>ENA-UEYD01000055-UEYD01000055.1-human-gut-metagenome-genome-assembly--contig:-NODE-55-length-94315-cov-17.870551_pt1 | contig 94315 bp, 85 predicted proteins | sample MGYA00242907_ERZ507875 | MGnify/ENA primary metagenome ERZ507875 (study PRJEB26167, sample SAMN06115506) | human gut metagenome | host: Homo sapiens | place: China:Shandong | collected 2015-08-07...
ACGCTGTCCCTTGACCCTGCAAGGGGCAGACGAAAAGGGACGAAGTCCCCCCTTGACCCCTTTCGCGCGATTGAGTTTGTCGCTCTTTCTTGCTTTTTCCGCGTGCTGCTCCGCCCTTTTTCCCTTCCCTTCCTAATTCCTAATTGCTTTTTTACCTTATTAGTGCTAAAATAAAACCCGGTTTCACTTTCCACCCCGAAAAGGAGTTATCACCATGAATGTATGCATCGACGTTCAGGACGTTTCCTTCACCTATGAGGAGGCTCCTGAACCCGCTCTCCACCATGTCTCCCTGCAAGTCCACGAAGGCGAATTTCTCGCCGTCCTCGGCCATAACGGCTCCGGCAAATCCACCCTCGCAAAGCTCCTCAATGCCCTCTATCTGCCCACAGAAGGGCATATCACCGTCTGCGGCATGGATACCCAAAGCGACGAGAATCTCTGGAAAATCCGCCAAAAGGCAGGGATGATTTTCCAGAATCCCGATAATCAGCTTGTCGCGACCGTCGTTCGGGAGGATGTCGCGTTTGGACTGGAGAACCTTGGCGTTCCCCGCGAAGAGATGATTCCGCGCATCGACGCGGCGCTTCAAGCGGTTGGCATGAGCCAGTTTGCCGAAGCCGCGCCGCATATGCTCTCCGGCGGACAGAAGCAGCGCATCGCCATTGCGGGCATTCTGGCCATGCAGCCGTCCGTCATTATCGCGGATGAATCCACCGCCATGCTCGACCCGTCCGGGCGGCAGGAGGTGCTGTCCACCATCCGCCGTCTCAACCGCGAAAAGGGCATCACCGTCGTGTGGATTACCCACTTCATGGAAGAAGCGGCGCAGGCAGACCGCATCATCGTGATGAATCAGGGCGAGGTAGCGCTGTCCGGCACGCCGCGCGAAGTGTTCCCGCAGGTGGATACCCTGCGCGAATTGCACCTTGACGTGCCGCACATGACCGCATTGGCGGATTCGCTCCGCCGGGACGGGATGCCCCTGCCGGGGAACATCCTGACCGTTGACGAAATGACCAAGGAGGTGCTGACGCTGCTATGTCCCTCGAAGTAAAGCACTTGACCCACACATACAGCGCCGGCAGCGCTTTTCAGGCAACCGCCGTGCATGACGTGTCGCTGACGATTGAGGACGGCGAATTTGTGTGCATCGTCGGGCACACGGGCAGCGGCAAATCGACGCTGGTGCAACATTTGAACGGACTGCTCAAGCCCACCAGCGGGCAGGTGCTCGTCGACGGCGAGGACATGAACGGCGAGAACGTCGACCGCCGCCGCATCCGGCAGAAAGTCGGGCTGGTGTTCCAGTACCCGGAATATCAGCTGTTTGAAGAGACGATTGCCAAGGACATTGCGTTCGGCCCGAAGAACCAAGGGCTGTCCGAGGAAGAAATCGACCAGCGCGTGCGCCGCGCCATGGCGCATGTGCATTTGGACTACGACAAGTACGCCGAGCGCAGCCCGTTCGACCTCTCCGGCGGACAGATGCGCCGCGTGGCGATTGCGGGCGTGCTGGCGATGGAGCCGAAGGTGCTGATTCTGGACGAACCCGCTGCCGGGCTTGACCCGCGCGGCCGCGAGCGCATTCTGGGGATGCTGCAGGAATTGCACCGCGAGGGCGGCGTGACCATCGTCATGGTCAGCCACAGCATGGACGACTGCGCCCGGCTGGCGACGCGCATGATTGTGATGAGCAAAGGCGAACTGGTGCTGACCGACACGCCGCGCAATGTCTTCCGCCAAGCTGACCTGATGCGCTCCATCGGGCTGGGTGTGCCGGAAGCGGCGGAATTGTGCGGTCGCCTGCGCGCCGCTGGGCTTCAACTGCCCGACGACCTGTTCACACAGGAGGAGCTGCACGACCATCTGCTTCGTTTGTGGAAAGAAAAGCAGGAAAAGGAGGCGGCGAAATGAATCTGAACATCACCATGGGGCAGTATTACCCCGTTGACAGCTTCGTCCACCGCCTTGACCCGCGCACAAAAATCCTTCTAACCATCCTGATGATTGTCGCGGTTTTCATGGTGCATTCGCTCGTCGGGTACGCGCTGGTGCTGGCGTTCCTCTACTGGGCGGCGAAATGCTCAAATGTCCCCTTCAAGATGCTGATGAAGGGCATCAAGCCCCTGCGCATCATCCTGATTTTGACGTTCGTGCTGAACCTGTTCTTCTCCAATGGCACGACCCCGCTCATCGACTGGTGGATTATCCACATCACCCGCGAAGGGCTGACGCAGGCGGTGCATTACTCTCTGCGCCTTGTGTTCCTCGTCCTCGGCACGTCGCTGATGACGCTGACGACCTCCCCCATCGCGCTCTCCGACGGCATTGAGCTGCTTTTATCGCCGCTCAAGCGCTTCCACTTTCCCGCGCACGAGCTGGCGATGATGATGTCCATTGCGCTCCGCTTCATCCCCACGCTGATGGAGGAAGCGGACAAAATTATGAAGGCGCAGATGGCGCGCGGTGCGGATTTTGAGACGGGCAACCTCTTCGCCCGCGCGAAGGCGATGATTCCCTTGCTGGTGCCGCTGTTCGTCAGCGCGTTCCGCCGCGCGGGTGAATTGGCAATGGCGATGGAAGCCCGCTGCTACCACGGCGGCGAGAACCGCACACGCCTGCGCAAGCTGGAAATTACGGAAAACGACTACATCGCCGGCGGCGCGGTGCTTGCGCTGATGCTCCTGATTGTGCTGGAAGGCGTCGTCGTGTCGCACATCGGGGGAATCCTCTGATGGCGCGGCGCATTCTGCTGACGATCGAATACGACGGCACGGCGTATTCCGGCTGGCAGCGGCAGTATAACGGCTTGGCGGTGCAGCAGCTGATTGAGGAAGCGCTCACCCGCGCGACGGGCGAGGCAATCACGATCACAGGCGCAAGCCGGACGGACGCGGGCGTACACGCCTTGGGGCAGTGCGCGCATTTCGACACCTCCTCCCGCATTCCGCCGGAAAAGTACCCGTTCGTGCTGAACACCATGCTCCCGCGCGACATTCGCGTGCAGGCGGGGCGCGAAGTGCCGGACGGCTTCCATGCGCGCTTCATGACCTGCGGCAAGCGCTACACCTACCGCATCCTGAACAGCCGCCATGGCAGCGCCATCCGCCGGAATACGTTCGCGCATGTACCCATTCCGCTGGATGTGGACGCGATGCGTCAGGCTTTGCCGACACTGCTTGGTACGCACGATTTCGCCGCGTATCAGGCGTCCGGTGGCACGGCGAAAACGACCATCCGAACCATCCGCATGGCGGAGATGAGCGTGCAGGGCGACGAAATCATCCTCCTTGTCGAAGGGGATGCTTTCCTATATAATATGGTGCGCATCATTGCCGGGACGCTCATCGAAATCGGCTTGCATCGGCGCAGCGCGGATGCCTTCACCGAGGCGTTCCGGACGCTTGACCGCCTGTCACTGGGCGTGACCGCGCCGCCGCACGGCTTGGAGCTGACGAAAGTCTACTACCCGGAGGAAGCGTTTCGGATGCCCGAAGCCGTTCGCTGGCACGAGGAATAACCATTTTTACCCCACAGGAGCTGTTGACCCATGGTAAAATCATTCATGACGAACATGCCCGACCAGTGCGGCGCGTTTCTGGCGGCAAGCCGGATCATCGAGCGCCATCAAGGGAACATCGTGCGCGTGAGCTACAACAAAGCAGTGGATGCGCACGCGCTGTTTCTGGATGTTGAGGCGGACGGCACGGTGCTCAGCGCCATCGAGAGCGAATTGAATCAGGCGGGATTCCTCAAATCCGTGCCGCACGCGAAGATTATTCTGGCGCAGTTCGACGTGCCGGATCATCCGGGCGCGGTCGTGCCGATTCTGGAAGTGCTGAACCGCCATCACGTCAACATCTCCTATATTTCCAGCCAGTCGAATGACAGCGGTCATGCGTCGCTGAAAATGGGGCTGTACATCGAAGAGCCGGGCGTGATGGATACGCTGCTGCGGGAGTTGTCGGCGCTGTGCCCGGTGCAGATTCTCTCGTACGATTCCGGCGAAAAGAAGCTGGATACGACCGTGTTTTACCTGCGCTTTGCGTCGGAAATCCGCCGGCTTCTGCGCCTGACGCAGGAGCAGACGAACGAGTTCACCTACTACGCGAACCTCATCATGCAGGAACTGGACGAGCGGAACGAGCCGCCGAGCAAGACGTTTGAGTACATCAACCGCTTTGCGCGCTTCGTGGCGGAGCACAACGGCGCGGCGTATGAGTGCCGCGTGACGCATGTGCCGCTGACGGAGCAAGTTCGGGCGGTTGTGCTGGAGCCGCCGTTCGGGAGCAACATCACCGTACTGGAGGACGTGAAAACGCGGGCGCTGCTGGTGATTGACAGCGGTTTCCGGTGCTGTGCGCGCTACACCTTGCGGCAGCTGCGGACGATTTTTCCTGATTTTGACGAGCGGAAGCGCGAAATGCTGCTGACCCACTCAGATTCCGACCACACGGGACTGGCGGAAAGTATGCCGGTCATCTGGTGCAGCCAGCGGACGGCAGACTGCTTCGCGAACGAATCGCTGGGGCTGCCATCCCCGCGGGAAGCCAGCGCAACGGGGCTGCCCTACTATCGGCTGAACAAGCTGATTACGGAGTACGCCGTGCCGCCGCTGAACCGCCTGCGCATCCTGAACACGTCCCACGGCGATGATGAGCAGCCCATCAGCCCGATTGGCGCGTTTCTCTTCGGCGACATGCGCTTTAACGTCCTACAAGGGAACGGCGGGCATGTGCCGGGCGAAACGATGCTGATTGACCCCGTGCACCGCGTGGCATTCACGGGCGACGACTACATCAACCCGCACAACATGACCCCGCCGCAGAAGGAGTTCGACCGCCTTGCCCCCTACCTCGCCCGCAGCGTGAACGTCGATTCCCCGCGCTACCACGCGATTCTCCGCGCCGTCCTCGCCATGCTGGACGGCAAAGGCTACCTGATTTTCCCCGGTCACGGCGGCGTTGTGCAGCGGACGGAAGCGATGTAAAGGGAGAGACGAGGGGCGTTGCCCCTAACCCCCGCCAGAGGCTTTGCCTCTGGACTCCACAAGGGACTTCGTCCCTTGACCCTTTCGCGCGATTCAGCTGGTTACATTTTCATGCTTTGCCCGCGTGTTGATTGGGGGAGACCAAGGGGCGTTGCCCCTTAAACCCCAGCAGGGACGCTGTCCCTGCACCCTGCAAGGGACTTCGTCCCTTGACCCTTTCGCGCGATTCAGTTGGTTACATCTTCATGCTGTGCCCGCGTGTTGATCCGGGGGACGGCGTGCCTAATTCCGCATTAAACAAAGGAGTTCCCCATGCTTCGTCTCGATTCGCTCTCCCTCCCCCTCGATTTCACCCCTGAAACGCTGAATGCGCTGATTCTCCGCAAGCTGAAATGCCCGCCGGAGCAGCTCAAAAGCGTCGTGCCGCTCAAAAAGGCGGTCGATGCGCGCGACAAGGCGGATGTGCACTTCGTCCTGAGCGTCGCGGTGACGCTGAAGGATGAAGCGAAGGTGCTCGCGCGGCTCAAGCCGGGTGTTGCGGCGCCGTTCACCTTCCCCAAAGCGCCGACGCTGCCGAAAGCGCGGTTCGAGCATCCGCCCGTGGTCGTCGGGGCTGGCCCGGCGGGGCTGTTTGCTGCGCTGACATTGGCACGCGCGGGTGTGCAGCCGATTCTCATCGAGCGCGGCAAACCCGTCGAGGAGCGCACAAAATCCGTGCAGATGATGCAGGAGCAGGGCATCCTCGACCCGGAAAGCAACGTGCAGTTCGGCGAGGGCGGCGCGGGCGCGTTTTCCGACGGCAAGCTGACCACCGGCACGAAATCACCGCTGATTCGCACGGTGCTGCAAACCTTCGTCGATCACGGCGCGCCGGAGGACATCCTGTACATCGCAAAACCGCACGTCGGCACGGATTTGCTCAAGGGCGTTGTGCGCTCGATGCGGCAGGAAATCATCCAGCTGGGCGGTCAAGTGCGGTTTGACACGCGCCTGACCGGGCTGATGATGCGCGGAGAAAGCATAGAGGGCATCACGGTGCTCTGCGGCGGCGAAACACAGGAAATCCGCGCCGACACGTTGATTCTCGCCATCGGTCACAGCGCGCGCGACACCATGCAGACGCTGTTCCGGCAAGGCGTGCGCATGGAGCAGAAGCCATTCGCCATGGGTGTGCGCATTGAGCATCCGCAAGCGCTCATCAGCCAGAGCCAATACGGCAAATGCTGGACGCACCCCGCGCTGAAGGCGGCAGACTACAAGCTCGCCGTCCATACGCCCGACGGCCGCGGAACATACACCTTCTGCATGTGTCCGGGCGGCGAGGTGATTGCGGCGGCAAGTCAGCCGGATGGTCTGTGCGTCAACGGCATGAGCTACCACGCGCGCGCGGGCGAAAACGCGAACAGTGCGCTGCTGGTGGGCGTGCGTCCGGAGGACTTTGGCGACGATCACCCGCTGGCGGGCTTCGTGTGGCAGCGGAGCATTGAGCAGGCGGCATTCCGGCTTGGCGGCGGCGGGTACAAAGCGCCGGTGCAGCGTGTGGAGGATTTGCTGCACGACCGCGCCACGACGCGCCTTGGCGACGTGCAGCCGACCTACCGTCCGGGCGTTGTGCCGGCGGATTTGCGCGCATGTTTGCCTGATTTCATCATCGAGGACTTGAAGTTCGGCATTCGGCGGATGGATGGGCAGCTGCACGGCTTTGCGCATCCGGATGCGCTGCTGACAGGCGTGGAGACGCGCTCGTCGTCGCCGGTGCGTTTGCCCCGAAATCGGGAGACGCTGATGGCGGAGCGGGTGGACGGGCTGTACCCGGCGGGCGAAGGCGCAGGGTTCGCGGGCGGCATCGTATCCGCGGCGGTGGATGGGATTCAAACGGCGCTCGCGGCGCTGCATCATCACGCGGAATAAAGCGCTTTCGCCGTTGTGAAACGCCAAGCCCGGTCAGCGACGGCAAAAATCCACATCATCCACAAAATCTACATTATATAAGGAGGGTTTCCCATGTCCAACGTCAAAGAAAATTTCCTGCGGTATGTCCAGATTGAAACGACCTCCAGCGAGACGAGCGGCACCTGCCCGTCCACGCCGAACCAGTGGGTGCTGGCAAAAATGCTGGTGGACGAGCTGCACGCAATGGGCATCGAAAACGCCCGCGTAGACGACCACTGCTATGTGTACGCGACGATTCCCGCCAAGGGCAATCATCCGGCGAAAGTCGGGCTGATTTCGCATATGGATACATCCGACGGCGTGAAGGGCCCGACGCACCCCGTCATCATCGAGCACTACGACGGCCGCGCCATCACGCTCAAAAACGGCGTGGTCATCGACGGCTTCCCGTTCCTGAAGGACTTGCAGGGGCAGGAGCTGATTGTCACCAGCGGCGACAGCGTGCTGGGCGCGGATGATAAGGCGGGCGTGGCGGAAATTATGGCGCTGTGCAAGCGGCTGACCGCCCCCGATGCGCCGGAGCATTGCACGGTGTGCATCGGCTTTACGCCGGACGAGGAAATCGGCAGCGGCGCGGATCACTTTGATGTAGCAGGCTTCGGCGCGGATTACGCCTACACGGTGGATGGCGGCGCGCTGGGCGAACTGGAGTACGAGAACTTCAACGCCGCGTCGTGCGCCATCAAGGTACACGGCGTGAACATCCACCCCGGCAGCGCGAAGAACCAGATGCGCAACGCCCTGCTGATGGCCATTGAGTGGAACAGCATGCTGCCCCCGGCGGAAACGCCCGCGCACACCTGCGGCTACGAAGGCTTCTATCACCTGATGCACATGGAGGGCGACGAGGAACTGGCGACGCTGCAGTACATCATCCGCGACCACGACGCGCAGAAGTTCGACGCGCGCAAGGCGACTGTGCAGCAGATTACCGACTACCTGAACCAGAAGTGGGGCGCGGGGACATTCGAGTGCGTCATCCGCGACAGCTACCGCAACATGCGCGAAATCATGGAGCAGCACATGGACGTGGTGGAGAAGGCGAAAGCGGCATTTGAGGAAAACGGCGTGACCCCCGTCATCTCCCCCATCCGCGGCGGCACGGACGGCGCGCGCCTGTCCTACATGGGGCTGCCCTGCCCGAATCTCTCCACCGGCGGTTATAATTTCCATGGCAGAAAGGAAATGATTACCGTCGAGGCGATGGAAGCAATGGTCAACGTGCTGGAAAGCATCGTCCGCAACGCCTAAATCCGCAATTTTCAGGAGATTTTTTTCGGAAATTTGCAATTAGGCATTGACGTGCGCATCATCTTTTGCTATAATAGCTATACGGTTCGCCATCCGTCTGTCTATGTGGCTGATGTCAAGGCGAGATGAGCGAAAGGAGGGATAACAGTGTCCGAGGTACGCGTCCGTGAGAATGAATCCCTGGAGAGTGCTCTGAAGCGCTTCAAGCGTCAGTGCGCCCGCAGTGGTGTGATTCAGGAAGTTCGTAAGCGTGAGCATTACGAAAAGCCCAGCGTCAAGCGCAAGAAGAAGGCCGAAGCTGCCCGCAAGCGCAAGTATTGATGGCATTTGCCATCATTGCCCCGCGGCATTTCTCAATGGTCCGGCTGTAAGGGTTCTTTGCCCTTCGCCACGAATGTGCTGATTGTGCGCAATGGCATTCCCCTTTCGAGGTTTTTCCTCGGAAGGGGTTTTCTTTTTTAATTCAGAATGATGAATGCGGAATGCGGAATTTCGTGTGCATACTTGTTTGCTTTTCCATCTATTCATGGTGAGGCGGCAGCGCTTGCATTGATTTCACAGTCCGCACTTTTTCATTCCGCATTCCGAATTTCGTATTCCGCATTAAGAAAAATCTTTCCTCTCGCCCCTTGCATAATCGCGTGTATTTTGCTATACTATTGGCAACAGCAGGTTTCTCATGCCTTTCTATATGGTGATTTTGCACTTTACGTCCCTGCTGGCTGATTTTTTTACATCATTATTCTTTTTTTGTGTGCCTTTTTTGATACCCTGATTTTACTGCGCTAAGGAGTATGTTTCTTCTATGCAATTTTGCTTGCAGTTAGCCCCACACGCGAATATCCGCTACCGTGACGCGCAGGTCAAACTTGGTCAAGCCGAGTTGACCTGTTTGCTGTGCGCGCTTTCCCTGCCCGCTGAAACGCAGGTGACGACCATCGGCGGCGTACCATGCCTGACTTTCTCTGCGAAGGCGCTGACCCCCGAAGCCCTTGCGCTGCTGGGCACGCACAGCACACGTCTGATGCTCTTCGAGTGCGTGGATGGCGGTCTGCTGCGCCCGCTGGATTGGGGACGCACTGCCTATCTGCCCGACGACCTCTCGGAGATTTTGAAGTACAAGGGCAAAACGAGCGCCGCGTTCACCCACATGATGATGAACTGCGCCCGTGCCGCGAGTGATTTCGCCCTCGCAGAACAGCCGCTGACCGTGCTTGACCCCATGTGCGGCAAGTGCACAACCGGCTTCGTCGCCCTGCAAAACGGCATGAACGCCGTCTGCCTCGACATAGACCGCAAGGATTTAAAGGAAGCGGCGGATTATTTCAGCAATTATCTGCAATTTCATCGCCTGAAGCACCGCCTCGCACAGAGCAGCCGCACGCTGCAAAAGACCGCCGTGCCGATTGCCGAATACACCTTCAGCGACACGAAGGAGCATTTCGCGGCGGATGATGTGCGCACGCTGATGCTGGCGGAGGGGGACAGCGGGCTTGTCGGCGACCTGCTGAAAAAGCGTCCGGCGGATTTGCTCGTCTGCGACCTTCCCTATGGCGTGCAGCACGCGCCGCAGAACGGGAAAAAAGCGGAGAGCTTCCCCAAGCTGCTGGAGCGCATCCTCCCCGCGTGGCGGCGGGCGCTCAAACGCGGCGGCGCGGCGGCGATTTCCTTCAACACGCTGACGCTGCGCAAGGATACGCTGCTGACGCTGCTGCAAAACGCAGGCTTCACGCCGCTGACCGAGCCGCCGTATGATGACTTTTCGCATTTCGTCGAGCAGGCAGTGCACCGCGACTTCATCGTCGCCCGCAATAAACAGCCGTAACGGATAATATAGATTACAGAGATTTGGGAGAGCAAGGAGGCTTTTTCAAGCTATGTCCGAATGGAAGAATCAAGATTTTAGTCAGCTGACGGTGCTGGAGCTGCGCAAGGTTGCCAAGGCCATGGGCGTGCAGCTCGGCGCGGGCATTTCCAAGGCAGGTATCATCGAGAAACTCGACCGCGCGCGCAACGCGAAATACAGCGACATCCCCGCTGTGCCGATGGATTTCACCCCCATTCCAAAGTCTGACGACAAACAGGAATCCCCCGTGGAAAAAGCCGAGGTTCCCGCTGCCGTGAAGGATGAGAAGCCGTCGGAATCCCCTGCGCCTGCCAGCAAGCAGCCCGTACCTGCCGCCGACAAACCGGAAACTGCCGCACCCGCAGTCGCCGCACCCGCGGGCGCCGCGTCCAAGCCGGAAGCGGAAAAACCCGCTGCGCCCGCACAGCCCGCATCGGATGCGCGCCCCGCCATAAGTGGCTTCCGCCCGGCGTATCAAGCGCCCGCGACGCCGCCGCGCTTCGGCAGCAAGCCTGCGTATCAGGCATCCAGCAATTCGTTTGGCAATCGCCCGGCACGTCCGCAGGGGAACGACTTTGCCCGCCCAGCGCGTCCGGTAAACTACACGCGCTTCGGCCCGGCGGCGCAGGCAGATTCTACGAATGACCGCTCGTATGACGCGCCCCGCACGGCCAGCAGCTGGGCTGACCGCCGCCCGACGTACGGCAATGACCTGCCCGATCGCCGCTCTGCCTATGGCTCGGATGTGCCTGATCGCCGTCCCGCGTACGGCAGTGACCTGCCTGACCGCCGCCCTGCCTATGGCACGGATGCGCCGCGTTCCGCCTTCGGCACGGACGCTCCCCGCTATTCCCGTTCCTACGATGCGCCGAGCGCCTTTGACAGCGGCCGCGCCCGTCAGCCCAGCTTCAACAGTCCCCAGCGCGACGTACCGTCAGACTTGCAGAGCATGTGGGCGGGTTCGCCGAGCGACATGCTCTCCCCGGCGGAATGTCAGGATGGTTCGGGCATTCTGGAGCTGCACCCGGACGGTTACGGCTTCCTGCGCGGCGCGTCGCTCACCCCCAGCAATCGCGATATTTACGTCTCGATGGCGCAGGTTCGCCGCTTCTATCTCCGCACGGGCGACTTCGTAACCGGCAAGGTACGTCCCCAGCGCGACGGCGACAAGTACTCCGCCATGCTCTACATCACCGAGGTCAATGGCTGCCCCGCTGATTCGCTGGCGAGCCGCCCCGCGTTTGACGCCCTGACGCCCTGCTATCCGCACGAGCACATCACCCTCGAAGTGGAAGGCGGCAGCAATGAGTTCCTTGACATGCGCCTGATTGACCTCGTTGCGCCGATTGGCTTTGGTCAGCGCGGGCTGATTCACTGCCCGCCTGCCGTGGACAAGGCGCGTCTGCTGTCCTCCATTGCCAATGCAGCCAGCATCTGCCATCCGGATGCGGTGGTGATGACGCTGCTGCTGGGCGGCACGCCCGAGGACGCGACGCTCTACCGTGACCACACGCACGGCGAGGTGATTGCCTCCACCTTCGATCAGACGCCGGAAAATCATCTGCGCATCACCGACATGGTGCTGGAGCGCGCCGAGCGGCTGGTGGAAATGAAGAAAAACGTGATTCTGCTGGTGGACAGCTTGACCTACCTCTCCAAGGTTTACACAACCGCGGCTGTTCAGCAGGGGCGGCAAACCATCGGCATGGTGAATCCGGTAAGCCTGCAAAAAGCGAAGAAGCTCTTCGGCGCGGCGCGCTGCCTGCGTGAAGGCGGTTCGCTGACGATTTTCGCCGTCATGAACATCGAAACGGGCAGCCGCGTCGATGACTCCATCGCGGAAGACCTGAAGGGCACGGCGAATATGGAGCTGGTGCTGGACACGGCGGCGGCGCGCGCGGGCATTTATCCCCCGGTCAACCTGCTGCTCTCCGGCACGAAGCGCGCCGAACTCATCGCCAGCAAGGAGCAGCTGGACGGCATCAAGCTCATCCACGAGATGCTGGGCAGCCTGCGCGCGGTGGACATGATTCCGCAGCTGCTGTCGATGCTGGAAAAGACGACCAACAATGAGGATTTGCTTGTCCGCATCAAGGACTGGGCGGCGCTGATGAAGCAGTAATCCGCCCTGCTTCCCAAAAAAGCAGAAAAAAGTTTCGGATTCAGAGAAAAAAGGCTTGCAATCCCCCGGCAAATATGATACAATGATTTCTGCGGCTGAATAAGCTGATCATTGCATACGCGAAAGAGGTGAAATCGCAATGAAGGAAAAGATCCATCCCAACTACGGCAAGTGCATCGTTCGCTGCGTGTGCGGTGAGACGTTTGAAACCGGCTCGACCAAGAAGGAACTTCGAGTGGATATCTGCTCTAAGTGCCATCCCTTCTACACCGGCAAGCAGAAGCTGGTGGATACCGGCGGACGTGTCGATCGTTTCAAGAAGCGCTTCGGTCTCAACTAATTTTCGAGACAGCTGCTTCTCACGAGCTATCACGAGAGATAACAGGGCATTGCTTCGGCAGTGTCCTGTTTTCGTTTGCACTTTTTTGCGGTATCAAGCAGGATTTTGCCCGCCCCGCGTTGAACTTGCCAAAAGGAAAGCGCTTTGCAATCTGCTTTCTCATGAGGAAACGACGATGCTTTTCAAATCATCTGCTTCTCCCAAAGAAAATCCGGGCAGCAAGCGCCTCCGCCGTACGCTGGGGCTGTTGCTGGGCAGCGCGCTGACGGTGCAGTACAAGCAAGACCGAATCTTCCGCGCGAGCGTGAATTTGCAGCTGGTGATGGTGCTCAACTACCTTTACGCGGCTTATAACCTGCTGATTGGTCTGCAAAGCGGGTCGATGTGGCTGCTGTCGCTGGGTGTCTACACGCTGATGCTTGCCATCGTCCGCACCGACCTGACGCTCTCGCACCACCGCGGGCGGAAGCTGCCGGCGGACGCCCTGCCACGCCACGAATCCCGCTGCTATCGGCGCGTCGCGTGGTCGCTGCTGGCGCTGAATGTGCCGATTGGCGGCTTGACGCTGCTGATGGTATCGGGGCAATCCGTCTCCGCCCTGCCCGGCCACCTGATTTACCTCTCCGCGCTCTACACCTTCGTCATGATGTTTCTTGCCATCTCGAACCTGATTCGCTTCCGCAAGCTCGGCAGTCCGATTCTCTCGGCAGCGAAAGTGCTTTCGCTCGTCGCGGCGCTGCTGTCGCTGCTGACGCTGCAATCGGCGCTGATTGACCGCTTCGGCACGGCGCAGGGTTCTTTCCGTCTGATGATGGCGCGGCTGACCGGCAGCGCGGTCTACGCGGCGGTGCTGATTATCGCCGTGTGGATGCTGCGCCGCCCGCTGACAATCAGCGCGAATGGCATTGAGGAGGAACTCACTGCGCCATGAGCGGCAGGGGGTTCGCCTCTGCAGAGGCGAAACCCTTGCTTCCCAAAGCGCACTGCATGGGGAAAATCAAAATCCCCAAAAGCAAAAAAATCGCCATCGGGCAAGCAATTCGCTCCCGATGGCATTTTTCATTACGCTTTGACATTCCCCAAACTCAGCGGCATCAGCACCACCAAGTGCGGCTGGCACGACAAATCTCCCGCCGACACCCGCAGCAGCGGCAGCTCCTCCGCTTTTTCCGGATACAGGCGCAGGAAGTCCGTCACCGGCGCAATCGGCCACGACGCATTCGCTTCCGTCTTGTAGTGCATCGGCAGAATCACCCGCGCGTGCAGCACGTCCGCCACCTGCTTCGCCATATTCGCGTCCATCGTGTAGTACCCGCCGACGGGCAGCATCACGATATCCGCACTGCCCAAAAGCAACCGCTGCTCCGTCGTCAGCATGTGCCCCAAATCGCCAAGGTGCATCACCGTCAGCCCTTCCGCCTTCAGGCAGAACAGCAGCGTCTTGCCGCGCAGCTTCCCCTGCTGCTCATCGTGGTACGCCTCTATCGCCCGCACCGCCGCGCCGCCGCCGAGGTCAAAATCCCCCGCCCGGTCAATCACGCGCGGATTCCCCGGAATCGTCTCGACCGCGTTGTGGTCATGGTGCTGATGCGACACCAGCACCACATCCGCCGGATTCGCCGTCACAGGATAGCCGCACGACGCATCATACGGATCGGTGACGATGCGGAGACCGTTGTCCAGCTCAATGACAAATTTTGCGTGCCCCATACAGCTGATAATCATGGATTTCCCGTCCTTTCTTCCGCCGCGCGGCAGAGATACGGCAGCAAGCGTCCCGGCAGCGGATTGTGCGTCCGCAAGCGCGCCGCTAAATCCCGATGCAGCATACGGCAGTATTTCTCCATCGCCTGACCGCCGGCATCCGCCGAGTTCAGCAGTGCCCGAAGCAGCATGCCGTCCGCCGTATCATCCGGATGGCGCGCAAGCAGCGACAGGCAGCAGCCGAGTTCGCCCGGCGCACTGGGGATTTTTGTCGGCATATCCGGCGGATTCGGCAGCTTGTCCAGCAGCAGCCAGCCGCCTTGCATCCACGTCCGCCAGCCGTGTTTCTCTGCCAGTCGGCAGAAATCCGCCGCGTCCGCCAAAAGCGGCAAATCCGTCGCGAAGAGCGCGTTCGCGTCCTCCGACCGCCGCAGCGCTGGGCGGCGAAGCGTCGGCACAGTTGCCAGCATCTCCTGCAGCTCCTGCCGAAGCGCCAACAGCATCCTTACTGCGCCCCCGTCGCGCAATAGTCAATGTGAATGGTGTGCATGGCGGTGAAGCGTCCCTGCACATCCAGCTGATATTCGAGGTGCACCATCCCGGCGTCGTCCGCCGCGCGGCACTTGACCTGCGTCGGGAACACCGCCATCGCCATATCCCCGAACGGCGTGTGATACGCGCCCTCAAAGCGCTGATCCTTCACGAACACCATCGTCGTGCCGTATTCGCCGGGACGGCTCATGGTCACGCGGTGCTCGGACAGCGACAGAATCACGTCGCTCGTCACCATCTCGCTGTCATCCTCCGTCGGCATGGATTCCTGATAGCGGATGAGATAGCCGCTGGCGGTTTTCTTGAGTTCTCCGCGGCAGAACAGCTGCATCGGCGCTTCCTGCTCGCCCTCTTCGTCGCGGATGGTGCTGACCAGGTTAATCAGCACGGGCGTTTTATCCTGTTTCTTCACTTCTGCTCCTCTCGGACTGTATCCGAACGTGTGGTTTGCCGCCTTTTGTCGGCGGCGCTTATAGTATAGCACATTTTTTCGCCTTGCACAATCACCGCGTTTGGCGTATGATAGAGGAAAGACACTTTTGTGGAGGGCAAAAGCTATGCTGCGGATTGGAGCACGGGCAAAAATCAACTGGACGCTGGATATTACCGGGCGGCGGGCGGACGGCTACCACCTGATGGACATGCTGATGCAGAGCGTGACGCTTGCCGACGAAATCACGCTGGAGAAAACGTTAGACGGCGTCATCACGCTGACGACGGGCGGCACGCCGCTGCTCCCGGCGGACGAGCATCATCTGGCGCTGCGGGCGGCACGGGCGCTGCAAAGGGCAACAAGCTGTCCGCTGGGGGCGCGCATCCACGTTGTGAAGCACATTCCCGTTGGGGCGGGCATGGGCGGCGGCAGCAGCGACGCGGCAGGCGTGCTGGTGGGGCTGAATCGCCTATGGGAAACCGGGCTGACGCGGGCGGAGCTGGAAGATGTCGGCCTGACGCTGGGGGCGGACGTGCCGTTCTGCATCCGCGGCGGATTGACCCGCACCCGCGGCATTGGGGAAGCAATGCAGGAACTCCCCTGCGGGCAGTGCTTCCCGCTGGTGGTGATTCAGCCGTGCGGCGGGCTTTCTACGCGCGACGTGTTTGCGGCGTACCACGCGCAGGCGGTTTCGTTCCGCCCGGACAATGACGCGGCGCAGGCGGCTTTGGCGGATGGGGATTTGCACGCGCTGTCCCCGGCGCTGGGGAACGTATTGCAGCCGGTAAGCGAGCAAATGCGTCCAGCGATTGCGGATGCGATTGCGGATTTGCGGAATTTCGGCGCGGCAGCCGCGCTGATGACTGGGAGCGGGTCGGCAGTGTTCGGCGCGTTCGAGACAAAAGACACGGCGAACACGGCGTTTGCTGCGCTGTCACAGCGGTATGACAGGGTGTTTCGGTGCGAAACGTGCACGGAGAGCGTCATCGAACAAATTTGATATGCCAAAGCAGGTCGGAAGCGCGATTGCCTCCGACCTGTTTGCTTATGGACTCTTCTTCCACACCACTACGCCCGTGCCCGCTTTGAGGGCATCCGGCAAATCGGGATTCAGCCGCCGCAGCTTTTCCTGCGGCACGCGGTATTCCTTCGCCAGCGTCCACCAGTCCTCCCCGTTCTGGCAGTAACACAGGTACAGCCCGTCGTCCACCTCATCCGCCGTTTCCTCCTGCGCGTCGGTCAACAGGTGCGCACTTTGCGTCTCCACGCCGTCGCAGGTCAGGCGGAGGACGTAGCGCAGTTCCACGCGGTCGGAGGTAATCGGCGTGGCTTCCACCTCATCCGCCGTCAGGGTCAGAATGCTGTCCGGCGCGGCGGAGACGGCAAAGGACGCGCGGAACGGCGTTTCCTGATGCACAGTCACGGGCGCGGTGTTCTCATCGGTCATGTACAGCAGGGTGATTTCGAGCATCCCCTCGGTGTTCAAGCGGCTGCCCGTGCTGTCCTGCGCGGTCATGATGGGCGTGGCAAACGCGGCAAGCATCCCGCGGACAGGCGGCGTGCCGTCTGGCAGGAGCAGCGTCGTCTTGCCGGATTCAGCGGCAGAGGCGCGCCTTTGCCCCGTGCGAATCACCACGTCGCGCCCGGAAAAGGTCAGCGCCGCCCCCTGATAGGTGTACGCATCGCGCAGGACAGTCAGCTTCTCCTGCGTATCCGCCGTCCCCTGCACGCCAAGGAGGACTTCCGCCCGCAGCGTCTTTCCTCCGTCGCCCGCGTCCTGACTGGCGACCGCGACGTCACGCACGGTCACGCGGGCATCAAGCAAATCACCGCTTTCGCCGCTGAGTTCGAGCGTCTGGCTGAACGGTGCCTCATGGTGCGTGACGACAATCGGCTTGCCGGGCAAATCGCTGGCGTGCACCGCCGAAATGGTCACCGTGCCTTCCACGCCGATTCTGCCCTGTCCGCCCGTGATATCGCTGATTTGCGCCGCCGCGTCCGCGCAGAGCGTCTCGCGCACCTGCAAGCCTTCCGGCAGCTCAAATTCCTCCCGGAGCAGCGTATCCGCCTGTCCGCTGGCAACGGTTCGGCGCAGGGCAATCTCCTGCGCGGCGACTTCCGCGCCGCCCGGCGCATTCACCCCTGTGAGCACCTCCAGCGCCTGCGTGGACGCGCCGCGGGCATCCAGCTGCACAATCGCGCGCATATTCAGCCGCCCGCCCTGCACTGAGGCATCCACATGCTCCACCCGCGCCTGTGCCTGTACGCGACCTTTCGGCTGCGCGCCCGGCAAATCGCACTGGTGGATAAAGTCCGCCGTCGCCTCCACCACATGCACCTGATTCGGCGCGCCCTGCGTGTAGAGGACGTGGAAAATCACCTTGCCGGAGAGCGTCGCGCGGTCAGCCCCACTTTCGGCGCTGTCCACCACCGCCATCCCGCCCGCGTGCAGCACGTGCGTTTCCTCCCGCAGGCCGCCGGGCAGCGTAATTTCGCCTTCCACCACCGCCTGTGACGCGCCGTGTGCCGTCACCTGCTCCATCGTCACCGTTTCCTTCCGAAGCTGCGCATCCACCGCGTTTTCCTCCTTTCGGTTGTTCGGGACAAGGTATGCGCAATTCTCCCCCGGCAGAACGCGCAAGTTTCATGAAATTCTCATCTTTTGTGCTTTCCTTTTGCCCGACAAGTGTGCTATAATAGAAAGGGTTGCTGTGTTTTGCGCGGTCACAGTGTATTTTTCAGGCGGCAAAGCGTATTTTTCCGCCGCTTCCCCTTGCGCATCCGCGCCGCTTTCCTGTATAATGACAGCATCCCGTGATTGATTGAGGAGTAAGGAGACTTCCATGAGCAAGTCCAAGAAGAAAAAGGAAACCAAAGCGGTTATCGCCGGTCAGATTGCGTTCTGGGTGTCATTTCTGGGGATTATTTCTCTGCCGATTCCCGGCTTCTGGCGGTTCGTCGGCGGATTTGCCATTGCCTCCGGGCTGAAGAAGCTGATTGAGACGATGGCGACGCCGCTGGATGGGCTGCACACCGAGAATGGCGAGCGCGTGAAGGAAGAGCCGGTGATTCAGGTGGGTACGCCGGAGGATCAGCGCGCGAAGGAAGTTGTCGCCGGCGGGCTGGACTTGCTCAGCCAGATTGCCGCCGAGCGCGAGCAAATTGACGAGTTCGTGATGACCCGGCGTCTGAAAGACCTTGATGAATTGGTGCGCAAGATGCTGCAAACAGTCGTCGATGACCCCAATGAAGCCAGCCGGATGCGCAAGTTCATGAGCTACTATCTGCCCACGACGCTCAAGCTCCTGCAGTCCTACCGCACGATGAAAACCCGCGGCGTGTCGTACAGCGAGATGACCACGACGCGCGAGAACCTCATCCACGCGCTGGACATGATTCTGCAAGCCGCGCAGAAGCAGCTTGACGCCATGCACAAGGACGACATGCTGGACATGAGCGCGGACATGGACGTGCTGGAACAGATGCTCAAGCGCGACGGCTACATGGAGAGTGTGCTGTCCGAATCGCTGAAAGAGGCGAACCGGCAGCAGAACGCGTCTGTCCCCTATTCGACGCAGCAGGCGGATTTGCACACATCCGGCACGGCAGCGGCGCGGCAAATGAATCAGGGCGCGCCCGTGCTGAAAATGCCGGAGGAGGATATTCCCGAAGCCGACCGGCAGCAGAAGAAGTTCTATCAAAATTAACAATTATCAATATACACGAGGAGGATTTTCCCATGGCTGATCAGTTCCCGATGCTTTCCCTCACGCCGGATGTTCCCGATCCCGTCGCGCCGTCCGCAGCCCCCGCGCAGAGCATTCAGCAGCAGCCCGCTGCCCCCGCATCAACCACAGCTGAACCGCTTGCCGCGCCGACCGCTGCCGCCGCGCAGCCGCAGGCCAGCGCCCAAGCGACCGCGCCCCGCCTCGACCAGAGCCAGCTGACCCCCGCCGAGCGCGCCGCGATTGAGGACTTTCTGACCAAGCTGGACATCACCAACCCTGACCATGTGCTGCTCTTCGGCGCGGATGCGCAGAAGCACATCAGCGATTTCTCCGAGAGCGCGCTGCAAGCCGTCCGCACGTCGGACACGGGCGAAGTCGGCAAGATGCTGGAAAACCTCGTCGTTGAACTGAAGGGCTTTGAGGCGGACGCGGAAGAACCCAAGGGCATCTTCAAAATCTTCCACAGTGCCGACAACCGCATTGAGCGCATGAAGGCACGCTATAACAAGGCGAATGTGAACGTCGAAAATATCGCGACCTCGCTGGAAGGGTATCAGGCGCAGCTGCTCAAGGACGTTGCCATGTTCGACCGCCTGTACGACCAGAACACGGCGTATTTCCGCCAGCTGACGCTCTACATCATCGCGGGCGAAGAGAAATTGCAGCGCGTGCGCGAGGGCGAACTGAAGGAGCTGATGGCGAAGGCGGCAGAATCCGGCGACGCGATGGACGCGCAGAAGGCGAACGACCTTGCCGCGCAGTGCGACCGCTTCGAGAAAAAGCTCCACGACCTGAAGCTGACCCGTCAGGTATCCATGCAGATGGCGCCGCAGATTCGCCTGCTGCAAAATAATGACAGTTTGCTGGTGGAACGCATTCAGTCCACCATTTCCAACACGCTGCCGCTGTGGAAGAACCAGATGGTGCTGGCGCTTGGGCTGCACCACACGCAGCAGGCGATGCAGGCACAGCGCGCGGTCACGAACATGACCAACGAGCTGCTGAAGAAGAACGCCGAGACGCTCAAAATGAGCACCATCGAGACGGCAAAGGAATCCGAGCGCGGCATCATCGACATCGAGACGCTCGTGCAGACGAACCAGAGCCTCATCGACACCATCAACGAAGTGATGACCATCCAGCAGGAAGGTCACACCAAGCGCGTCGAAGCCGAAAAGACGCTCTATCAGATGGAAAACGACCTCAAAAAGAAGCTGCTGGAAACGAAGATTTGATTTTCCCCCAAACCTCCCGGCAGGACGCGAAAAAAACGCCCTGCCGGGGTGTTTTGCTTCTTCTATCAGATGATTTTGCCGAAATTTGCAGTCTTTTGCCACGCTGAATCGTTCTATTGAAAATCCGCTTTGCGCGCCGGAAGGAGGAATCTTCATGCGCATCATCGGTCTGACAGGCGGTATTGCCTGTGGAAAATCCACCATTTCGCTCACGCTGAAATCGCTCGGCGCCACCATCATCGACGGCGATCAGCTCTCCCGCGCGCTGACGCAGCCGGGCGGGCTGGCACTGCCCGCGATTCGCGCAGAATTCGGCAGCGAGGTTTTCCACGCGGACGGCACGCTTGACCGCCGCGCGCTGGGCAGCCTTATCTTCGCCAGCGACGAGCGCCGTCATGCGCTGGATGACCTGATGCAGCCGCTCCTGCGGGAGATGATTGAACGGGAAATCCTCCGCGCGAAGGAGGGCGGCGCGAAAATCTGCGTGCTGGACATGCCGCTGCTCTACGAAGCTGGGCTGGACGGGCTGTGCAACACGGTCTGGTGCGCGTCGCTCCCCCGCGAGACGCAGCTTGCCCGCCTGATGGCGCGCGACGGCTTCACCCGCGAGGAAGCGGAAAACCGCCTGCGCAGCCAAATGGACACGGCAGAAAAGGCGCGCCGGGCGAACGTCGTCATCCCGACAGACGGCACGATTGAAGAAAACGCCGCACTGATTCCCCCGCTTTACGCCGCTGAACTTGCCAAGGAGGGTTCGCATGGAAAACACACCGCGTCCCAGACGAAGTGACCGCTATCAGGCACAGGCAGCCCCATCCGCGCAGGAAGCGCAGCCGGTGACGCAGCATCCGGTGCAACCGACGCGGGGCTATCCGCCGCAATCAAATTCACAGAATACACCGCCCTCGCCTGTGCAGCAAGCCATGCAGCCGCGCTCTGCCGCGCCCGCGTGGTATCAGCAGCAGACAGGGTATTACACGCAGCTGCCGAATCAGCGTCCGCCGCAGCGTCCCGCGCAAATGCCGCCCGTGCGTCAGGCGCAGGCGCCGTATGCGGGCATGAATCCGGCGTATTCGCATCCGCAGCGCCGCACTGCCCCGCTTCCGACGCAATCCGCCGTGCCGCATCGGGTGGAATCCGCCTCGACGGAAACCGTCCCGACGGAAACTGCCGACCCGAACCGTCTGCCCGTTTGGCTGACGTGGACAATTGTCGGGCTGTGCATCGTGCTGCTGGGGCTGCTGGCGGCGCACTACCTGATGCAGGCGTACCTGACGACGCGCGCCGAAGAGTGGGAAACCGCGCGGCAGAACACGCTGAGCTACTATCACGTCGTCGAGGGCGAAAGTGGAAATTCCATCACCTACCAGCCGCTGATTGAGCGCTATGCGGCGGAATACAACCTCCGCCCCGCGTTCGTCGCCGCCATCATCCGCAACGAAAGCTCCTTCCGCACGGATGCGGAATCGAGTGTGGGCGCGCGCGGGCTGATGCAGCTGATGCCAGACACGGCAGAATGGATTGCCGGGAAAATTGGCGACAGCAATTATTCCTTCGACCACCTCTACGACGCGGAAACGAACATCCGCTACGGCTGCTGGTACTTGAATTACCTGTCCAAGCTGTTCCGGGGCGACGCGGTGCTTGTCTCCTCCGCCTATCACGCGGGGCAGACGACCGTCACCCGCTGGCTGAGCGACAAGAGCATTTCGTCAGACGGCGTGACCATCCCCGTAGACAAGCTGCCGGACGGCCCGACCAAACAATACGCAGGGAGAGTGACGACATCCTATGGCATTTACGAAGCCCTTCTCTACCCCAACGAAAGCGCGGAAGCTGCTGGCGCTGCTGCTGGCGATATTGTGTCTGCCCTTGCTGTCCGCGCAGGCGTCGCCAACCAGTGACGCACTGGTCATCGGCATCCAGAGCAGCAAGACGACGAGCCTGAATCCCCTCTTCCCGGTCGAGCGGGACATGCTTTCCATCTTCGACCTGATGTACAATTCGCTCATCACCATTGACGACAACTATCAGCCGCAGGCCGGTCTGGCGGAAAGCTGGACGCAGACCGGCAATGGCCGCACATGGACGTTCACGCTGCGGCAGGGCGTGCTGTTCTCCGACGGGACGGAAATGACGGCGAACGACGTCGTCGCGACGGCGAACTACATCATTTCCTGCGCCAAGGACACAAACCTGACGAACAAGGGATACTACGCCAATCTGCGCTACTTCGTCAAGGAAATCAAGGCACGGGACAACTACACGGTGGAGGTGCGCGCCGATCGGCAGTATTACGGCGTGCTGTACGCCATGACATTCCCGGTGCTGCCCGCAAGCGCACTGGAAAGCGCAAATCCCCCCGGCACAGGCGCGTACATGATTACGGCCTTCACGCCCTACTCCAACGGCACGAAGGGCAGCATGACACTCTCGCTGAACCCGTATTACAGCGGCAAGCCGCCGCAGTTCAAGAATCTCTACTTCGACCTGTACGGCAAGGACGCCGACGTGGTAAATGCGTACCAGTATTCCAACGTCGATGCCATATTTTCCCGCTCATTGTCCATTGCGCAGTACAAATCTTCCACCAACACGCTTGCCATCACCTACCGCACGAATCAGCTGGAGTGCCTGCTGCTGAACAACTATCTCGGCTCGATGACGAACAACATGCGCACGGCGATTCGCTCCTGCATCAACATTGATTCCATCGTCCAGTCCGTCTACATGAGCATGGTTGACCGGACGAACACGCCCATGATTCAAGGAACGTGGATGTACAACTCGAACTTGTCCTCCTACTTCCAGGTTGATTTGAACAAGGCGCGGCAGCTGCTGGAGGAGGACGGCTGGTACGACACCGATGGCAGCGGCTATGTGGACAAGCCCAACAAAAACAACGAAGCCGCTGACCTCACCTACAACATCATCACCTACGAAGAGCCGGACAACAGCGTGCGCGTGCAGGCGGCGAACATGATTGCCGACATGCTGGGGCAAATCGGCATCAAGGCGACGGTGGAGACGGTGTCGTACAGCACGATGCAGGAGCGCCTGAAAGCGGGCAATTTCCACATTGCGCTGGTTTCCTTCGCGATGGACGTCTGCCCCGACCCCGGCTTTCTGCTGATGAGCGGCAACACCTGCAACTACGTCGCCTACCGCTCAAAGACGATGGATGCGCTGTTCAAGAAGCTGCGCACGCAGGTCACGCAGGCGGATTACCAATCCGTGCTGTACGACATTCAGGAGCAGTTTGCGAAGGATTGCCCGTTCATCTGCCTGTACTACCGCGGCGGCACGGTGCTGACGCGGCGGATGTACACCACCACCCGCGATGTGCGCGAGGGGCATCTGCTGGATGGGATAGAGTCGTTCTACGACTGATTGATTCGTGCTTTCTGCATAGAAGATTCTGCTTCATGCGCAGGGATTTCGCCTCTGCGGAGGCGAGGAGGGGGCTTTCCGATCGCCCCCTCCACCCCTTCGGGTGCGCACTCCCATAGTTGACTTTTGTTGTTGCAGGGGGAATCATGGAATTTTCCCCCTTTCCAGCACTTTCCGCCACAGTTTTTCATCTCCTTTGCCCTGCCGGGTTGATTTCGGCAGGGTTTTGCTATATAATCAAGATGGAATTTTCTTTATAAGGAAGGTACACACATGGACTGGATTGAATTGACGATTCATACCACCACGGCAGGCGCGGATATTGTGTCCGAGGCGCTGATGGCGGAGGGCGCGACCGGCACGATGGTAGAGGATCGCGCGGATATTCCCGACCCCGACAAGCCCAATGGCTACTGGGAAATTATCGACCCGAATCTGATTGCCTCCATGCCGGAGGATGTGCTGGTGCACGCGTGGTTCACGCCGGACAGCTCCTTCGCAGACCGGATGCAGGCGCTGCGCAGCCGCTGCGACGAACTGCATCACATGGATTTGGGGCTTGACCTCGGCACGCTGGAAATTTCGACGCTGAATGTCCACGACGAGGACTGGGCGGAGGTGTGGAAGAAGTTCTACAAGCCATTCAAGGCGGGGCGTTCGCTGGTGGTGAAGCCGACGTGGGAACATTACGACCCGCAGCCCGGCGACCGCATCATCGAGATTGACCCCGGCATGGCGTTCGGCTCCGGCACGCACGAGACGACCTCGATGTGCCTGGAGCTGCTGGAGGACGCGATGCACGGCGGCGAATCGGTCATCGACGTCGGCACGGGCAGCGGCATTCTCGCCATCGGCGCGGCGATGCTCGGCGCAAAGGACGTGCTTGCCATCGACATTGACCCCGTGGCGGTGCGCGTGGCGAAGGAGAACATCGAGCACAATCACCTGTCCGACCGCGTCCGCGCGGTGGAGGGCAATCTGCTGGCAAGCAGCGACGGCGTGTGCGACCTGTGCGTGGCGAACATCATCGCCGACGTCATCTGCATGTTTGCGCAGCCGCTGGTGGATCACATCGTCCCCGGCGGGCTGTTCATCTGCTCCGGCATCATCAAGGAACGCGAACAGGACGTGGTGAACGCGCTGACCGCTGCCGATTACACGATTCTGGAAACGAAGCGCAAGGGCGAGTGGGTCGCCATGCTGTCCCGGAGGAAGAAGTAATGCACCGCTTTTATGCTGACGGGCTGGGTGAAATCGGCAGCCTTGTCACGCTGTCGGAGGAGGACGCGCGTCATGCGTCCCGCGTGCTGCGGATGCAGCCGGGCGACGCGGCAGAGCTGTTCCTGGACGGCCGTCGCTTTTCCGCCGAAATCGCGGAAATGACAGCGGAGGGCGTGACGGCGCGCTTGATAAGCGAACTGCCCTCCACCGAGGCGACATTGCGCATCACGCTTTATCAGGGCTTGCCAAAAGCGGAGAAGATGGAGCTGATTGTGCAGAAGGCGGTGGAGCTGGGCGCGGCACGGGTCGTCCCGGTCGCCATGAGCCGCTGCGTCGTGCAGCTCAGCGCCAAGGACGGCGCGAAGAAGCAGGAGCGCTGGCAGAAAATCGCCCGCGAGGCCTGCAAGCAGTCCGGGCGCTGCCAGATGATGGCGGTGGATGCGCCGATTGCCTTCCCTGCCCTGCTGGCGGCGCTGAAAACGCACGAAGCCGCCATCGTCCCGTGGGAGGACGCGCGCGGGTACAGCCTGACCGCCTTCCACCGGGAGCATCCGGATATTCGCGACCTCGCGATTGTCATCGGCCCTGAAGGCGGCATGAGCGCGGACGAAATCGCCCGGATGAAAGACTGCGGCTGCCAAAGCGTGACGCTCGGTCCGCGCATTTTACGCACCGAAACCGCAGGACTTTGCGCCTTAAGCGCCTTGTTCTGCCTATACGGTGAATTGGAGTGAAACCATGAAAACTGCTGCCTTCCACACCCTTGGGTGCAAGGTCAACCAATACGACACGCAGGCGATGCTGGAGAAATTCCGCGCCGCCGGCTATGAAATCGTCCCGTTCGACGCGGACGCGGATGTTTACGTCATCAACACCTGCACCGTGACCGGCACGGGCGACAAGAAATCCCTGCAATTGGCGCGCCGCCTGCGCCGCGAACATCCGGACAGCGCGCTGATTCTGGCGGGCTGTCTGGCGCAGCGCAAGCCGGAGGATTTGCTTGAAACCGGCGCGCGCCTCGTCATCGGCACACAGCACCGCGGCGAAGTCGTCGAACTGCTGGAAAAGGCGCTGCGGGAGAACACATCCATCAACGCCGTCAACGAGCTGAACGCCACGACCCCCTTTGAGCCGCTGACCATCACCTCGCAGGAGGAACACACCCGCGCGACGCTCAAAATTCAGGAGGGCTGCAACAACCACTGCACCTACTGCATCATCCCCAGCGTGCGCGGGCCGATTCGCTCCCGCCCGGTGGATGAAATCCGTGCCGAAGCCGAACGTCTGGCGCAAGCCGGATTCACCGAGCTGGTGCTGACAGGCATTCACCTGACCAGCTACGGGCGGGACTTCGCACCCCGTCAGACGCTGCTGGACGCGATTCGCGCCGTGCAGGACGTGCCGGGCGTGCGCCGCATCCGCCTTGGCAGCCTTGAGCCGACCGTCGCGACGGTAGAATTCGCGCAAGCCCTCCGCACGATGGACAAGGTCTGCCCACAGTTCCACCTCGCCCTGCAATCCGGCAGCGACACCGTTTTGCAGCGGATGGCGCGCCGCTACAACATGCGCATGTACCGTCAGGCGATGGAAAACCTGCGCGCCGTCTACCCGATGGCGGCGTTCACAACGGATGTATTGACTGGCTTCCCCGGCGAAACGGAAGCCGAGTTCGAGGAAACGCGCGATTTCATCCGCGAAGCCCGCTATGCCAAGATTCACGTTTTCCCCTACTCCCAGCGCGAAGGCACAAAAGCCGCCGTGATGCCGGGACAGCTCTCAAACGCCGAGAAGGAACGCCGCGCGCGCCTGTTGATTGCCGTGGGCGACGAAATGGCAAGGCAGTACCGGGAGCAGTGGGTCAATGAGGTGGCGGAGGTGCTGCTGGAAGAGCCGGTGAACGGTCATTGGACGGGCTATACGCCGGAGTATATCGCGGTGACGCTGCCGGAGGGGTATGCCGGACGGCAGGGGGAATTTGTGCGCGTCCGCCTGACGGGACTGAATGAAGGCGGCATGGACGGCACGCCCTGCGAATAATCAGCGGAAAAAGATTGTAGGGTAACGCGACCAAGCCTGGAGACAAAAAAAGGGTCAAGGGGCAATGCCCCTTGCAGGGTGCAGGGGCGGCGCCCCTGCTGGGGTTTGGGGCAACGCCCCAACTGTTTGTCGTGTGACCAGCGAAGGAAACGCGCTCAGCCCTGCAACACAAGCGCTGAACAGCGAAGCGCTTTCAGCGCAGCACACAAACTTCGCGCGTCCGCAGACGCGCCCCCCAACTTGCTCTTTCCCTCAACTCAACATTGTCGCGCCAGATGGGCGCGACCACATAGCCTATCCGCCAATGTGCACAGCAAAATCAACCATAGAAAGGATGATTCTCATGGAAAACTGCCTGTTCTGCAAAATCATCGCCGGGGACATTCCCTCCACCAAGGTCTACGAAGATGACAAGACCTACGCTTTCCGCGACATCAACCCGATGGCGCCGGTGCATGTGCTGGTCGTTCCGAAGACGCACGTCGCGTCGTTGGATGCGGTGGATGCGCTGTCCGACGAGCTGCTTGCCGCGTGCCTGCGGACGTGCCGGACGGTCGCGCATCAGGAGGGGATCGCCGAGAGCGGCTTCCGCGTGGTGAGCAACTGCGGCTGCGACGCCTGCCAGAGCGTGCAGCACCTGCACTTCCATGTGCTGGGCGGCAAGAAGATGGCGGAAGCGATGGCGTAAATCCACCAAAAATCAAAAAGGCAGCGAATTTCCATTTGCCGAAATTCGCTGCCTTTCTTACTACTAACAGGGCATCGAGCATAGCAGATTTTTCATTCTGGCAAAGCCGGGGCGAAAAGATGCGATGCGAATGACATGGTTTCGATGAGAATCAGTATTAGTATTATTCTGCTACATGCTGCCCGCGCAGCCCCGCCGCCAAGTGCTTCACCAGCGCGTCCCGCTGCTCCTCCAACGGGCGTTCACCGTCGAACATCACCGGCTTCTGCACCTCAAAGCAGTGCTTCTTCTGGTCGATATGCACCGGGTAGAGGGTCAAATTCTTGCCCGTCGCGCGGTAGAACATCGTGCAGATGTTCAGCCAGCCCGTGTTGATCCAGTTGTGATGTTCGCCAAACCCGCTGGGCTGCTCCGGGAAAATCACCAAGTGTTTGCCTTCTTTGAGCGCCTTCATGCTCTGGCGCATCGTCGTCATCACCCGCGCGTCGTGGTAAACGGGGATGGTCGGCGCGCTTTGGAGAATCGGCGGCAGCACGGCGGCGGCGATATACGGCAGCGTCGCGTTATACAGCGGCTCCAAGCGGCAGCCCGGCTTCCACCAATAGTCCTGCCGAACGTAGGCGGGGCAGGTTTTGCGGTTCATGATGCCCTCGTTGCACCACACGCGCACTTCGTCCCGCAGCGGGAACTTGACCACCATGTCAATCGGCCCGAACGCCCCGACGTGGTTGCACACGAAAACGCTGGGATTGCCCGAAAACGGCTCTTCCCACGTCGTGGTCATGCGGGGCGTGACAGCACGCACAACTGCGCGAAGGCAGCGATACAGACGACCCATGCTTTCCTCTCCTCTGCTGGACAGACTTTTTTTATCATACCATGAACCGACAAGAATTGCAAGGCATCCCGGCGAAAAAATCCGCATACGCTGCCCCATGGAGGGGCGGACATGAGGAAGAGAATCATCATCTGCGCACTGTCGGTGCTTCTGCTGATTTTGTCAGGTGTGCTGGCGTTTTATCTGCACGGTCAGAATCGCCCGATTGCGGGGCTTTCGGGGGATAATCGGACGCTCCTGCGCGTTTGGATGCTCCACAGCCCCGGCGGCGCGGCGCGGTGGGTGGAAACGCAGCTGTCCGCCTACGAACGGCAGCATCCGGGCGTGCTGATTTACCTGCGGCAGGTGTCGGCGGATGAGCTGACCGCGGAGGAATCCTTGCTGCCGGACGTGGTGCTCTACCGCCCCGGCGATATCCCCGATCCAGACGGGCTTTTCCTGCCGATTTCGGGCGATGCGCCGATTTTCGCGGGGCTGCTGTCCGGCGGGCGGCAGGTGGCGTATCCGCTTTGCTGGGGCGCATGGGTGCTGGCGGTGGATTCGGCGTATGATCCGCAAACTGCCGCCACGCCCGCCCCGACGACGCTGCTGGGTCGCCCATCATCAACGCTTTCGCCGGAGCAGACGCCCGCGCTGTTTCCGCTGGAGAAGGCGGACGCGGCAAATTGTCCGCTGCTTTCCCCCGGTGGATGCGCGCTGTACGCCCTGCGGGAGATTTTCGCGACTCAGGCGTACCCGCGCTGGACGGACGACTTCGCGCAGCTGCCGTCCGACGCGGTGTACCAGCGCTTCCGGGAGCGGAAATGCGCGTCGGCGATGCTGACGACGGGGCAAGTGGTGGCGTTTTCGGGGCTGACGAGTGCGGGCAAGGGCTTTCCGTTCCGGGTGATGGTCGGGCAGACAGTCACGACGGAACAGGTGCTGCTTTCGTCGATTTGCGCGGGTGCGCAGGATGGCGCGGCGGACTTGCTGTCGTTCCTTGTGAGCCGGGGTGCGCAGGAGCAGCTGGTGCATCAAGGGCTGTTTTCGGTGCGGGAGGATTTGGCGCTGTACCCGTCGGGCTGGGCGGCGGAGGTGGAGCAGGCGGCGCGGCGGGCGATTGTCATGCCGGATGCGTTCCAGTCGGACGAGGCTTTGCGGCAAAAAGCATGGCAGGACTTTCGGTGAGTCCTGCCATTGATTTATACATTTATCATCAGCATCCCGCTGTTTCCCGCGGGCATCTCCGCCTGAATTTTGCCGTCGCGGAAGTCGACTGCCCCGCCCGCCGCGGCATCGGCAGCATTTTCGTCCGCGCAATAGGGATTGATGAGCAGCACGCGTCTGCCGCACTTTTGCGCCTGTTCCGCGTATTCGTGCTTGATGGCGCTGTTCCATTCATCGGCGCGGTAGTCGCACCAGACGGGCCAGAGCACCACATCGGCGTCGAGTGCGTGCATTTCTTCGGGTCTGCCGTCTGTCCAGAGGTCGCCGCACAGCCCGATGGCGAAGGTTTTGCCGCCATAGGTGAATTTCTCGAAGTGCGTGCCCTCGCGGTAGTGGGCATCCGTCTTTCGGCAGTCCTTCCAGCCGACGCTGACGCGGCGGAAGCGGTGGATGATCTCGCCGTCCGCACCGATGAAGGCGCAGCTGCTGTACAGGGCATCCCCGTCGCGCTCGATGAAGCCGAAGGAGATGGCGGTAGCGTACTTTCGGGCGGCGTCCTGCAATTGGCGGATGGGGGCGGAATCAAGCGGGAGAGCCATATCGCGGTCAGCGGCATAAGACCAGCACAGGCAGTCGAAGCCTTGGAGGGTGGATTCGCCGAACACAACGAGGTCGGCACCATCAGCGGCGGCTTGGGCGATGGCGGCGGTCATCGCGGCGAGGTTATGCGGAATGTCTTTGTTCTTGACATGGGCGGAGGAGAGGGCGATTCGCATAGGTGTGTCAGCTCCATTCGCGGGTAATGCGGCTATTCGGTCGCGCCCATTTGGCGCGACAATGTGCAAGGGGTTGGTCGCGCAAGTTGGGGGCGCGTCTGAGGATGCGCGAAGTTAGGGGCAGGGACGCTTCGCTGCCTGCACCTTTGTTGACTGCGTTTGAGATGCTGGTCGCCCGCGGAACAGTTGGGGCGTTGCCCCAAACCCCACAAGGGACGCTGTCCCTTGACCCTGCAAGGGACAGACGGAAAGGGACGAAGTCCCCCCTTGACCCTTTTTGGGCTGCCCGGCTTGAGCGCGCTTCCCTACTGCCTTTCTGCCTTAGTCCCTGATTTCGCCGCACAAATTTTTCGTCAATAATTCATCCGTATTATCCTGCGCCAATGCCCACATGAGTTTTGTCACCGCGGCTTCCGTCGTCAAGTCCATCCCCGACAGCACATCCGTCCGCAGCAGCTGCGTCCCGACCTCATAAATCGACAAATCCGCCTTTTCATACATGCACTGCGTCAGCACCAGTATCCGAACGCCACGCTGCCGCAGCATCCGCAGTTTTTCCACCAGATTCCGCCGGATATAGTGCAGTCCGCCGAGTCCAAACGCCTCAATCACCAGTCCGCGATAGCCCGCCTGTGCGATGAAGTCCAGCACATCGGGCTGCGTACCGGGGAAGAGCTTGAGCAGGAACACGCGGCTGTCAACCTCCGGGCGGAGCTGGTACGGCATGTCAATCCTCTGCGGACGCAGGAAGTGCACGCCGTTGCTGTCCACCATGCCGGAAAGGGAGCGGTTGACGCTGTCAAAGGCATCGAAGGAGAGCGTGTGCGTTTTGACGGCGCGCGTGCCAAGAATCAGCTTGCGGTTGAAGCAGACGTATGTTCCGGCGACGCCCTGACAAGCGGCTTCGATAGCGCAGGAGAGGTTGATTTCGGCATCGGAGAGGGGCGCGCCGAGGGGCAATTGGCTGCCGGTCAGGATGACGGGCTTCATCTGCCCAAGGAGCATATAGGACAGCGCGGCGGCGGTGTAGCCCATCGTATCCGTGCCGTGGGTAATGACAACGCCGTCGCAGTCCTGCATGGCGCGGTCAACGGCGTGGGCAAGCTGCGTCCACTCTTCCGGCTGAATGTTGCTGGAATCCATCGAAAACACGTCCACAGGCAGGAGCGTCACGCCGTCGCGGCAGGAGATGCTTTTCGCCAGTTCTTCGGCATGGAGCGCCGGAGAGAGTCCATCTGGCGTTTGGCGGCAGGCGATTGTTCCGCCCGTAGCCAGCAGTGCAATGCGCATTCATCGTCACCTCGTGATAGAATTCACCCTGAATTATAGCACAAGGATAGCGAAAAAGCAAAAGCTGTGCTATAATTCAATCGAAAATCTTTTTCGGAAGAAGGGGTTCACGATGGTGTTTCTCATCATTCTGATTGTGCTGATTCTGCTGTACGTCTTTCTGCTGATTCCGCGCCTCCCCCGCCGCGACATGTCCGCGCTGACGAAGGTGGATTATGCCCATCGCGGGCTATGGAATGCGCAGCGGCCGGAGAACAGCCTGTCCGCATTTCGATCGGCGGTCGATGCGGGGTACGGCATTGAGCTGGACGTTCACCGCACGAAAGACGGCGTGCTGGTAGTGCATCACGACGACAATTTGAAGCGCGTGTGCGGCGTTGACCGGCGGATTGCGCAGAGCACGCTGGCGGAGGTGCGCGCGTGCCACTTAAGCGGCACGGACGAGGTCGTCCCGACATTTGACGAGGTGCTGGAGGCAGTCGGCGGGCGTGTGCCGCTGATTGTGGAACTGAAGGTGGAGCAGAACGTGGACAGCCTGTGCAGTGCCGTCCGGGAGCGGATGCAGCGTTACAATGGGCTTTGGTGCATGGAGAGCTTCGATCCGCGCGCGGTGCAGTGGTTCCGGAAAAACGCGCCGGAAATCATTCGCGGACAGCTTGCGTTCGGGCTGGGCGGCGAGGCTGCGCACAAGGGCGTGAAGCCACTGACGGCGTTCTTTATTTCCACGCTGATGCAGCACGTTTTGAGCCGCCCGGATTTTCTGGCGTACGAAGCCATCAGCGAACACGGGCTGAATCTGCCGATGCGCCTTGTGCGCCTGATGCGCCCGTGGATGGTTGCGTGGACGATCCGCTCGCAGGAAGCGCTCGACCACACGCGCGGCAAATACGACATCGCGATTTTCGAGGGCTTCGTACCCCCGGCAAAACGCAGTTAAACCCGGTTAAATCCGACATTCCAGCACTTTTTCGATTGACAGACGCGGAAAAAGCAAGTATAATGGAAGCTGTCCCATAGTCCCCTCGCACCCGGAATCGCGCTTGCGTCTCCTTCGGGTGCTTCTTTGCGGTTTATGCCGCGATATGAAAGGAGCAAGCCCATATGGCAGAAGAACAGAAACATAATATCATGACAGCGGAATCGCTGAAGAAATTGCAGGAGCGCTACGATTACCTGCTGAATGTCAAACGCAAGGAAATCATCAACGCCATCGAAATCGCCCGCGGCTTCGGCGACTTGTCTGAAAACGCTGAATACACGGAAGCGCGCAACGATCAGGCGAAGAACGAAGCGGAAATCACCCGCTTGAAGGCGTTGATTGAAAACGCGGAAGTCGTTGACGAGAGCGAGCTGTCCACCGACCGTGTGTCCGTGGGCATCACCGTCCGCTACGAGAACACCGACACGGGCGCGCAGTCCGAGTACGGCATCGTGGGCGCGGGCGCGGACGAAGCCGACCCCGACGAAGGCCGCATTTCCAGCGAATCCCCGATTGGCGCTGCCCTGCTGGGCAAGACCGTCGGCGATATTGTGGACGTGGAAATTCCGCGCGGCACGCTGCACCTGCGCATTGTGGACATCCATCGCTGATTTGTCCGATTTTCGCATCGGACTTGTGCGCAGGAGGTTTCGCCTCTGCGGAGGCGAGCCGGGGCATGAAAACAGACGAAGTCTGCGGTCGCCCCCGGCACCCCTTCGGGTGCGCATTTCCCTACTTTGATTTAATAACAGGAGTGGAATCTACTCATGGCTGATTATCCCGTAACGCCCCATACTCCGGCGCTGTCGGAGCAGGAAATCATCCGCCGCCAGAAGCTGCAAAGCCTCATCGACGCGGGGCAGAACCCCTATGCGGTCACCCACTTTGACGTCACCCACCATTCCAAGGAGATTACCGACAACTTCGAGTCGCTCGAAGGCAAGACGGTCTCTCTGGCAGGCCGCATGGTCTCCCGCCGCGTGATGGGCAAGGCGTCCTTTGCGCACCTGCTGGACGCGCAGGGCGAAATGCAAATTTACGTCACCCGCGACGATTTGGGCGAGGATGCCTATGCTGCGTTCAAGAAGGACGATTTGGGCGACATCATCGGCGTGTCCGGCACGGTGTTCTGCACCAAGACCGGCGAAGCGTCCATCCACGTCAAGTCCCTGACGCTGCTGTGCAAGTCCTTGAAGGTGCTGCCGGAGAAGTTCCACGGGCTGGTGGATACCGACCTGCGCTATCGCCAGCGCTATGTGGACTGCATCGTCAACCCCGAAGTGCGCGACACGTTCCGCAAGCGCAGCCGCATCATTGCCGCCGTGCGTGAGTTTCTCGACGGCCGCGGCTATCTGGAAGTGGACACGCCCGTGCTGCACACGGTGGAAATCGGTGCATCCGCGCGTCCGTTCCGCACGTTCCACAACGCGCTGGGAATCCCCATGTTCCTGCGCATTGAGACCGAGCTGTACCTGAAGCGCCTGATTGTCGGCGGCTTTGAGCGCGTGTACGAAGTTGGCAGAATCTTCCGCAACGAAGGCATGGACGCGACCCACAACCCGGAGTTCACGTCCGTGGAAACGTATCAGGCGTACGCGGATTACAACGAAATCATGGAGATGGTCGAGCAGCTCTACGAGTTCGTGGCGCTCAAGACCCTCGGCACGACTGACGTGACCTATCAGGGGCAGGTCATCCACCTGAAAGCGCCGTGGAAGCGCATCACGATGGCGGATTCCGTCAAGGAAGCGTGCGGCGAGGACTGGACGACGTGGCAAAGCGACGAGGAAGCCCGCGCCATCTGCGACAAGCGCAACGTGCATGTCGAGAAGGACGCGACGAAGGGCGACTGCCTGGCTGCGCTGTTCGACGAATATGTGGAAGCGAACCTGATTCAGCCGACGTTCATCACCGATTATCCGGTGGAAATCTCCCCGCTGGCCAAGCGCAAGCCGTCCAACCCGGCGCTGACCGAGCGCTTCGAGTTCTTTATCACCGGCCACGAGATGGGCAACGCCTTCACCGAGCTGAATGACCCGATTGACCAGCGCCGCCGTTTCGAGGCGCAGGTGGAAGCGCGCAAGGCGCAGGGTATCAACGCCGAGGTGGACGAGGACTTCGTGAACGCGCTGGAGTACGGTATGCCGCCGACGGGCGGTCTGGGCTTCGGGCTTGACCGCATGGTGATGCTGATGACCGACAGCGCGACGATTCGCGACGTGCTGCTCTTCCCCACCATGAAACCGCTCGATTCCGACAAGAAGGCGGCGGATGCTGCGCAGAACGCGCCCGAAGCTGCCGCGCCTGCGGAAGAAGCCAAAGCGGAAGTCACGCCTGAACCGATTGACTTCTCGAACGTGCAAATTGAGCCGCTGTTCACCGACTATGTGGATTTCGACACGTTCTCCAAGTCCGATTTCCGCGCCGTGAAGGTGAAGGAATGCGAAGCGGTGAAGAAGTCCAAGAAGCTCCTAAAGTTCGTTCTGGACGATGGAACTGGCGAAGATCGGATCATTTTGAGTGGTATTCACGAGTATTATGAGCCGGAAGAGCTGGTGGGCAAAACCTGCATCGCCATCACCAACCTGCCTCCCCGAAAGATGATGGGCATTGACTCCTGCGGTATGCTGATTTCCGCCGTGCACCACGAAAACGACGAGGAACGGCTGCATCTGCTGATGGTGGATGACCAAATTCCGGCTGGGGCAAAGCTGTACTAATCCTGTTTCCAGATGTGCACGCGCAAGCAGATGGCGCAATTGAATCTGGAAATAGTATCACTCACACCAAACGAATAAAAGCAAGCCGCAGAGCGCATATCCACGCCCTGCGGCTTGCTCATATATTCCCCTGTTATCCTCTCGCCGCGAAGCCGACCTTCTTCTGCACCTTGCGCAGGGTCTTGTTCGCCAGATAAGCGGCGGTCTTGGCATTCTCGTCCAGAATGCCCTGCAGGTACGTCTTGTCCGCAATCAGGCGCTTGTACTCCGCCTGCAGCGGCTCAAGCGCCGCAATCACGCAGTCCGTCGTGCGCGCCTTCAGGTCGCCGTAGCCCTTGCCCGCCATCTCTGCGGCAAGCGTTTCCACGTCGCCCGCGCCGAGTGCGCTCATGATACTCAGCAGATTGCTCACGCCGGGCTTGTTCTCCGGGTCAAAGCGGATTTCGCCGTCCGAGTCGGTCACGGCGCGCTTAATCTTGCGGCGAATCGTGTCCGCGTCGTCCAGCAGGGAGATGAACGTCTCCTCCGGGTCGGACTTGGACATCTTCTTCGTCGGGTCCTGCAGGCTCATAATCTTCGCGCCGACTTTCGGGATATACCCCTCCGGAATCGTAAAGACATCGCCGTAGATGCCGTTGAAGCGCATGGCAATATCGCGGCAGATTTCCAGATGCTGGCGCTGGTCAACGCCCACCGGCACAAGGTTCGTCTGGTAGAGCAGGATATCCGCCGCCATCAGCACAGGATAATCGAAGAGGCCGACGTTGATGTTGTCAGCGTGCTTGGCGCACTTATCCTTGTACTGCGTCATGCGGCTCATTTCGCCCATGTAGGTGAAGCAGTTGAGCACCCACGCAAGCTCGGCGTGCGCGGAAACGTGGCTCTGGCAGTAAATCAGGCTCTTCTTGGGATCGATGCCGCTGGCGATGTAGATAGCGGCAAGCTCCATGCAGCGGCGGCGCAGATCCGCCGGATTCTGCCGGACGGTGATGGCGTGCATGTCGACAATGGAGTAGATGCAGTCGTAGTCGTCCTGCAGCTTGGAGAAGTTGCGGAGCGCGCCGATGTAATTGCCCAGCGTCAGCGTGCCGGACGGCTGGATGCCGGAGAAGATAATCGGCTTCTTTTCGGGCTTGGGCGCGGTATTCGTTTCGGACATGGGAAATCTCTCCTTTCAGAATAGGCGGCGAACGGCCGGGGAGCGATTCGCCATACAAAAAAAGCCATCCTATCCCCTCTTCTGGGGACAGATGACTGCGGTGCCACCCCAATTGCGCAAAATGCTTGCGCCTCTCAAATCCTGTTCACGGGGGAAAGCCGTCGCGGGATACTGGGCATTCGCCGTTCCCCTGCGCCCTCGAAGCCCCACGTTCTGCGCCATCCACCGCCGGACTTGCACCCTCTCCGGCTCGCTGTGGGCGACTCTGCGCATCCCCTGCTTCTCATCGGTTTCATGGCTTTATGATACCACATTTCTGTCCGCATTGCAAGCGCATTCGGCAAAATTTATCGTTTTACGCGATTGACTTTTTCACAAAGATATGCTATATTGATTACAAACTTATGAAGATTTGAAGGAGGTTTTATAACATGAAGCGTCTGTTGATGCTCCTGACCACCTTTTGCCTTTTGCTGATGACAACTGCGCTGGCGGAAACGGAAGCCGAGTGGAACGCGAAGTGCGAGTGGAAAACCGGCACTGGAACGACGCTCTACGCCGTGACCCAAGGCACAGCGACTTCTTCGGACTTGTCGGATTTCGTCCCGGTCGGCACGCTGCCTGCGAATACCTACGTCGGCATTCTGGAGCGCAGCGGCAACATGCGCAACGTCCGCTACTGGAACGGCAGCGGCACATCCAGCGGATGGGTGGATTCCGCCGCGCTGGTGTGGGTCGGCTCGAACAGCAGCAAGCCTAAGCCCTCCGGCAGCCGCGCGACTGCCAGCGATTTGTCCCGCAAGCCCGACGACACTTGGAACAGCTTGACCGTCACCTATTCCGATGGCGACGAGGCGCAGACGGTATCGCTCCAAACACTGGGTGTCGCCATGAGCGAAATCTACATGGATGGCGAGTTCCTGCGCGTGCCGACCGCTTCCCTCTCGTGGGAAACGGAGGCGGATGACAACCAGCGAATCGCCGTTATCTACGCGCCTTCGACCGGCAAGTGCACCATGCGCGAGGAAGCAAGCAAGAAGGGCAAAATCATCATGACCTGCAAAGCCGGGCGCGTGGCGACCGTCCTGCGCGTAGGCGATGTGTACACGCGCATTGTGTACGACGGCGTGGAGGGACTGGTGCTGAACAGCTGCCTGAAGTTCTACGAAACGCCGGATGAAGACACCTTCACAACCGGGCTGCTGTCCGCAAAAGGCAAGACGAACACGACCGCAACCGTCTCGGTATATCAGCTGACGAAGAGCCGCCGCCGTCTGGACAAGATTCGCGTCGGTGCTTATCTGGCAGTGATGGACAAGGTCGGCGAATGGTACGAGGTGGATGTGAACGGCTGGCATGGCTTCGTGAAGGACGCGAACGTGACGCTGGATGCGCCGCTGCCGGACTAATCCCCTGCGAATGAAAGAACAGAACCGCTAAACCGAAAATCGCGCCGCTTCTCTGATTTTTGTCGGAGGAGCGGCTTTTTTGACGCTTGTTTTGATCGCTTCGGAGGGCGCAAAAAAACGCCAAATTCGGTGATTTATCCATTAGTTTCGGCTAATATAGGTGTTTTACGGACTTTTTCGTTCGCCTTTTCATCTTTTTTTGCGTTTTCTGCCGAAAAAATCGACAAAAGCCCTTGACATACGCAAAGAAATATGGTTTAATGAATCCCGCTTTGAGGTTTAGTTTCACTAAACCATTTTTTCACGGCTTTCAGTTTAGTATTTCTGAACTTTGCGTCAATATGGACTGAAAGCAACCGGAAAGGAGCATCCCCATGGATATCGGTGAAAAGCTGCGTCTGCTGCGGATTCGGCGCGGGCTGACGCAGGAGGACATGGCCGACCGCTGCGAACTGAGCAAGGGCTTCATTTCGCAGGTCGAGCGTAACCTTGCCTCCCCGTCTATCGCGACGCTGACGGACATGCTGGAATGCCTCGGCTCCAGCCTGAGTCAGTTTTTCAGCGAGGACAAGGACGAAAAGACCGTCTTTACACCACAGGATATGTTCGTCAAGGAGGACGAGCAGCTTTGCGGCAGCATCACATGGCTGGTGCCGGATGCGCAGAAGAATACGATGGAGCCGATTCTGGTCGATTTAGGCGAGGATGGGCGGACGTACGAGCTTCTGCCGCATCAGGGCGAGGAATTCGGCTATGTGCTGTCGGGCAGCATCTTTCTGGTGGACGGCGAAACGAAAACGCGCATCCGGGCAGGAAGCAGCTTCTGCCTGCATCCGCATGAGACGCACTACCTGATGAATGCGGGCAAATCCCGCGCGAAGGTGCTGTGGATCTCCACACCGCCGTCGTTCTGATTTTAAGTAATTGGAAGGAAGTGTTTTCCCCCCATGGTGGAGAAAGAGCATTTGATTGACCTCGTCGGCATCTCGAAGGAGTTTGACGGCGTGCAGGTTTTGAAGAATATCAACCTTTACATCCGCAAGAAGGAATTCATTACCCTGCTTGGGCCTTCGGGCTGCGGCAAGACGACGACGCTGCGCATTATCGGCGGATTCGAGACGCCTTCGGAGGGGCAGGTACTCTTCGGCGGGCAGGATATTTCCGCGCTGCCGCCCTACAAGCGCCGCGTCAATACTGTCTTCCAGAAATACGCGCTCTTCCCGCACCTGAACGTGTACGACAACATCGCCTTCGGTCTGAAGCTGAAGAAGCTGCCGAAGAAGCAGATTGCCGAAAAAGTCGGGCAAATGCTGGAGTTGGTGAACCTGAAGGGCTACGAGAAGCGCCATGTGGACGCGCTTTCGGGCGGCCAGCAGCAGCGCGTGGCGATTGCGCGCAGTCTGGTCAACGAGCCGGAGGTTCTCCTGCTGGACGAACCGCTGGGCGCGCTTGACCTGAAGCTCCGCAAGGAAATGCAGCTGGAACTGAAAGCCATGCAGCAGCGGCTGGGCATTACGTTCATCTTCGTCACCCATGACCAAGAGGAAGCGCTGACCATGTCCGACACGATTGTCGTCATGAAGGACGGCACCATCCAGCAGATTGGCGACCCCAAGACCATCTACGACGAACCGGCAAACGCCTTCGTCGCGGACTTCATCGGCGAAAGCAATCTGCTGCGCGGCACGATGATTCACGATGAGCTGGTCGAGTTTGCGGGCACAGAATTCCCGTGCGTGGACTTCGGCTTCGGCGAGAACACGCCGGTGGACGTCGTCGTCCGCCCGGAGGACATCATGCTCGTCGGCGAGGACGTCGGGCAGATGGTCGGCACCATCAAGAGCGTGCTGTTCAAGGGTGTGCATTACGAAATGATGATCGACACCGGCGCGTACACCTTCAAGGTGCATTCGACAACGATGCAGCCACAGGGCAGCCGCGTCGGGCTGAACATTGTCCCCTTCAACATCCACATCATGAAGCGGCTGGAGGACACCACGCCCGCGGCGGAGGTGGATGCCAAATGTTAAGCAACCTGTCTCTCCCGTGGTGGGCATATGCGCTCATGGGTACGGGGCTGTGCGTCTTTATCGCGCTGATTGCCATCACCATCCACCGCAACCGCGGTATGCACCGTTCCCTGTTCGCCTCGCCCTATGCGCTGTGGATGATGATTTTTACCATCGTCCCGGTCATCCTGATTGCCTACTACGCCTTTACGGATTCCTCCGGCGCGTTCACGCTGGACAACTTCCGCAGTTTCTGGGATTCGAACTACGAATCGAACAAAATCATCCTGGACGCCATGGGCGAAGCCGGACAGGCATACATTTCCCGCGGCACGGTCAACGTGGATACGCTGGTTTACTCGCTGTGGATGGCGTTCCAGTGCACGGTTATCTGCCTGCTGCTGGGCTATCCGGCGGCGCTGATTATGGCCGACCGCGAAATCAAGCTCGGCCCGACCCTCGTCGTGCTGTTCATCATCCCCATGTGGATGAACTTCCTCCTGCGCACCATTGCGTGGATGAGCCTGCTGGAGGACAACGGGCTGATTAACACGGTGCTGCGCGCGCTGGGCTTTAACGGTGTACAGCTGATGTACAACTCCGGCGCGGTTCTGCTGGGCATGGTGTACAACTTCCTGCCCTTCATGGTTTTCCCGATTTACACGCTGCTGAGCAAGATGGACTACCGCCTGACCGAAGCGGCGGCTGACCTCGGCTGCAACAACTGGCAGACGCTGTGGAAGGTCACCATGCCGCTGTCCATTCCGGGCATCGTCAGCGGCATTACAATGGTCTTCATGCCTTCGGTGACGACGTTCTTCATCCCACGCGTCTTGGGCGGCGGCAACACGATGATGTTCGGCGACCTGATTGAGGCAAAGTTCCTGACTGAAGGCAACTGGAACGTCGGCTCGGCGCTCTCCCTCATCATGATGGTGCTGATTCTGATTTCGCTCTCCATCCTGCGCAAGGCCGACCCCAACGGCGAAGGAGGCGGCATCGCATGAAAAAGTTCTGCAAGCGCGCGTATCTGGCGCTCATCCTTATCTTCCTGTATCTTCCGATTATCGTGCTGATTGTGCAGAGCTTCAACGCGGGCAAGAGCCGCGCGAAGTGGGAGGGCTTTTCCTTCCGCTGGTACACGGAGCTGTTTCAGGACACGCGCATCATGAATGCGCTGACTGTCACGGTGACAATTGCCTTGCTGGCCATGGTCGTCGCGACGATTCTGGGAACGCTCGCCGCCATTGGCATCCACGCCATGAAGAAGCGGCCGCAGTCGTTCATGATGACGCTGACGAACCTGCCCAACACCATGCCCGACATCGTGACCGGCATCAGCCTGATGCTGCTGTTCCTCTTCACGAAGGTAGACCGCGGCTATGTGACGATGCTGCTGGCGCACATCACGTTCGATACGCCCTACGTCATCCTATCGGTGCTGCCGAAGCTCAAGCAAATGAACCGACACACCTACGAAGCGGCGCTTGACCTTGGCGCAACGCCGATGTACGCGCTCTTCCACGTCATCATCCCCGAATGTATGCCGGGCATCATCACCGGGGCGATGCTGGCGTTCACCCTCTCGCTGGACGACTTCACCATCAGCTACTTCACGACCTCCCCGCTGGTGCAGAATCTGTCCACGCTGATTTACTCCGCCGCCCGCCGCGGCATCGAGCCGACGCTCAACGCACTGTCGGCGCTCATGTTCGTCGCTCTGCTGGTGCTGCTGCTGATTGTCAACCGCCGCACCGCATCGAATAATGACTAAACCCCCAATTACCTTGAAGGAGGAACATCTCTGATGAAAAAGCTGCTTTCCCTGCTGATGCTCCTGTGCCTGACGCTGACCGTCGCCCCCGCCGCCCTCGCGGAAGAGGTCGTCAACGTCTACAACTGGGAGGACTACATCGCACCCGAAGTCCTGACCCTCTTCACCGAAGAGACGGGCATCAAGGTCAACTACATGTGCTTCACCACGAATGAGGACATGATTGTGCAGGTCGAGGCGAACCCCGGTGCGTTCGACGTGTGCTTCCCGTCCGACTACATCATCGAGCGCATGATCGCCAAGGATCTGCTGGCGGAAATTAACTACGACAACGTGCCGAATTTCGAGCAGATTATCGACCAGCTCCGCAATCCCGACTACGACCCGGAGAACAAGTACTCCGTGCCGTATATGTGGGGAACGGTCGGCATCCTGTACAACAAGGACATGATTCCCGAACCCAACCAGTCTTGGAGCATCCTCTGGGACACGCAGTACCAGAAGAACGTGTTCATGCTGGACTCCTACCGCGACAGCATGGGCATCACGCTGAAGTACCTCGGCTATTCCATGAACAGCCGCGAAGTTCCGGAGCTGATGGCAGCGAAGGATAAGCTGATTGAGCAGAAGCAGTCCGGCGTTGTCAAGGCGTATCAGGTGGACGAAACGAAGGACAAGATGGTTGCTGGCGAAGCGGCGCTCGCGCTGATGTGGTCCGGCGACGCACAGTACGCCATCGACCTGAACGACCATCTGGACTATTTCGTGCCTGCTGAAGGCTCGAACATCTGGGTGGACGGCGCGGTCATCCTCAAGTCTGCCCGCAACAAGGAGAACGCCGAAAAGTTCATCAACTTCCTCTGCCGCCCCGACATCGCGCAGATGAACTGCGAATACATCTGGTACTCCAGCCCCAACAAGGGCGCGATTGAGCTGATGGGCGAGGAATACGAGAACAACCACGTTCTGAATCCTTCTCAGGAGGTTCGGGATCGCTGCGAATTCTTCCACGACATCGACGACACCTTCCGCAAGATCTATGAAAACCTGTGGATGGAAATCAAGAACACGAAGTAAGAAAAAAATCGGGAGTCAAGCACGCAAATGAGCGGCTTGACTTCCGATTTTTTAATGCCCAATGAGAAATTAGCAATGAGCAATGATTGCGTTTGTGCGCCAGTCATTGCTCATTTCTCATTGCTAATTTTACTTTGCCATCATTGCCAGCAGCTTCTCCTTCACCGCCAGCGCCAGTTTCCGATGCTCCTCCAGCATCATATGAATCCCATCCACCTTCGACGGCTGCACAATCTCCTGCGTATTCATCATCTCCACGCCGAGCCACTCACACAGGCCCTTCATCAGCGCCGGGAATTTGCGTGATTCTTTTCCCTTCCCATGCAGCGTGTCCCATTCCGCCACATTCTCGCCAATCTCAATCGGCGTCAGTACCAGAATCCGCGGCTTGTTATCCCCGAACAGCGGCACGCTCGCGGGGTACAGCTGGTCGAACGTCTGAATCGTGCGAATCAGCGTGCCGATACCGTTGACGCTCGCCTGTGCGGAATGCTCCTTCAGGTCGTTCGTGCCAAGCATGATGATGATGGCGTCCAGCGGGCGCAGGGTATCCAGCGCGTAAGGCAGCGCGCCCAAGCCGGTCATGAAGTCCTTGCCGGGTTCAGGAAAGACGGTGGTTCTGCCGTTCTGCCCGTTCTCGTGGATGCGCCAGTCCGCGCCAAGTTCGTCCTGCAAAATGCCTGTCCAGCGGGTGTGTTCGTCGTAGCGCTTGCAGGTGCCGGGGATGAAGCCCCAAGTGTTGCTGTCACCGAAGCAAAGAACGTGTTTCATGCAAATTTCCTCCCCTTTGCAAAAAGGGCGGCATCCCGCGTGAAAAACGAGATGCCGCTGCCAGTTAAATTTCGATAGTCCCCGTGAAGTCGGTGTTAGCGTCGCCAGTCAGCCAGACTTTGCCGTCCTCCTGATAGCGGACGACGAGCGTGCCGCCGGGCAGGCGCACATCAATGTCCGCACCGCGGGTGCAGAAGCCGTTTTCGACTGCCGCGACTGCCACCGCGCACGCGCCCGTGCCGCATGCCGCCGTTTCGCCGATGCCGCGCTCCCATACGCGCATCACGATGTCGTTCTTGTCCACAATCTGGGCGAACGAAACGTTCACGCGTTCCGGGAACAGGCTGTCCGTTTCAATCTGCGGACCCACCTGCTCCAGCGGGATGCGGTTTACATCCTCCACAAAGATAACGACATGCGGATTGCCCATGCTGACGCAGCTGATTTCGCGCTTTTCGCCCGCAAGGAAGACAGGGCGCATCATCACGCGGTCGCCGTCGAGCTTGACGGGAATCTTCGCCGGAGCAAACGCCGGGCAGCCCATGTCCACCAGCACGGAGAACACCTGATCTTCGCGGATGAACAGCTTCGCCGTCTTAACGCCGCTGCCAGTCTCGACCGCCATTTCGTCCTTGCGCACATGGCCGTTCTCGTACAGGTACTTGCAGACGCAGCGCAGGGCATTGCCCGCCACCGAGCCTTCCGTGCCGTCGGCGTTGAACATACGCATCTTCGCATCGGCGATGGTCGAGGGCATAATCAGCACAATACCGTCCGAGCCGACACCCGTGCGGCGGTTGGACAGGCGCACAGCCAGCGATTCGGGGCTTTCCACCGTCTGGTCGAAGCAATCGAAGTACAGGTAGTCATTGCCCGTGCCGCGCATCTTGGTGAAAGTCAGCTTCTTGTGCTTGGTGCGCATGTTGTTGATGTCCACCAATTCGACGTTGCCCAGCGAGTAGCGGCTGGTCAGCGCGTTGGCGAGGGCATTCGCCGTGTCAAGGCTGGTGAACAGCGGGATGCCGCGTTCGACCGCCTTGCGGCGCATCCGGACGGATTCCAGCTGCGGCAGACGCCCCTTGTTGGACGTGGAAATGACGTACTGCACCTGCCCCATTTCCAGCATTTTCTCCTGCGCTTCCTTCTTCACGACGGCGGCGTACAGCCCATGCTCCTGCATGGCGCGCGCCGTGCCGGGCGTGGCGAAAATGTTGAAGCCGAGCTTGGCAAACTTGCGCGCGCAGTCAATGGCTTCCGGCTTGTCCTTGTCGCGGACGGAGACGAGAATGCCGCCCTGATGGCGCATCTTGTAGCCTGCGGCGACGAGTCCCTTGAAGATGGCCTCCTGCAGGTTCGTGCCGATGCCCAGCACTTCGCCGGTGGACTTCATCTCCGGGCCGAGGTGGGTATCGACATCCGCCAGTTTCTCGAAGGAGAAGCACGGCACCTTGACCGCGTAGTACGGGCTTTGCCGGTACAGCCCCGTGCCGTAGCCCATGTCGCGAATCTTTTCGCCCAGCATCGCGCGGACGGCGAGGTCAACCATCGGCACGCCCGTCACCTTGCTGATGTACGGCACGGTGCGGCTGGCGCGCGGGTTCGCCTCAATGACATAGACTTCGTTATGATAGACGATATACTGAATGTTGATAAGCCCCAGCGTACCGAGTTCGAGCGCAATCTGCCGCGTAACTTCAATCAGCCGCTGCGTCATCGCGCCGGTCAGGTTCCACGCGGGATAGACAGCGATGGAGTCGCCGGAGTGGATGCCGGAGCGCTCGACGTGCTCCATGATGCCGGGAATCAGCACGTCCGTGCCGTCGCAAATCGCGTCCGCTTCCGCTTCGATGCCCATCAGGTACTGGTCAATCAGCACCGGGTTCTCGATGCCCTGCGCGAGGATAATGCGCATGTACTCGATGATGTCGCTGTCCTGATAGGCGATAATCATGTTCTGACCGCCCAGCACATACGACGGGCGCACCAGCACCGGGTAGCCCAGCTCGTTCGCCGCCGCCACCGCTTCTTCGCTCGTCATGACCGTGCGGCCCTTGGCGCGCTTGATGCCGTACTTCTCCATCGCCGCGTCGAAGCGCTCGCGGTCTTCCGCCGCGTCAATCATATCCGCCGACGTACCCATGATGCGCACGCCCGCCTGCTCCAGCGCGTGAGTCAGCTTAATCGCCGTCTGCCCGCCGAACGCCGCGACGACGCCAACCGGCTTCTCCGTCGCAATCACGCCCAGCACGTCCTCCGCCGTCAGCGGCTCGAAGTACAGGCGGTCAGCGGTATCAAAGTCGGTCGAAACCGTCTCCGGGTTGTTGTTGATCATCACGACATCGTAGCCCGCCTGTTTGAGCATCCACACGCAGTGGACGGACGCATAGTCGAACTCGATGCCCTGACCGATGCGGATCGGGCCGGAACCCAAGACGACGACGCACGGCTTCTTCGGGCGCTCATCGAGGAACTCCTTCGCTTCGTTCTCATCGTCATAGGTTGCGTAGAAGTAAGGCGTTTCCGCCGCGAATTCCGCCGCGCAGGTATCGACCATCTTGTAGACCGGGTCGCGGTGCATCGGCACTTTTTCGCCCGACAGGCGCTCAATCGCCTTGTCCGGGTAGCCCATCTTCTTCGCGCGCAGATACGTCTCCGCGTCGATATTGCCCTCTTTCAGGCGGCACTCCATGTTGTACAGGTTCAGGTACTTATGGAGGAAGAAGTAGTCGATTTTCGTGATTTCGTGCAGCTTTTCCAGCGTCACGCCGCGCGCAATCGCCTCGTACATTGCAAACATGCGCTGGTCGGTGCACTTGCCGATAAGCTCCAGCAGCTCATCCACGGTGAGATTCGCCATCGACTTCATCCGCAGTGTGTCGCAGCCGATTTCCGCGCCGCGGACCGCCTTCATCAGCGCCTGCTCGACGTTCACGCCAATCGCCATCACCTCGCCGGTCGCCTTCATCTGCGTGCCGAGGGTACGCTTGCCGTACACGAACTTGTCAAACGGCCACTTCGGGATTTTCGCCACGATGTAGTCCAGCGCCGGCTCGAACGCGGCGCAGGTCTTGCCCGTCACGGCGTTCTTCATTTCATCCAGCGTATAGCCGATGGCAATCTGCGCGGCGCACTTGGCAATCGGGTAGCCCGTCGCCTTCGACGCAAGGGCGGAGGAACGGCTGACGCGCGGGTTGACCTCGATGACGGCATAGTCGAACGTATCGGGATTGAGCGCGAACTGGCAGTTGCAGCCGCCCTCGACTTCCAGCGCGGTGATGATGTCCAGCGCGGCGCGGCGGAGCATCTGATACTCCTTGTCCGCCAATGTCAGCGCGGGCGCAACGACGATGGAGTCGCCCGTATGCACGCCGACGGGGTCGATGTTCTCCATCGAGCAGACGGCAATCACGTTGCCGAGCTTGTCGCGCATGACCTCGAATTCGATTTCCTTCCAGCCGGAAATGCACTTCTCGACCAGAATCTGCGTAATCGGCGACAGACGCAAGCCGTTCTCGGCGATTTCCGCCAGTTCCGCTTCATCTTGGCAGATGCCGCCGCCCGAACCGCCCAGCGTATACGCCGGACGCACAATCACGGGGTAGCCGATGGTCTTGGCGAACGCGAGCGCATCCTCCACCGTCTCGACCACTTCGGACGGAATGACGGGCTGGTGGATGGAAAGCATCGTGTCCTTGAACTGCTGGCGGTCTTCCGCCTTTTCAATCGTCTCGCACTTGGCGCCGAGCAGCTTCACGCCGTGCTGTTCAAGGAAGCCCTCCTTCGCCAGCTGCATGGAGAGGGTCAGACCGCTCTGCCCGCCCAGCGTGGACAGCAGGGAGTCCGGCTTTTCCTTGAGGATGATGCGGCGCAGGGTTTCCAGCGTCAGCGGCTCAATGTAGATATGGTCGGCGGAGGAATGGTCGGTCATGATGGTCGCGGGGTTCGGGTTGACCAGCACGACTTCCAGCCCCGCGTCCTTCAAGGCGCGGCACGCCTGCGAACCGGCGTAGTCAAATTCGGCAGCCTGACCAATCACAATCGGGCCGGAGCCGATAATCATTACTTTGTGCAGATCGGGATTCAGCGGCATTCCTTATTCCCTCCCATCATGGCAATAAAGCGGTCGAACAGGAAGCGGGTGTCAAGCGGGCCGCCGCACGCTTCCGGGTGGAACTGGACGGAGAACGCGGGCATATCGGTATAATCAACGCCCTCACAGGTGCCGTCGTTGCCGTTGACAAAACGCAGGGACGCGTTTTCCGGCAGCGTGTCGCAGTCCACCGCATAGCCGTGGTTCTGGCTCGTCATGTAGGACAGCCCGGTCTTGACGTCCTTTGCGGGCTGATTTGCGCCGCGGTGGCCGTACTTCAGCTTGACGGTCTTTGCGCCCTGGCTGAGCGCCAGCAGCTGATGCCCCAGGCAGATGCCGAAGGTAGGGATGCGGTGGCGCATGAGTTCGCGCAGGTTCGCAATCACGGCGGTGTTATCCGCCGGGTCGCCGGGGCCGTTGGACAGCATCAGTCCGTCGGGATTCAGGTTCAGGATTTCCTGCGCCGTCGCGCTCGCCGGAACAACCGTGACCGCACAGCCGCGCTTTTCGAGTTCACGCTGGATGTTCGCCTTTGCGCCGAAGTCCCAGAGGACGACGTTGTGGATGCCCCGCTTCTTCGCGGGCTGAACGCCGTCGCACGTCACGTCCTGAATCGACGGATGGAACGGCAGCACCTTCAATTGCGCGCAGATTTCCTCCGGATTCTCCGGCTTCTCGGTCAGCAGCGCGGCATTCATCACGCCCGCATTGCGGATAACGCGGGTCAGCGCGCGGGTGTCCACCCCCGTCAGGCAGGGAATGCCCTGCGCTTTGAGGTAATCATCGAGCTTGCCTTGGCAGCGAAAGTTGCTCGGCTCATCGCAGAGTTCCCGGACGATATACGCGGACAGGCGCGGGCGCGGCGACTCGAAGTCCTCCGGAATCACGCCGTAGTTGCCAATGGTCGGGAACGTCTGAATGACGATTTCCCCTTCGTAGGACGGGTCGGTCAGGGTTTCCAGATAGCCTGTCATCGCCGTGGTGAACACCAGCTCCGCCATGACCGGCTTCGCAGCGCCCATCAGCGTGCCTTCGTAAAGCTGACCGTTGGCCAGCAGCAGATAGCCCTTCATGCTCGTTTCCTCCATTTTTCTATTGGGGCAAAAACCGCGTGTTGCTTACCAGTCTTTCTTGTCCGCCATAACAGCGACCATGACTGCCTTCTGCGCGTGCAGGCGGTTCTCCGCCTCGTCGAAAATCTGGTCGGCGTGGGATTCAAACACATCCGCCGTGATTTCCTCGCCGCGGTGCGCGGGCAGGCAGTGCTGCACCATGCAGCCCAGATGCGCCTTCGCCAGCAGCTCCGCGTTAATCTGATAGCCGCGGAACGCCTTCTCGCGCACCGCCTTTTCTTCCTCCTGCCCCATCGAAGCCCACACGTCAGTGAAAATGACGTCCGCATCCTTCGCCGCTTCTTCCGGGCTTTCGGTCATGAAGAACTTGCCGGGGTACTGCTCGGTGAACGAGAGCACCTGCGCGTCCGGCTGATATGCCTTCGGGCAGGCGATGGACACATGCGCGCCCATTTTGAGGAAGCCGACAATCAGCGAATTGGCCATGTTGTTGCCGTCGCCGATGTAGCACATATTCAGCCCCTCAATGCGCCCCTTGTACTCACGCACGGTCTGCAAATCCGCCAGCACTTGGCAGGGGTGGCAGAAGTCCGTCAAGCCATTGATAATCGGGATGCTGCCCACGCGCGCCAGCGTTTCCACTTCTTCCTGCGCAAAGGTGCGAATCATGATGCCGTCCAGATAGCGGCTCAGGACGCGCGCGGTGTCCTCCACCGGTTCGCCGCGGCCAATTTGCAGATCGCGGCTGGACAGGAACAGCGCATGACCACCCAGCTGGTACATGCCCGTCTCAAAGCTGACGCGCGTGCGGGTCGAGGACTTCTCAAAAATCATGCCCAGCGTTTTGCCTTTGAGGATGTGGTGCTCCACGCCGGCTTTGGTTTCCGCCTTCAGGCGGTCAGCGAGGTCAAGCAGCTCCGTGATTTCTTCCTTGCTCAGGTCGAGGAGCTTCAGCAGATGCTTCATGGGAATTCCCTCCATCATTCTTCGCGGATGTCGCAGAAGTATAAAATTGCATATTGATGCACATTTTCTGTATACGCATCATGGTTTCTTTCGTTTTCCCGCCCGAACCGAGGCGCACCGAAATGTGTCGGGTTCAGGGGAAACAACCAGATTCTGGTGAAACTTAGGCACACGAAAATCGGCGCGTCAGCACACCTGCCGAACATTATAGCATAGAATAGCAGCGAGGGCAAGGGATGAAACCACTGCCCGGCGCATAAATTTTGAATGGTGGGCGCAAAACCCGCCGAAAAGTGCAAACAGGAGGGAAACAGGCATGGAACAGCAAGGTCGCAGAGCCATCGGGCGCGTCTGTCCGCGCGGGGCGGAGAGCTACACTTGGCAGGAGGGCGACACCGCCGAGCGTATCGCCCGTACATACGCCACCACCGTGCAGGCGCTGCAAGTCATCAATCCCGGCGTCGATTTTGCCACGCTGACCGCCGGGGAGGAAATCTGTCTGCCCAATTTCATCTATACCTGCATCAGCGGTCAGCCGTATGTGGTTGAAGACGGCGACACGTTCGCGTCGATTGCCGCGCGGCTGGACATCACGACCTTCGAACTCGCCGAGCGGAATCCCGGCGTGTCACAGAACAATCTCACGGTCGGGCAGGTGCTGTGCGTTCCGGCAAAAGCGGACGACGCCGACGACGCACAGACGCCCGTCATCCCCCTGCCGGACGATGGCGAATACCCTGCCCTGCCTGACGACGCGCAGACGCCCGTGATTCCCCTGCCGGATGACGGCGAATATCCCGCCCTGCCTGATACGCCGACCCGTGTCTGTCCGTCGGGATACACGCTGTCCGCGGTGCAGTCGGGGCAGAGTTACGCGGATTTGCTGGTGCAGCACAACGTCAGCTATCGGGCGATGCGCAGCGCGAATCCGCAATTGATGCCGGGCTACCTGATTGCGGGCACCGCATACTGTGCGCCGCCGTCCGGCACGCGGCAGACGTGCGCCGGCTTGCGCTCGTACACCATTCAGCCGAGGGAGACGCTGGACACGCTGGCGGTGCGCTTTCGGACGACGCGGGGGCGGCTGCTCTCGCTGAACCCGACGCTGCTGCCCAGCGACTTCTCGTCGGGAACGGTGATTTGCATCGGCTAAACGGTGATTTGCATCGGCTAAGCAAAAAGGGCAAGGATGCGTTCTGCACCCCTGCCCTGCTTATAGCGTTAGTTCTGATAGCAAATCCCCTGCTGCTTTTTCAGTTCATACGACACGACTTCGCCGCCGTCCAAATCCACCTTGTGCATGTCCACCGCGCAAATCTGCTGGTTGCCGTAGGTCGTGTAGTAGTAGACCCCCGTGTCGGCGTTGCAGCAGCTTGTGTACACCGTGATTTCATACCCATGCGGCAGGTGGGCGCAGCCGCGCGGGTGTGCCACGCCGCCTAAAATGTGGAAGAACTGCCCGACGCTCTCCTCCTCGCCGTCCCCGGAGACGGAGTTGTTCGTCAGGAATGCTGCGCGGACGAACCGCGACCACGGCGACCAGTCGCCCGGCAAGCCAATCGCGCCCGTGCAGCGTCCGCCCACCTTCAGCGGCAGCGTGGGCGCAAAGCGATTCACCGGCTCTTCCGGCGAAAGCGCCTGATAGTGCGCCAGATTTTCCAATTGCAGCGGCAGCGGCGGCTCGTTCGTCATCACGTTCGACCAGTTGTCGTAGACGTGCAGCCCGTCCGCCATCGACTCGACGACGATGCAGCCTTCGCGGTCATCAATCATCCAGTGCAGCGGCGACGGCGGGAGCTGCTCGCTGAAGCCGTCGCGAGTGATGTTCAGGCGCTGGAGCAGCGTTTTCGCCTCTTGGACGCTTTCGCACTGTCCCAGAATGTACGGAATCAGCTCAAAGCTGGCGATGTTCGCACAATCCGGCTTCACGTCGTGATACACGGCACTCGCGGGGAAGTTCAGCCCCGCCATGCTCAAGCCCTTCTCGTTCGTCGCTTCATAATATAAAGGCATTCCGCCGACGACGAACGCCATGCCAATCATGGCGAAATGGTCGCTGTTCGTCCCCTCGTGCCGGAAATGGAACGGATAGCGCCGCGGCGTGATGGCAACGGTCTCCTGATAGCTGTACTCCAAGTCAAGGTTTCTGCCGAAATAGTGGTCGCGCGTGGTCAGGCGAATCGCGGTACACATGATGCTTGTCCTCCTTCTGCTGATGAAGGTAGTATAGCCCGAAATGCGCGTTTGCACAAGCGGGTTCGCCGCTTCTTGCGGAATTTTCCAGCCATCAGCGGCGGATTTTCACCTGATGCGCGAATTTTGCATTTTCGTCCGCAATGTTCATGCTGAGTACACACGAATCCGCTACAATGTGCATAAGAATCGACAGAAGGAAGGCTTTCCTCATGGTGGAAAAAGTGCTGGTATGCCTGCTGGCGGGCTTAGGCGCTGGCTTAGGCACGGGATTCGCGGGCATGAGCGCCGCGGCGGTCATCAGCCCGATCCTGATTACGTTCTTGGGCATGGAGCCGTATGAGGCGGTCGGCATTGCGCTGGCGAGCGACGTGCTGGCGAGTGCCGCAAGCGCGTGGACATACGGCAAAAACAAGAATCTCGACATTCGCAACGGCTTGCTGATGATGGCGGCGGTGCTGGCGTTCACGGTCGTAGGCAGCTACGTCGCAAGCCTTGTGCCGAGCCGAACGATGGGCAGCTTCAGCGTGCTGATGACGATGCTGCTGGGCATCAAGTTCATCATCCGCCCGGTGATGACGACGCGCGAAGCCATGCAGAACGTGAGCAAAAAGAAGCGCATGGTGCAGTCGATTGTCTGCGGCGCGTTCATCGGCATGATTTGCGGCTTCGTCGGCGCGGGCGGCGGCATGATGATGCTGCTGATTCTGACCTCCGTCATGGGCTATGAGCTGAAAACCGCCGTCGGCACGAGTGTGTTCATCATGGCGTTCACGGCGCTGACGGGCGCGGTCAGCCACTTCACCATCGGCGGATTGCCGGACGGATGGACGCTGGCGCTGTGCATGGCGTTCACGCTGCTGTTCGCGCAGATTGCCGCGAAAATTGCGAACAAATCGAAGCCGGAGACGCTCAACCGGGTGGTCGGCGTGGTTTTGGTGGTGCTGGGCGTTGTGATTCTGGCGGTGCAGTATCTGAAGTAAGTGCAGATTGCAAAAAGACATGCTTGACTTTCAACATCAGGCATGTCTTTTTTGCTGCTCCAGCCGCGTCTGCAGACGCGAAACCCTCTGCGACAAGGCACGCGATTATAGAAAGTGAAATCATCCGCATTCAAAAAAGCCCGAATCATCGCTGATTCGGGTTTCTTTTTGCCTTAGTTCATCGGCACATACTCAAAGTCGATTTCAATCGTCTTGATTTCGGCGATGACAGCATCGTTGCGGTTGATGGGCGTCGGCGTTGCGCCGGCGAGGTTGCCGCCGGGCAGACGCGCGGTCTTCGGCACGCTCGTCACCCATTCGTTGTACAGATTCACGCGCGTGCACACGCCGTCGTCAGAGGTCGTGTAGGCGCGGCCCTTCAGTCGGTAGATTTCGCCGTTGATGCGCACTTCCTTGATGTTAACGAGGTAGTTCGGGTACAGCGCTTCGCCGTTGCTGATGCCGATGGCGGCAAACGCGACGGACGCGGAGTAACCCTGCGCCGTGCCGGTGAAATCCAGCCCGACAGTGTACTTGCCTTCGCCCGTGATGATGGCGTTGGTCGCGACAAGTCCCTCGGAGATGGAATCCGCATTGTAGGTATCGCCGACGCTGTGGGTGAGCGCCCAGCTGCCGTCGTTCCACATAATCCACGCCAGCGCAGTCTGGTCATCCACGACCACGGCATCTTGCAGGAAGGTCACGGGGGCTTCCGCTGCAGCCGCCGCTGCTTCCGCCGCAGCAGCCGCCTGCACATCCGCATAATCCTGACCTTCTTCGTTCGCCTGACGCTTCTCCTGATACATCGCCAGAATATCGTCATCCGCGAAGGTCTGGGACACACGCTTGTACAGCCCGCTGCAATCCCACAAGCAGTTCGTCAGGTTGTACTTGGTGCAGGTGTCAAGGAACGCCGTGTGGTACGCCAGCGTGTTGTCCTTCAGCCCGTCGCTGCACGGCAGCGCGCCGTATTCGCCGATGACCACGCCGTAGCCCGCCTCGGTGAATTTCGTCATCTTCGCCAGCTGCTGATCCATGTACTCATAGTCGCTCACTTTGCCCCATTTGGTGGCGCTCGCCGCGCTGGACGCGCCGCAGTACGACCACGGATCATAGTAGTGGACAGAAACCATCAGCTTGCTGTCCGCCGTGTCCTTGGGCATCTGGAAGCGGTCGTCGCAGGTCTGGTCAATGTTGGTGCCGTATCCTGCAATCAGCAGGAAGCGGGTCGCGTTGTTGCCGCCCGTCGCGCGGACGACATCCACAAACTTCTGGTTGATTTCGTTCGTCAGCGCGTACCGCTCGTCGTCGGTCAGGTAGGTAACGACGGAATCGGAGCAGTACAGCGCGGAATTCTCGTCAAAACGGGTGCCGAGTTCCTCGTTTGCGCTCTCGAAAATCAAGTAGTCGGAGTAATCACGGAAACGTTCGGCAATCTGCTGCCACATTCCCTTGTAGGCTTCCATGGCCAGCGCGCGGGTTTCAGCGCTTTCCGAACCGAACATGCCATACCAGCCGCCATCCCAATGGTCATTGATGATGACGTACATGCCCGCCTTGCGCGCATAGCGGACAACTTCCTCCACGCGGTCCATGTAGTCGGCATCGATGGTGTAGTCGCCTTCGTAGAGGTGGGTGGCGTTGGTCATCCAAGCCACCGGAATGCGGATGGTGTCAAAGCCCGCCGCTTTCATGCCGTCAATCATGGCCTGCGTCGTTTTCGGCTGACCCCAGTGCGTCTCATAGCTAAGGGGCGTGTTCGTCTTGATGCCGACGTTGTTGTCGCAGGCTTCCAGGGTATTGCCGAGGTTGATGCCGTTGCCCATCAGGCGGGTAGCCTCCAGCGCCGTCAAGCCCTCGCGCATCACGCCGTTATCCACCGCCTCCGCCTCTTCCGCCGACCCTACGCAGGGAATCAGCATCAGCACCGCCAGCATCAGGCTGAACAGGTGCAGGAACCGCTTCTTCATATCCATCGTTCCTTTCTTCTGCGTATTTGACCGCAGTTTCCTTTTAATTATAGCATCAGCGAAATCGTTTTGTCAATGGATATTTGTCTGTCTATCCATATTTTTATGCCATATCTGCCAAGTTTCCGGTGGATTTTCATCGTAGTTTGCGAAAAAACGGTTTCGTATCGAAAATTGGTTTTCGTTCGACGATTATCTATTGATTTGAAGAAAAAAACAGCCTCCCGGCACAATCCATGTCGGGAGGTTGCTTTGGACGGGTTGATTACTCAATCGTCAGGTAGAGCGCCAGATTTTCCGCCGTTGCGGGCACAAAGGTCACATCCGCCTTTTCGTTCTGCGCGTTGATGACCGCGGTGAAGGCATCTTCATCCGCCGCTTCGCCGTTCACGAAATAGACGACGTTTCCGTTTTCATCCAGCTTGCTTTCCGCCAGCACATTGTACTGCGCATCGCGGTTCTCGTCCTTGTAGAAGGTCGCCACGCCGGATTCCGCCGCGCTGCTGCTGAAGGAGAAGGAGCCATCTTCCTTCAGGCCAATCATCGCACGATAGTAGCAGCCGTACGCACAGATGACTTCATCGGCGCTGGTCAGCACCAGATAGCCCAGTGCTTCGCCGTTCACGGTCACATTCAGCACCACGTCGAGCTTGCCGTCGCCATCCACATCCAGCACAGCGAAGGAATCATAGCCCGCGCCCTCGGTGAACTCGTCGTTCAGGGCATCCTGCAGGGTCTTGTTCGTCTTGTCGGAGGGAACATAGACCTCGCTGCCGCCGTTCAGCACAGCCGCAATCGCCGGCAGATCCGCCGGGTCGCCCACCATATCCGCAACGGGGCTGGCAACAGGGCTGGCGACCGTGCTGGCAACGGGACTCGCGGTTTCCGCCACGGCAAACGCGCACAGCATCATGGACAGCGCCATCATGATTGCAAGGAACTTCTTCATGTTCATTTTCCTCTCTTTCTTTTCCAGAATATTTTCGCTGCGGAGGGCCGCCGCGAAAGTTTCGTTCCATTCTTTAGGAACAGAAGGGAGTATATCACATTTTTGTCCAATTGTCGATAGCGAATTGTAAATTCTATGTGAAAAAATGGTCATTAATTATCCTTATTTCGCATATCATTCGCTTTTATGCTGTTTTTTCTTTCATATTCGGCAAAAAGAATGCGGATGAGGCGCTTTTTTCACCTCATCCGCATTCTTTTCATTTCCAGCTTTATCCCAGCAGCATCCGGTCGTTGTTGATTTCGCTGCCGCTTGCTTTTTCAAACATCACCAGCAGGTCTTCGACGCGAATGCGCTTCTTCGTTTCCGCGTCGATATCGAGGATGATTTTGCCCTCATGCATCATGATGGTGCGGTTGCCGTACTCCAGCGCGTCTTTCATGTTATGCGTCACCATCATGGCCGTCAAGTGATTTTCCGCAATGATTTTCTGCGTCAGCGTCAGCACGTTTTTCGCCGTTTTAGGGTCAAGGGCGGCGGTGTGCTCATCCAGCAGGAGGAGTTTCGGCTGCTTGATGGTCGCCATCAGCAGCGTCAGCGCCTGCCTCTGTCCGCCGGAAAGCAGACCAACCTTGCTGCTCATGCGGTCTTCCAGCCCCAGCCCCAGCGTCGCCAGCTTTTCGCGGTACTCGTCGCGTTCCTTCGCCGTGATGCCCCAGCGGAGCGTCCGCCCCTGCCCGCGGCGATACGCCAGCGCGAGGTTCTCCTCAATGTTCATCGTTGCCGCCGTGCCGTTCATCGGGTCTTGGAACACGCGCCCGAGATACTTCGCGCTCTTGTATTCCGGCAGGTGCGTCACATCCACGCCATCAATGACGATGCTGCCGCGATCCACCATAAACGTGCCTGCGACGGCGTTGAGCGTCGTGGATTTGCCCGCGCCGTTGCCGCCAATCATCGTGACGAAATCGCCTTCCGCCAGATGGAGGTCAACATCCGCCAATGCACGCTTCTCGGTAATCAAGCCGGGATTGAAGGTCTTTGCAATATGATTGATATCAAGCATTCTGCTTCTCCCCCTTTCGAGCGCTGCGGGCGGTAAAAAGCTGGCTCTTCCAGTGCGGCACGGCGAGGAACATCGCCACAACCAGCGCCGTGAGCAGCTTCAGGTAGTTCGTGGGCAGACCCAGCCACAGCACCACCTGCATGACGATGTAGTAGATGATGGCGCCGATGGACACGGCGATGAGCTTCGTGGCAAAATTGCGGAAAATCTTGCCAAACAGCACTTCGCCGATGATAACTGCCGCCAAGCCGATGACAATCGCGCCTCGCCCCATGCTGACATCCGCATAGCCCTGATACTGCGTCAGCAGCGCGCCGGAGAGCGCCACCAAGCCGTTGGACAGCATCAGCCCGACGACCTTCGCGCGCCCGGTGTTGATGCCCTGTGCGCGCGCCATGTTGACGTTTGCGCCCGTTGCGCGCAGTGCGCAGCCGTATTCTGTGCCGAAGAACCAGTACAGCAGCGCAATCACCGCCGCGGTAATCATGAGCAGCAGCAGAATTGGGTTGTCAAGCGAAAAACTGCGCACGTTGCGCAGGGACACCAGCAGGTCATACTTATTCGCATTCACCGCCGTGTTCGCCTTGTTGCTCATGATGCCAAGGTTGATGGAATAGAGCGCAAGCTGCGTCAGAATGCCCGATAGGATGGCAGGAATCCCCATCCATGTGTGGAACACGCCCGTCACCAAGCCCGTCAGCATCCCTACGACGAACGCCGCCACCAGCGCCACCCACGCGTTGCAGCCGCTGATGATGAGCATCGCCGCGACCGCGCCGCCAGTGGCGATGGAGCCGTCCACCGTCAAGTCCGCCACGTCCAGAATGCGGTAAGTAATGTAGACGCCAATGGCCATAATGCCCCATATGACGCCCTGAGAAACCGCGCCGGGCAAGGCGTTGAGCAGCTTCATAATTTCCACAGAATCTTCCTCCTACTATAACGCAAGCGAAGCCATAAGGCGAAATGCCCTATGGCTTCGCAAAATGTATCTATTGATTAATCCATCGGGACGTAGTCGTCCGGGACGGTGATGCCCAGCGCTTCGCAGATCGCGGCGTTGTACTTCTTGGTGAACTGAGGCGCGAAAGCAATCGGCATGGTGGAAACATCCGCGCCGTTCACGAGGATTTCATACGCCATTTCGCCCGTTTTGTAGCCGAGGTCATAGTAGCTGATGGTCAGCGTCGCGGCACCGCAGCCGCGGCAAATGCCTTCCTCACCCGCGATGACCGGCACTTTCGCCGGCACGACGACGTTGGCAATCGTTTCGCTGTAGGCAGCGGCGGTGTTGTCCGTCGGGATGTAGAGCACGTCGCATTCAGTCGCCTGCTGCGCCATGGACGCAACGTCGTTGGAGTCGGTGAAAGCGTATTCCTTGCAGGTGATGCCCTTCGCTTCCAGCTCCGCCTTCACAACGCCAATCTGATAGGCGCTGTTCGCTTCCGCCGAGCAGTAGAGCAGCGCAACCGTCTTTGCTTCCGGGAACAGCTCCACAATCATGTTCGCCTGACCGTCCAGCGGGGCGAGGTCGCTCGTGCCGGAAACGTTGATTTCCGTGTAGCCCTTCCAGTCGCTGATTTCCAGCGCCGTGCCGTAGTGGGAAATCGACGTGCCGAGAATCGGAATATCCGCCGTCGCGCTGACAGCCGCCTGAAGCGCGGGCGTCGCGTTCGCCATAATCAGGTCAACCTCCGCCGCCACAAAGCCATTGGCAATCATGGCGCAGGAAGCCGTATCGCCCGAAGCGTTCTGCTCATCAAAAACAACCTTGTCGCCAAGCTTCTCCGTCAGCGCGTCGCGGAAACCCTTGGTCGCCGCGTCCAGCGCCTCATGCTGCACCAGCTGCAAAATGCCGACGTGATACGTCTTTTCTTCCGCGCTCGCCATCGTCAGGCAGGTCAGCGCCATACACAGCGCCAGCAAAACCGCAAACATCTTCTTCATACAGGGAAACCTCCTTCAAATACTACTCGCTTCCGCAAAAGCCGAAGCGTTTCTACATGGAAAAGTGTACCGTATCCTTCGCCGCGTGTCAAGACCGGGAAGCGGAAAGGACAAAAAGAAAACAAAACAAAAAAAACAATGCGGAACGCGGAATTTGTCATTTTCCTTGACAAAGCGCACCAAATGCTGTATCCTGTACGCAGCAAAACCGTTTGTTCTTTATCGAAAGGAGTGTTTTTCATGCGGAAAATCCTCTCCCTGCTGCTGATGCTTGCCCTTTTTCTCCCCTGCGCGCTGGCGGAAACGCCGCAGGGCATTGACCTCGCGCTGACCTCCACCTATGGCGACGGTCTCTCCCTGCGGATGACGGCTGGCTTAGGCGAAACGCCGTTCTGCTCGCTGACGCTGCCTTCGGGGCAGATTGACCTCGCCTTCTCGCCGGACAAGGGGCTTTGCGTGCAGTCGGGCGGTCAGTGGTCGCAATTGCTGGTGGAAGGTCATCCGGTAGATGAGGCGCTGCTGACCACGCCGCTCAAGCTGCTGGATGGGCGCTCCCCGTCGGAGGCGCTGGGGCTGTTGGCGGAGGATGTCAACAAGATGCTCGATGCGATTCCCTCGCTCTATAACTTGCCAATGACCTTGATAAGAGACCCTGCGTTTGCGCGCCTGTTCAGCGACCTATACATTGCTGCGCAAACAGGGACAATTTCCATCACTTCTGAAGAACTGAATCGTATGGCGGCTTCTGTTCTGGGAAAGATCTACAGCATGGAATATCTTGACAGCTTGAACTTCAGCGATATCTACCATAATCTTCTTGCGTCGGTCGTGCAATCTTCGGAGGTTGCACGCGCATATCGTTCCGCGATGCGCGGATACCTTCTCTCTAATTTCAGGCTTTCCGGGCAAATCGGCATTGACAAAGGGGAACTTCTTTTTAGTCAGCCCTACCAAGAGCCATACCATTTGACCTATGAGCAAACCACGCCTAACAGTTGGCATTATCTGCTGACAACTGCGAACAGCGATACCATTGATGGTGTGCTCTATTGGCGAAATGAATACGACTTTGCTTTGAGCGGCTACTCCGAGAATCAGCATACGGCGTTCTCTGTCACTTGCAGTTACGGTTCTGCAAACAACTTTGTGTTTATCGCCAGCGTTGATAACAGCTTCAGCCTGTCCATCGTTCAAGCTGGCAGCAATTTCAGTTTGCGGCTTAACAATGAGAATGCCAACGTTTTTGCCCTTAATGCCAACGTTTTTTCCCTTGAATCCACATCGGATTATATCCGTGTCAAGATATATTACAATTTATTATACGCTTACGATCACCCCTGCCACGGATGGGCTTGATATTGTTGCACAGGCGCGCACTTTCGATATCTTCACCGCCCACGTCCGCACCGCGCTCAACGGTCTGATCTGCACCGGCGTGTACGGCGACACGACATACCGCCTTGCCCTGACGGAAACGGCAACCGGCTTCAGCCTGCTGCTCTCTCTGCCGGACGGAGATTTCCATCTGGATTTCGCCGCGCTTTCCGACACCAGCTGTTCGCTGACCTTCACCGATGCCGCCGGGCAGCAGGTATCCCTGACTGGATCGCTCTGCACGCCCGAATCCCCCGTCATTCCGGATGCCATCGGTACCATTGAGCTGACGCAGCTGCTGGATGACCTCTTCTAAATCAACCAAATCCCCTAAAAAAGGCGTTTTCGGATGCACACGTTCCGAAAACGCCTTTCCTATTCTATTTCAGCAGTTCCGCCGGGATTTCCGCCGCCATCCGCTGATAGCCTGCCTTGCTTGGGTGCAGGTGGTCGCCGGAATCGTATTCGGGCAGGAAGAAATCAGGGTTTGCCGGATTGCGCAAGGCGCGGTCAAAGTCAATGCAGCCGTCAATCAACTCGGTCATACGGATGAAATCATTGTAAGCGTGGCGCAAGTCCTGCCGGAAGGGCGCGTCGGTGCGCCAGCCGCCCATGGGCAGCAGCGTGCCGACGTAGACGCGCAAGCCCATCCCCCGCGCCTGCGTGATGTACGTCTTGAGTCCGCTGATAAGCTCATCTGCCGTCGGCAAATCGCTCATCGGGCGGAAGGGGTTCACCTGCGTGCCGACAGGGTGGATGATGTCGTTGATGCCCTGCTGGATGATAACGGCATCCGCGCCGTCGGTCGGCACTTCATGCGCAAAGCGTTTTGCGCCCATCAGCCCGTAGGATTCGTACGTCAGGCAGTGATATTCGCGCAGAATCCGCGATCCGCTGGTGGCGCGGCGGATGATGGCGGTATGCTCAAAGCCGTCTTTGCGGCAACGGAGCTGCAAATCATCCGGCCAATCCTGCGCGGTGATGGAGTCGCCATAACAGATGATGGCGCGGTTCTCCGGCGCAGTACGCACGGACACATTGCTGAGGAAGTAGGTCAGCTGCGTCTTGCGGGATGTGTCCATCGAAATATTCAGGTTCTCCGTTTCGTCGCCGTTGGCGTACAGCCCGCCGGACAGCGCTCCGCAGGTGAACACGACGCTGCGCATGAGCGTGAAATCACGCAAATAGAAGCTGACAAGCAGCCTTTCCCCGGCAGTTACAGGCGTTTCCAGCGTGTCGGAAATCGCATTGCCCTCCGCCGGAAGCGTTACGCGGCACTCGCCCCCGAACGTGACCGGGTGAAACGCGCCGCCACAGAAAATTGTCACCTTTTCCAGCGTAACCGGCTCCGTGCCGCAGTAATTATCGAACGTCAGGCGCACGCCGCTGCCAGGAAACGGCAAGACAATCGGATAGCGCAAGGTAATCTCCTTGGCGTACCGTTCCGGGCGATTTTCCGCAATGCTGACCGCATTTCCCCACACGCTGACCCACTTCTGCATCCTTTTGGCGCTCCCTTCGCGTTGCTGTTCCCCATCATAGCACATTCCGTGTGCAAATGCAAGTTTCCTATTGTTTCCATATTCGCAACGATTGTTGAGACACCGCAAAATCGGTTGACAACTGCGCATCGAAAATGATAAAATGCGTATATATTCCCCTTGAACAGGAGTGAAAAATCGTATGGTCAAAATCATTTCAGACAGCACATCCGACCTGTCGCAGGATCTGCTCGACCGCTATAACATCACACTGGTGCCGCTGATAGTTCGCTTGGGCGACCAGCAGTACGAAGACCGCGTGAACATCACATCGGAAGAAATTTTCCGCTGGTCGGACAGCACAAAGAAAGCGCCGACGACTGCCTGTGCGAACGTCTGGACGATTCAAGAAGTTTTCCAGAAGTATCTGGAGACGTATGACGAGATTGTGGCGTTCTCCATCTCCGGCAAAATGTCCGCGACCGGGGCGAACATGGTGGAAGCGGCGGCGGAGATGGGCGCGTCCGACCGCATCCACGTCGTGGACAGCCAGAGTCTTTCCACCGGCATCGGTCTGCTGGTGATGGAAGCGGCGGTGATGGCGCAGGATGGCAAATCCGCCAAGGAAATTGTGGCGCATGTGACCTCGCTGATTCCGCTGGTTCGCGCGTCCTTTGTCGTCGATACGCTGACGTTCCTGCACCGCGGCGGGCGCTGTTCCGGCGCGGCGGCGCTGATGGGCAGCATGCTGAAGCTGCACCCGAAGATTGTCGTGCGCGACGGTCAAATGCTGGTGGACAAGAAGTACCGCGGCTCGCTCGCCCGCTGCATCCCTGCCTACACGCATGATTTGCACAACGATTTGCTCCGCGCGCGCCCGGAGCGTGTTTTCATCACCCATTCCGGCTGCGACCCGGAGGTCGTCGAGCAAGTCCGCACCTATTTGACGAGCCTGAACTACTTCGATGCGGTCATCGAAACCCGCGCCGGCGGCGTCATCTCCTGCCACTGCGGCCCCGGCACGCTGGGGGTGCTGTTCATCCTGAAGGAGTGACCCCCAGAGGCGCTGCCTCTGGACTCCGGCAGGGCTCTGCCCTGCACCCGCCAAAGGGTCTTCGACCCTCTGGACTCCCTTTCGCGCGATTGAGTTGAGCGCACTTTCATACTGTTTTCGCGTGCTGATTGGGGGGAAACCAAGGGGCGTTGCCCCTTGACCCCACAAGGGACTTCGTCCCTTGACCCTTTCGCGCGATTGAGTTGAGCGCACTCTCATACTATTCCCGCGTGTTGATTGAAGGAGACCAAGGGGCGTTGCCCCTTGCCCCCACCAAAGGGTCTTCGACCCTCTGGACTCCCATTCGCGCGATTCAGTTGGTGACACTCCCCCTGCTATGCCCGCGTGTTTATTCGCGAACGGGGAAAAGAAGCCGCGATACCCCAAAAGTATGAAGATGGCGACCGAAGGTTTCCAAAGGGCGATCGCAGACTTCGTCTGTTTTCATGCCCTTCGTCGCCTCCGCAGAGGCGAAACCCCTGCGTCTGCCTGTTTCTGCGCCATCAGAAACAAAAATGGGCTTGCCATTTCGCCCAAAACGCTATATAATACACGCAGAAGCGGCATTTGGTCTTTCCCTTTCGCCGCTTGACACAAAAAGAGGGGGATATTCTCATGGCTATGGAACTGAAAACCACAGGCGTGAACGGCTTCGTGAAGCCTGCGGAACTGACGAACATGGAAACCCTGCTGAATGCAGTCAATGACGAACTGCTGACCGGCAAGGGCGCGGGCAGTGATTTCCTCGGCTGGCTCGACCTTCCCGTGAATTACGACAAGGAAGAGTTTGCCCGCATCCAGAAGGCGGCGAAAAAGATCCAGAGCGACAGCGATGTGCTGGTTGTCATCGGCATCGGCGGCTCGTACCTCGGCGCGCGCGCGGCTATTGAGTTCTGCAAGGGGCAGATGTACAACGGCGTGCGTGAAAAGGGCATCCCGGAAATCTACTTCGTGGGCAACAACATTTCTTCTTCCTATATCAATGACGTGGTGAAGATTATCGGCAACCGTGACTTCTCCGTCAACATTATCTCCAAGTCCGGCACGACGACCGAACCCGCGATTGCTTTCCGCGTGTTCAAGAAGATGCTGGAAGAAAAGTATGGCGCAGAGGGTGCGAAGGGCCGCATTTACGCCACGACCGACAAGGCGCGCGGTGCGTTGAAGAATCTGGCGAACGTCGAGGGCTACGAGTCCTTCGTCGTGCCGGATGACGTCGGCGGACGCTTCTCCGTGCTGACGGCGGTGGGTCTTTTGCCGATTGCCGCGGCAGGCATCGACATTGCCGCGATGATGAAGGGCGCTGCGGATGCGCGCGAATGCTGCAAGGAGGGCACGTTGGACACCAACCCCGCCTACAAGTACGCCGCGCTGCGCAACATCCTCTATCGCAAGGGCAAGAACATCGAGATTCTGGTGAACTACGAGCCGGCGCTGATGATGACCGGCGAGTGGTTCAAGCAGCTGTTCGCCGAGAGCGAGGGCAAGGACAACAAGGGCATTTTCCCGACGGCGGCGAATTTCTCCACCGACCTGCACTCCATCGGGCAGTTCATTCAGGATGGCACGCGCAGCCTGTTCGAGACGGTTGTGTGGGTGAAGAATCCGCGCAGTGAGCTGGTTATCGAGGCGGCGGACGAGGACATCGACGGTCTGAACTATCTGGCGGGCAAGTCCGTGCAGTTTGTGGACAGCAAGGCGTATCAGGGCACGCTGCTGGCGCACATGGACGGCGGCACGCCGAACATCATCATCGAGATTGACGAAGCCGATGCCTACCACTTCGGCTATCTGGTGTACTTCTTCGAGAAGGCGTGCGGTCTGTCCGGCTATCTGCTGGGTGTGAACCCCTTCGACCAGCCCGGCGTCGAAGCCTACAAGAAGAACATGTTCGCCCTGCTCGGCAAGCCCGGCTATGAAGCCCGCCGCGCCGAACTGGAAGAACGGATGAAGTAAGGGAACTTTGGCGGCAGGTGGAGGAATCCCCTGCCGCTTTTGGAATAGGAGGATGCTCCATGCTGCTTCCCACCGCCGTGCGTCCCTATGCCGCCGATGTGGACGGCACAGCCAGCCGCGTCCGCTGTGCGATTGCGCTGAACGGCTCGAAAGACCTGCGAATTCAGCTCTGCGGAAGGCTGAAGCGCGGGCTTTTCGGGCGAAATCAGCTTCTGGCGGATGGGGACGTGCTTTGCGTTGCGCTTCATCAGCCAGACGGCGACGTTCCGCTTTTTGACAGCCGATGCGACGGCTATGCGAATGTGCTGGATAACAGGCAGCCGCCCGCGCCGATTCCCCTGCATCCGGCGATTTGCCCGAAGTGCCGGAATGCGGCGTTTCAGGTGCGGTTGACTTTTGAGTACCCGGAGGCGGAGGAACTCGCGGCGTTTGCGAATCCCGACGATATGTTCACCTGGGTTTGGGTGACAATGCGCTGCACACGCTGCCATGCAGTGTTTCGGGGGGATTTTACAGCTGATTGACTTCAACATCCATCTTGATTTTATCCGCCACTCCCGTCGCCTCTGCGGAGGCGAAGTTGTTACTTTCTGTTGCGACAGAAAGATTCCAAAGAGCGCCCAGAGGAGGCTGAAGAGGGTGCAAGTCTGGACTTCAGCCCCCTCTGGACTCCCCCCGCCGTAAAAGTTTCTTGCGGGAAAGAGTGGCGGTTGCTGCCCGGCTTGGCTGCTTTTCCTTGCACTCTGGTTTTCAAAACACTTTTGCATAAAAATCGCCCTGCCGGAATTTTTCACCCCGGCAGGGCGTTCGTTTTCCATTTTGCCAGCATCACGACGGCGGTTCGCCGTTTTCGGTCTCGATTTCGCGGCAGAAGAAGTGCAGCGCGCCGTCCTCGAAGTCGCTGATTTCGTAGCGCTGGTCGGCATCCCAGCCGTCCGCGCGGTGGTCGCGAATCTCGAAGCCGCAAATCTGCATCGGGATGGCGGGAAAACGCAGCGTCACGTCGCTTATGGACAGGAAACGGAGCGTTTGCGCTTTGCCATCAGCACAAAAGGAGAGTGTCAGCACAGGTGCGCCGCTTGCGGTGTGCAGGCGAAAGTCCGTGATTTCCACGTCGCAGGGGAACATTGGCACTCTCCTTACCTGCTTCCCTTGTCGTATGGGATACCCTCGGCCTTCGGCGCGCGGGACTTGCTGCTCGTCAGCGCCAGCACAAGGAGCGAAATGATGTACGGAAGCATGTTGTAGAACGTGCTGGGCAGGTTCAGCTGTGCGAGGAAGTCAAAGCCGGTATAGACGTTGCTCAGGCTGCGGAACAGCCCGAACAGCAGCGCCGCCAGCGCAATCCGCAGGGGCTTCCACTGCCCGAAAATCATCACCGCCAGCGCAAGGAAGCCGAAGCCCGCCACGCCGTTCTCGAATTTCCACTCGCTCACGCCCGCCGTGATGTACACCAAGCCGCCCAAGCCGCCGAGCACGCCGGAAATCATCACGCCCGCATAGCGCATTTTGTAGACGTTGATGCCCACGGAATCCGCCGCCTGCGGATGCTCGCCGCAAGCCTGCAAACGCAGGCCGAAGCGCGTCTTGTACAGCAGGACATACGAAATCACCAGCAGCATCGCCGCCATGAGCATGAACCAGTTGAACTCGAAGCCATTGATATCCACCAGAAACGCCTTTTTGACGTTGATGTAGGTAATGGCGGAGGACACATTCGACACATCTTCGGCAATGTTGATGGCCTTGACGATGACCGTCGCCGCCGCCGTGCCGAGCAGGTTCATCGCCGTGCCGACGAGCGTCTGGTCTGCCTTGAAGTTAATTGCCGCGACCGCCAGCAGGAGCGAATACAGCATCCCGAAAATCATCGCCATCAGCGTTGTCAGGAGGATGACCACGACGACCGCCGTGCCGTCGGGCATGTACTTCATCATCAGCGCACCGCCAAGCGCACCGAAAACCATGATGCCCTCCAGCCCAATGTTAATCACGCCGGAATGCTCCGAGAAGCAGCCACCCAGCGCCACCAGCAGCAGGACTGATGCAAACATCAGCATATATTGCAGCAAGAGTGTCATTTGAGATTCGCCTCCTTCCGCAGGTTCGCTTCCGCTTTGCGCTCCGCCAGGCGCGTCATAACCTGCCGGAAGAACAGCACGAAGCCGCACATGTAGATGATGACCGCCGAAATGAGGTCGGAAATCTGCGAAGAATAGATGGCGCGGTCAACATACGCGCCGCCGAAGGTGATGTGCTGGATGAAGAAGGATGCGAAAATCGTGCCAATTGGGTGCAGACCGCCGAGGAACGCCGCGGCAATGCCGTTGAAGCCCATCGCCGGAACCGCCGACTGCGCCACTGCCCATTCCTCAAAGCCAGAGAGGAACATGAAGCCCGCGCCGATGCCCGCCAGCGCGCCCGCAATCCCCATCGTCAGGATGAGATTCTGCTTTTCGCGCATCCCGCAGTATTTCGCGGCATTCTTGTTCAGCCCGGTCGCCTTCAGCTCGTAGCCCAGCTTCGTTTTGCTCAGCAGCACCCAAATCAGCACGGCAATGACAATCGCCAGCGGAATGGCAATGGTCACATAGCGGTTGTTGGAGAACAGCTTTTCCAGCCCCAGCGACGGAATCAGCGCGCTCGGATTGCCCACGCTCAGCTTAACGGTGTAAGGGGTGTTGCTGTCCTTCACGAGCGACAGCAGGCTGTTGACGGCATAGAGGCTGATCCAGTTGAGCAGAATGCAGGAGATGACCTCGTTAACGTTGCAGAATGCTTTGAGCGCGCCGGAGATGCACGCCAGCAGCGCACCCGCGAGCGCCGCCGCCAGCAGGCACACATACCACGGCATGTTCCACGCCAGTGCACAGTACAGCGCCGCACCCGCGCCCACGACGTACTGACCCGCCGCGCCAATGTTGAACAAGCCCACCTTGTAGGCGAACAGCACCGACAAGCCGCACATGAGCAGCGGCGCAGTCTTGACCAGCGTGTTGCCCAGATACTTCATCTGCGCGGTGCTGCTGCCATACTTCCAGAAGTTCTTGATGATAACCAGAATCGCATCAATGGCGTTGAGGTTGCCCGTCCTTTCGCTCACGCCGTGGTCAATCAGCAGCAGCACGACGAAGCCAACCATCAGCCCCAGCACGATGCACAGCAGCGACGAGAGAATCGTTTGCACGCCGGGAATTTGCAGCATCGACCTGCGCTGCCGGACTTTCTTAGGTTCGTTTGCCATCTTTACCGCACCTCCCGTTTCGCGCCCGCCATATACAGGCCGATTTCTTCCGCCGTCGTCGTTTTCGGGTCAAGCTCGCCGACGATTTCGCCTTCGTACATCACGAGAATACGGTCGGACACGTCCAGCACCTCGTCCATCTCCAGCGAAACCAGCAGCACCGCCTTGCCCTCGTCGCGCGCGGCGATAATCTGCTTGTGGATGTACTCAATCGCGCCCACGTCCAAACCGCGCGTGGGCTGCATGGCAATCAGCAGGTGCGGCGAGCGGTCGATTTCGCGCGCGACAATCGCCTTCTGCTGGTTGCCGCCGGACATGCTGCGGGCGATGGTGGTTGCGCCCTGCCCGGAGCGGATGTCGTACTGGTCAATCAGCCGATTGGCATAGGCGCGGATGTTCTTGCGGCGCAGGAAGCCCGCGCGCGTGAATTCCGGGTCGAAATAGCGCTGCAAAACGATGTTGTCCTCCAGCGAGTAATCCAGCACCAAGCCGTGCTTGTGGCGATCCTCCGGGATGTGGCTCATGCCGCCCAGCGAACGCCGGCGAATCGACGCGCGGGTGATATTCTGCCCATCCAGGTAGATTTTGCCGCTGACGAGCGGTTCCAAGCCCGTCAGACCGTACACAAACTCCGTCTGACCGTTGCCATCAATGCCCGCAAGGCAGACGATTTCGCCCGCGCGCACCTCCAGCGACACATTTTTGACAGCGTTGTTCTTGTGCACATGGGACGCGACGGTCATGTTTTCTACCTTCAGCACGACCTCGCCGGGCTGCGCCGGTTTCTTCTCGACGTGGAAGTTGACGTTGCGCCCGACCATCATCGCGGACAGTTCCTCCGGCGTGGTATCCTTCGTGTTCACCGTGCCGATGTACTTGCCCTTGCGCAGCACCGTGCAGCGGTCGGAAACCGCCATAATCTCCGCCAGCTTATGGGAGATGAAGAGGATAGACTTGCCCTCCGCTGCCAGATTGCGCATAATCTGCATCAGTTCGTCAATCTCCTGCGGCGTCAGGACGGCGGTCGGCTCGTCGAAAATCAGGATTTCGTTGTCGCGGTAGAGCATTTTGAGGATTTCCGTGCGCTGCTGCATCCCAACGGTGATATCCTCCACCTTTGCGTCGGGGTCGACGTGCAGCCCGTAACGCTCGGACAGCGCCAGCACCTTCTGCCGCGCCTCTTTCTTTTGCAGGAAGCCGAATTTCGTCGGTTCAACGCCCAGAATGATGTTGTCCAGCACGGTGAAGCACTCCACCAGCTTGAAGTGCTGGTGTACCATGCCGATGCCCAGCGCGGTGGCGTCGTTTGGGTTGCGGATGGACACCGTTTCGCCATCCTTCCTGATTTCGCCTTTCTCAGGCTGATACAAGCCGAAAAGGACGCTCATCAGCGTCGATTTGCCCGCGCCGTTCTCACCCAGCAGCGCGTGGATTTCGCCGTGGCGCAGCTGGAGGGTGATGTCGTCATTGGCAATGATGCCGGGAAAGCGCTTGGTGATATGCAGCATTTCGATGGCATAAGGCGTGCTTTCGTCCGGCGTTTGAACGCGCTGTTTCTCCATGAAGCATTTCCTCCTTGATGTTCTGTTTTCCCCATTGATTTCGCCGATTTTGCGGCGGATGATTCCCCGTGTGCGCCGAAAATGCGCTTGATTCTGACAAAAACTTCCGCGCGGCAGAGGATTCCCCCGGCGGAAGCTCTTGTCAGAATCCGGGGAACGTTGCCATCCCCCGGAAGGTGAGATTTATACTAATTCGATTCTAAAACATGGCATCGAGCATAGCAGATTTTTCGTTCTGGCAAAGCTGAGTGAAGCGAGGCGTACTGGAGGTACGCGCGAGCGGAACGAAGCAAAGCCGGGGGCGGAAAAGATGCTGTGCGAATGTCATGGTTTAGATGAGAATTAGTATTACTTTCTCGTGCTTCCAAAGCTGCCGGAAACGTCGATGGCAGCATCCACTTCGTCCTTGTGGCGGGATGTCCTGCGTTTTTCATTCAGCAGCTTCAAGAACAGTTCTTCGTCAATAGGCAGCGAAACGGTCTGATTCGTCCACGAAGAAAGGTGCATGGCGTTGGACAGCATCAGCCCGCGGATACCCTCGCGCCCGTCGGCAACAAGCGGCGTACCGTGCAGGATGTGCGCTGCGAAGGCGTTCAACACGCCCGCGTGCTGCGGATTTTCGCCGTCTGTCTGCACAATTTCGTGCTGAACATCCGGTACGCCGAACGGCTCCTTGCACACGGGGCACCAGTCGCGTTCATCCACGCTGAGCGTATCCAGCGTCAATTGGTCGTTCTCGATGCGAATCCGCGCGTGCGTTCCGATGATTTCCAGCCGGTTTTCGCCCAGCGCGTCCCCCGTGGATGCAATGAACGTGCCCGTTGCGCCGTTTGCAAATTCCAGATAAGCGGTCACGTCGTCCTCCACCTCGATGTCGTGCCATTTTCCCTCATGGCAGGCAGCGCGCACCCGCACGGGCAGCCCACAGAGCCATTGCAGCAAATCCAGCTGATGCGGGCATTGATTGAGCAGCACACCGCCGCCCTCGCCATCCCACGTTGCGCGCCACGCCCCGGCATCGTAGTAGCTTTGCGTGCGATACCAGTCCGTCACAACCCAGATCATGCGCTTGATTTCGCCCAGCGCGCCGCTGTCAATCAGTTCCTTCGCCTTGCGGTAGACGCAGTTCGTGCGCTGGTTGAACATCATGCCGAAGGTCAGTTCGGGATGCTTATCCGCCTCCGCGATCATGTCCCGCACCTGCAAGGTGTACACGCCCGCCGGCTTTTCGCACAGGACATGCTTTCCATGGCGGAACGCCTCAATCGCCAGCGTCGGATGCTGATAGTGCGGCGTTGCAATCAGCACTGCGTCGCAGGTGTCGGACGCAATCAAGTCGCTGCCCTCGCAGAAAACCGCAGCGTTCGGCACGGTTGCGCGAATCCACTCTCGGCGGCTTTCCTTGCGGTCTGCCATGGCGGTCAGCTGCACTTCCGGGCATTTGCCGCTCAGGATGTTGTGGGTATGCAGGCTGGCAATGCCGCCCGCACCGATGATTCCAAGTCGAAGCATACCGAAACACTCCCATCATAGAGCCAAGCGGACTCTTTGTCAATTTCAATCAGGGAAAAACAGAAATATCAGGAGGGTTATTCCGAAAAAAAGGACTGCGTCCAAGACGCAGCCCCCTTTTTGTGAAGTTTGCGTGCGCTTATTACTCCTGCTTCATGGGATAGAAGCCGCGGTATGCGCCATCCTTGTACGCCTGACGCTGCTCGTCAATAATCTGCTGACCGCCCGCGGAAAGGATTTCGTTGGTGTACTTATCCCACGTTGCGTCGAAATCTTCCGGCTTGCAGGTCACAACCTGAACCAGCAGTTCCGCTTCCTTGGAGATGATGGTCGTGCCATAGTCAATGCGGGACTGAATGGTACGGGTGAAGCTGACAGGTTCGTAAGCGCCGTCATTGGAAATCACAAGGCTGTCCGCCACAACGTCTTCGTAGCCGGGGAAGCCCATAGCGGTCGCGGCATAGTTCAGCTCGTCAGAGCCGTAGTAGAAGCCGTTGCAAATCGGTGCGCCGTCGGTCGCGTGCATCTTGTGCGCGTCGTCGGTGTCGTTGATGTTCTTCAGGTCGGTCGGAATGTTGTTTTCGTTGACGGTGGTGTAGTTGTAGCCCATTTCGCCGTTCTGGAGCGCGTACAGGGATTCCGGCTTGCACATCCAGTTCAGGTACTTAATCGCAGCCACGGCAACCTTTTCATCCACGGACGCGGGGATGAAAATCGCCTGACCAGCGGCGGTGTAGGTTTCATGCGGGGTCGTGCCGGCTTCGGGCTTGAAGGGGTCGCAGGCAATCCAGCTCGCGCCAGGAACGTTCTTCGCCAAATCCTGCGCGTAGGACTTTTCCATGCGCCACGGCGCGTCCCAGTTGCCAACCCAGAAGCCGTCATAGCCGTTCACACGGTCGCTGTCGGTCTGCTTGGAGTTTTCAATGCCGAAGTAATCGGAAACCAGGCCCTCATTGAAGAACTTGTTCATCCAGCGCAGCGCTTCCTTCGCGCCGGGCAGCATGTAGTGGAACTTGAAGTTCGCCACCCAGTCTTCCTCGGTAATCTGGCTGTAATCAAGGAAGGCGTCCATCTGGTAAATCCAGCCGTAGAAGGGGTCGGCCGCGTACAGGTCGGAGGAATACGGAACGGTGTTCTCGCCGCCCAGCTTCTGCTCCTTCACCGCCTTCAGGTAAGCATACAGCTGCTCCACGTTCGTGGGAACTTCCATGCCCAGCTTTTCCAGCCAGTCCTTGCGGATGAACATGCTCTGCGTCGCGACGACGATGCGGCGCGCGGGCAGGTAATACTGCTCTTTGCCGTCGCCCACGTCATACTGACCGTACTGCAGCACTTCGTCGCCGAGGAATGCCGTCAGTTCCTGACCGTATTCAGCCAGCAGGTCATCCAGCGGCATGATGCCGCCCATGTCAATGTACTGCTGCACCAAATCCGTGCCGTAGGTCATGCAGATGTCCGGGGCCGTTCCGCCCGCCAGACGGGTGGACAGGATCGTGCCTTCCTCCCAGCGGGAAACAGGAATCCAGTTAATCTTGATGTGGTTCGGGTCGCCAAAGTTTTCCTGAATGTAGCGCAGCTGCCAGCAGTCCTCCACGTTGAAGCCCGCAATGGAGCGGTCGTACATTTCGACGTTAAGCGTTACCCAATCGTCATCCGCCGCCAGTGCCGTCAGCGGAAGCGCCGTCAGCAGCAGGCACAGCGTGCAAACCAGAGCCAGAAACTTTTTCATAAGGGTACTCCTTTCTATCTTGAACGGCTTTTGCCGCCCGTTCCAATGGGAATGTGGGGGGATGATACTAATTCGATTCCAAAACATGGCATCAAGCATAGCAGATTTTTCGTTCCGGCAAAGCTGAGTGAAGCGAGGCGTACTGGAGGTACGCGCGAGCGGAACGAAGCAAAGACGGGGCGAAAAAGATGCTGTGCGAATGTCATGGTTTAGATGAGAATTAGTATTAGCCCTTGACTGCGCCCATCGTAACACCCGCCACGAAGTAGCGCTGCACAAACGGGTACACAATCAGGATGGGGAGCGTCGCGAAAATGATGGTTGCGGACTGAATGGATTCGGACACGCTGGTGCTCAGGTCATTCGAGCTGCCCTCCGTGACGGCGACTTCCACCGACTGGCTGCCCTTGATGAGGTTGTACAGCTTGAGCTGCAAGGGCTGCAGGTCGCGCGAGGTGATGTAGTACAGCGCATCGTTAAAGCTGTTCCATTTGCCGACTGCGTAAAACAGGGAAAGCGTCGCCAGCGAGGAGAAACTCAGCGGCAGGAAGATGCGGGTGAGAACTTGGAAATCCGTCGCGCCGTCAATCGACGCTGCCTCCACCAGCTCATACGGCAGGGAAGAAAAGAAATTCTTCAGGATGATGACGTTGAACGTGGAAATCAGCCCCGGAATAATCAGCGACCACATGCTGTCAAGCATTCCGAATTCCTTTACGTTCAGGTAAATCGGAATCGTGCCGCCGGAGAAGTACATGGTAAAGACGATGAAGAACATGATGACGCGCTGCCCCTTGAGGCGACGCATGGACAGCGGAAACGCCACCAGAATCGTCATCACCATCGCCAGCACGGTGTAGATTACCGTCAGTTCGATGGTATAGAGCAGACTGTGCCACATCGAATTGTCGCTGACGATGAGCTTGTAGGCATCGACGTTGAATTCCACCGGCCAGAACGACACTGCACCGCGCAGAATCGCAGACTTGGAGGACATCGACATGGCAATGACGTTGATGAACGGCAGCGTGCAGATCAGCACGAAGAGCAGCATCACAATGATGAGGACAATCTGCCCTGCACCGAGTTTCTTCTTCTTCTCAGGGCAAATATGCGCCTGTGTGGAAATCGCAGTCATGGCAAATCCTCCCCTCTTACCAAATACTCTGTTCGTCGAACAGGCGGGAAACGGTGTTTGCGCCCGTAATCAGCACCAAGCCCACGATGGACTGGAACAGACCAATGGCGGTTGCGCGGGCGAACTGGCTGTTGGTAATGCCGGCGCGGTAAACGAAGGTGGAAATGACGTCGCAGTAGTCCTTGACCTTGGTATTGCCGATGATAAACGGGCGGTCAAAGCCGATGGACATCATACGCCCGATGTTCATAATCAGCAGAACAACGATGGTGGAACGGATGCCGGGCAAGGTGACATGCCAAATCTGCTGGAGCTTGTTCGCGCCGTCAATGCGCGCCGCTTCAAAGAGGTTCATGTCCAGGCCGGTAATCGCCGCAAGGTAGAGAATCGTGCCCCAGCCCATCGACTGCCACACGCCGACCAGCACATAGGTGAACGTCCACGTCGGACCATCCGTCAGGAAAGGAATGTTCTCGGAAATCCAGCCCCAGCGCAGAAGCGTGGAGTTGATGACGCCCGACGTCGGCGCAAAAATCTGCAGCACCATGCCGCCGATGATGACCCACGAGAGGAAATGCGGCAGGTACAGCATCGTCTGCGAAAACTTCTTGAGCATGGGCGTTCGCATTTCGTTGAGCAGGATGGCGAGAATAATCGGGACGGGGAAGCCGAAAAGCAAGTCCAGCCCGTTGAGAATCAGTGTGTTCTTCAGCGCGATGCCAAAGTCACTCATGCCGAAAACGAACTTGAAGTTATCCAGCCTAATCCACTTGCTCTTGGCGGGATTGAACATGTTATACTTCTGGAAAGCGATTTGAAGCCCCGCCATCGGCTTGTAGCAGAACAGAATGTACCAGACAATTGGAATCAGCAGCATCAGGTACAGACGCCAGTCGCGCTGAAGCCAGTGTGTCCTGCGCTTGCGGCGCGGACGCACCGGTGCAGCGGCTTTCGCGGGATTTGCCATAAGCAAAAACCTCCATTTCTGATGAATTATGGTTTCCACAGGAGTGTAGAAAAGAAACGCTCTTTTGCGGGATGCAAAATTGAATCCACGCAAACACCTGCTGTTTTTTCAGCAGCATCAGTCGGCACTCGACCGACACTGCCAACGGGAAACCATGAGAGACGCTGCACGAGGCAGCCTGTTACGAAAACGTCACGCTCCGTTTCCGTATCGTTACTTTAATTATAGCCGACATAAGTTGCGCAATTCAATGTAAATCCTGCTTGAAAATATGTGAATCCTGCTGTATAATCAAAACATCCGAACCCCGAAAGGAGCTGAAGCGATGAAATTTGCGGAAACTATCAACGGCTACAACGCGATGGGGCGCGAGGACGCGGAGTACGAAGCGTGCTATGCCGTAGCAGAGCGCCACACCGTCGGCGGGCTGCATTGCCACGATTTCTACGAATTTTACATCCACTATCATGGCGGCAAGGTCTACTATGTGGACGGCAGCGTGTTTCCGCTGCAAAACAATCAGCTGATTATCATGCCGCCGTTTCGGATGCACGGGCTGGTGGGCGGCAGTTCGCTGCAGAACTACGAGCGCGGCTTCCTGTATCTGCGCCCGGAAACGCTGCGAAAGCTTGGCTTCGGGCAGATTGACCTCCAGCGTTACTTCGACAGCCGCCTGCAGGCCGGAAAATTCTACTATGAACTGCCGCAGGCGGATGCGCTGGCGTGCAAACAGCTGCTGATAGACATCTCCGCACAGCAGGACATGCCGGACGAGATGGTGCAGTTCCGCAATTACGGGCGCATCATCGACTTCATGGTCATGGTCTGCCAAGCCGTGCAGGGAACAACCGCTCCTATTCAGCCAAGCGTTGTCAACGATGTGATTTTCGATGTGCTGCAATACATCAACGACCACTTCACCGAACCGCTAAAATTGGAAGACATTGCGCGCCGCTTCGCCATCAGCGTATCGTACCTTTCGCACGAGTTTACAAGCTACGCCGGGCGCAGCGTCTACGAATACATTCTCTACCGCCGCGTGCAGCTGGCGAAGGAGAATCTGCTGACGGACATGAGCCTGAGTGAAGTAGCCGACCGCAGCGGATTCGGCGATTATTCCGGCTTTCTGCGCAGCTTCCGGCGGATGACGGGCATGGCTCCGAACGCCTACCGCAAGCAGCGCAGCGGCGGACACTAATTGCTGTTTTGTCTGATTAGGACGACAATCTGCCAAATCTGCCGAATTGAAAACAAGATTCGCATAGAAATCTTGATGTCAATGTGCTATCATGCAGATAACGCATCACGCAGCGTTGAGTATTGAAGAAGGAGCGAATGCCATGATTCGGATTGCCATTGTGGGTACGGGCAACATTTCCCACGCCCATGTGGAGGCCTACCTGCGCTTCCCGGAGCGCTGCAAGATTGTGGCGCTGGTGGACATTGTGCCGGAAAAGGCGCAGAAGATGAAGGAGGATTATCACCTGACCGAAGCGGAGGTCTACGACGACCACCAAAAAATCCTTTCACGCAAGGATATTGATTTGGTGGATGTCTGCACGCCGCCGTACGTCCACGCCAGCATTTCCATCAACAGCCTGCGTTCGGGCAAGAACGTCGTCTGCGAAAAGCCGATGGCGGCGTCGCTGGAAGAATGCGACGAAATGCTCCGCGCCCGCGATGAAAGCGGCAAGAAACTCGCGATTATCGCCCAGAACCGCTTCCGCCAGCCCATCAGCAACCTGAAGAAACTGCTGGACAGCGGGCTTGCGGGCAAAGTGCTGTGCGCATCCGTCACATCGGCATGGTGGCGCGGGCACTGCTACTACGACCTGTGGTGGCGCGGCACATGGGAGAAGGAGGGCGGCGGCTGCACGCTGAACCACGCCGTCCACCATATTGACATGCTGTGCTGGATGATGGGTCTTCCGCAGGCCGTGACGAGCGTGATGGCGAACGTCGCGCACGACAACGCCGAGGTGGAGGATTTGTCGCTGTCCGTGCTGCAATATCCGGGCGCGCTGGCGCAGCTGACGGCCTCCGTCGTGCATCACGGCGAAGAGCAGGAGCTGGTCTTCCAGTGCGAAAAGGCGAAAGTCGCCGCGCCGTTCAGCGTGTACGCATCTATCTCCAAACCGAACGGCTTCCCGATTGAAAATACGGAGTTAGAGCAGAAAATCCGCGATTTTGTGGATGCGCAGCCGCAGCTTCCCTACGAAGGGCACGCGGGCGAATTGGAAAACGTCCTCTCCGCGCTGGAGAACGACACCCTGCCCGCAATTGGCGGCGAGGATGGCCGCCGGACGATTGAGCTGATTACAGCCATCTATAAATCAGGCGCGACGAAGCAGACGGTCACGTTGCCGCTGCAAAAGGACGATCCGTTCTACACGGTGGAAGGCATGATGCGCGCTGTGCCGCATTTCTACGAGAAAACCACGTCTGCCGCTTCGCTTGACGGCACGATTACGCTCGGCAGCGATTATCAGCAGAAATAATGGGAGGTCATCACGATGAAAGTATCTGACGGCATGAACTATGCGCCCAAAGGCAAGGCGCAGCCCGTCGTGAAGCCGGGTGAATTTATCTTTTCCGCCGCACACCTTGACCACGGGCACATCTACGGCATGACAAACGGTCTGCTGGAGGCCGGCGGCACGCTGAAGTACGTCTACGACCCCGACCCGAAGAAGGTGGAAGCGTTCGTAAAGGCGTACCCGCAGGTGAAAGTCGCCCGGAGCGAGGAAGAACTGCTTAACGACAAAGAAACGAATATGGTCTGCGGCGCGGCGATTACAAACGAGCGCTGTGCGCTGGGGCTGCGCGCCATGCAGGCGGGCAAGGACTACTTCACCGACAAAGCGCCCTTCACCACCTTGGAGCAGCTGGACAGCGCCAAGAAGATGGCGGCGCAGACGGGCAAGAAGTACATGGTCTATTACGGCGAGCGGCTGCATGTGGAAGGCGCGGTGCTGGCGGGCAACCTGATTGAGCAGGGCGCTATCGGCAAGGTCATCCATGTGGAGGGCTTCGGGCCGCATCGGCTGGGCGCGGCAGGGCGGCCGCAGTGGTTCTTTGAAAAGGAGAAGTATGGCGGCATCCTCTGCGATATCGGCAGCCACCAAATCGAGCAGTACCTGTTCTATGCGGGCGAGGAGGACGGCACCGTCTCCCGCAGCCGCATTGCCAACTACGCGCATCCGCAGTATCCGGAGCTGGACGACTTCGGCGACTGCGCCATCAACGGTGCAAACGGCACGACGTTCTACTTCCGCGTGGACTGGTTCACGCCGGACGGCCTGCGGACGTGGGGCGACGGGCGCACCATCATCATCGGCACGAAGGGGTACATTGAAATCCGCAAGTATGTGGATGTCGGTACGGAGCGCGACGGCGGCAACCATGTGTTCCTCGTCAACGACCAAGGCGAGCAGTACATCAACGCGACCGGCTTGACGGGCTACCCGTTCTTCGGTGATTTGATTCTGGACAGCCTGAACCGCACGGAAAACGCGATGACACAGGCGCACGCCTTCAAGGCGGCGGAACTGTGCCTGATTGCGCAGAAGCAGGCGGAAATGGTGTATCAAGCGAAATAAAGCAAGAAAGCAATAAAGCAAGCCCGTCGGCTGCCTGTGATTTGTACAGGCGGTCGGCGGGCTTAGTTGGTTGTATGCAATTGAGAGGACGGGGAGTTGCATGGGGTGATGCGCTCCTGATTGGATGAGAATGCAATGGATGATTAAATTTGGCGGATTAACCGTTCAGGGGTCACCCCTTATCGCGGGGCATCTCAAAGTCAATGTCCCCGCCGCACATTTTGCACTTGATAATCATGGTGCGCCCTTTGCTGATAGCATCACCTAAAATGGCATAATTCGTTACGTCATGTGTATTTTACCACACTTGCAGACATTCAGCAAGGTGAAATGTCGAATATTGTGGAGAATGCACTCGTCGCTTGAAATACAATGGCGTTACGTCTGCAAAAGCATCGGCAATGTCAGAAAAAATCAACCGAACGAGTGCCATCCCCTTCCCACCACATGACTGCATACAAAACGCCCCATGACTGCCATAAGAGCCATAGGGCGCAAAATCCTTGGTATAGAAGGGCACTCAGCGCCTGCTGAATGCGATGCGCGACGAGCGGCCTTGAGACCGTACTAAGCATCTCTATGGTGCGTTTTTCCCTGATATTACGGTTTCTTTCGCATTTTCTGCTGTCAGTTGTGACAGCAGACTGTCCATTCCCGCCAATCCAACGGAGGACACCCTTCGGACAATCAGAAGAAGCTGATTTGTCCGGATGGCGCCTTTTTTCGTGATTTCATTTTTCGTTCGGTGACTTTGTCGCCCGGCTCAGCCTGACCGATCAGGAAAGGAGAAGCCGGGTCGTGCCGAGCAGAAAGGGTTTCAACGGTCTTTGCATTGAAGGTGGCATAGCAGTAGCGGCATCCATGCCGGCAGGTGTTGTACTGGCCGATGTCAATGCTCTCCAGGCAGCCGCATTCCGGGCGCTGGTTCGGGTCCTTCTTCGCTGCCATCGTCCAGCCGGTCAGTTCCGCGATTAAATCCCCGTCCACGCAGCAGCCGTGGGCAATGCCATACCGCTGCAGATCCACCTTTTCCGCACAGGTGCGCAGCCGGAAGCCATTCTCGCGCGCGATGGCAGCGAAAGCGGCCGCAATCCGATCCATCTCCCCGTCCGAGCAAATCCGGACGCCCAGCCCCCGGAGATTGGCCTGCACCTTGTCATACAGGTCGACGAAGCTGAACACGCAGTCACGGGCGGAGCCTTTCAGGGCATCTGCCATGGCGGCGAACTGTTCGATGTGCCAGTCCGCTGTATATTGCTCCGTCAGCATAATGGGATCGTACCGCCACACCACATGCTTTGAGCCGAACTGTTCCGCGATGGCGCAGGCACTCGCCAGCCGCTGTGCCAGCGGCGGCAGCCCCGGTTCCAGATCCCTGCCATATGGATTCAAGGTATATTGAATGTAGAATGGATACTGCAATGCAATCTCCCCGAGATGCGGCATCAGGGGCATGGTGTTCTTTGTCCAGAACACGATGCAGTCGATGACCTCCGGTGACAGGGACACGCGGCTTACCTGATGGTAATTCATTGGGTTGCGCACCATGACATAGCCTTCTCGCAGCCGGTTCATGAACCAGGGCATGTAGAAAGCCGGAATATCGGTGCGGCGGCTTACGCTGAGGATCATGGGGATACCTCCTGCTTCTTGGTCAGAACAGTATAGTGGAAGTAGTGGCAATCCTTTTCCAGGGGATGGCGAAGCCCACAGGCGACCGCTTCCTGATAAAGTCTAATGCCGGATACGTCGCACGCGGCGCTCTCGCTCTTGGGCTCCATCACGCTAAATTCACAACTTTCTTTAGCCAGACCGGCCAACTGGACGAGGAAAGCAGCCGTCTCCTTATCCGCAGGCTCAATTGCGATGACTTTACCGCTGTATACCAGCGTGCGGTTGGATCCTTTGAAGAATTGTCCATATTTCACCGATGTGCCGTGCCTTATCCATCTCGCCCAAAGAGCGAAGGAGAGCCTGAAGCTTAGGGAGGATGGGTCCGCCCGAATTTTCTTCACCCATCTGTTTCCGCAGATTCTCGACTGCGGTTTCTCTGTTCAGAAACAGCCCGTGATAGTGGTTCCAAACTGGATATGCGCTGCTGTACGCTTGGAAGCTGTCTGGCTCCATGACAAAGCGGAGAAACGCCAAAATATTGATGGCAGTCCGGCTGTACAGTAGGGTCAAAACATCGAACACCTTATTGCCGACGAAGGGAACGTCGTTTTTGAAAAAGTAAGCCAGTGGCAGTAAGGCGGAAACGTTGTTTCGGTACAGGATGGCAAGGCTCTCCGGATTCTCCTCCCCTTCTTGTTTCTTGCAGAACCGGCGTGCCTGATCCAAGAGGAACTGCCCCTGCCTCGCAGCGGAGATGTCGATGATTCGAATCTCTCCAGGCTGTTTCGAGAATGCTTCCATTGTTTTTTTTGCACGCACCTTATTGCGCTGGATCAAGCCATCGCCGGAAAGAACGATTTGCTGATCACTGCGGAAATTCACACCCATCCGGTGGACAGCGGCATCCTCATAGCGCCGATCAAAGGTCAGCATGGCTTCCGGCATCGCGCCTCGGAAAGCGTAAATGCTCTGGTCGTCGTCTCCCACCATGAACAGGCTGTCCCCAGTCCGGTGAAGCTTTTGAACAATCGCGTGCTGAAGCAGAGAGGTGTCCTGTGCCTCGTCCACGCAGACATACGGATACTTCCGCTGCCAGAAAGCCTGCATGTTGGGATTATCCAGCACTTCCAGCGCGTGAATCAGCATATCGTCAAAATCCATCTCAGGCGGCTGATGTTCCGCCAGTTCCTTTTGATAAGCTTCGTATACCGGCCAAATGCTGACCGGCTTGTCCACTCCCATGTTTATAAGTAAAGGCCGCAAGATTTCCTCATCCGTCATCATCCGGTTCTTCAGGCAGCCGATGACAGCAGCTGCCTGCTCGGCGAAAGTCCGGGCTTCGGACTGTTTTTTGCAGTATTCAAGCTTCGTCAGAATCTTTTCAAGCAGGTAGATTGGACTGCGCGGATTTGCGTACCGGTTTCCCTTTTTCTTGTCCTCCCGCTTTGTTCTGCCGGAAGGCACTTCATCCGGGGATTCATCCACGATCCACGCGTTGGCAGTCTCACCGTCCATCGCCTCAGGCACCGGGTCATCTTCCTCGTCGACAATCAGCCTATACTTCTTGATCAGGCCTTCTGCCTCCGCCTGCCGGATTATCCGATAGCAAAAACTGTGGATAGTGCAAAAGAACGGCACCGAAAAGGACGGGAATCGCTCCCGAAACACATCCGCCATGTGTTCGGCAGCTTTCTTGCCAAAGGTCATGATCAGGATGTTTTCCGCAGGAATCCCGCAGTGAATCATCCAGCCGGCCCGCGCGGTCAGAACGGCTGTCTTGCCGCTGCCGGGGATGGCATAGAGCAGATGCGCCCCTGAAAGCGCCTGAATGGCCGCTTTCTGATCGTCGGTAAAGCGCCTGTCCGGGTAATACGCATGAAGGAATGATTCCAGTTTCTCGTCCCGATGATAGGGCACAGAGGGAGCAGATGGAGGAAAAAAGGCGTTTTCCGTCGCTGGCGCTGCAGGCGGCTGCGCTGGCGTCTCCTTCGCGGCAACGTGTGTCCCCCCATGGACCACTGACATATCTTCGTTGAAGGGAGTCGCTTTTTGGATGGTAAAATCAGATTCCACGGAAAACAGCTCCATGGCTGGCTCTCCTTTCTTCTATGCATGTGCTTCACGATGCCAGCGAACAAGCTCAGTTCTTCAGCATTCGTCACCTGCTGACGATTCCGGGGCTTCTGTATGTTTCACCGCACAATCCAGACAAACCTGATTCTGCGGAACGCTATGTTCATTATAGAGGATTGCTTCACGTTTGTGAAGATGTTTTTTTCTCTCTGTCTCGTAAAAACTTCTGAATGATCACATCGGCAAACACGTCTTTTACCTTGCTCTCACCATCAAAGACAGTGTTGCCTGCCCCAGCTCGTCGCTGATCAGGCTCATCGTCAATTGCTTCTTCACCTCTTTATTATACCTCTTTCCCGACCTTTTTTGCTGCTCTTTCTTTGTACTGGATTGCCTAAAAATTTCATAAATGGATTCGGACATCATCTCTCCCGTGCGGGGAGCGCGGATTGAAATGTCGCTTGGTGAAGTCGGTGCCCTGCGGCTCGGCGACGTGGACTGGAAGCGCGGCGCCATCGACATCAGCCAGGCCTTGAAGTACACCCCGCAAACCGGCAGCTTTGAAGGCCCGCCGAAATGCGAAGCTGGGGAGCGAATCATCGCGCTGCCGGTCGGCATGATGGCGGTGCTGGATCAGACCCGCGCCTATCAGGAGGATTGCAAGCGCGCCGCCCCGCATCTCTGGGTCGGCGAAGGCTGGATTGTCCACGCATGGAACGGCGCGCAGCTGCATCATGACACGCCCAGCCGATGGTTTCGCTACTTTCCGGATGCGCACGGCTTTGAAGGTGTACGCTTTCACGACCTGCGGCACACGCACGCCAGCACGCTGCTTGCCAACGGCATCGACGCAGTAGCCGTTGCCAGCCGCATGGGGCATGAGGATGCCAGCACGACTCTCCGCGTCTACGCTCACGCGCTTCGCCGCCGCGATGATGATGCCGCCCGCGTCTGGCAGTCCTTCCTTGACGCTGCATCCGCGCAGCCGGAAACGCCTGAACCCGTTGAAAATGACGGCTTTGCGCCCTCACCCGACGCGCAGTAAACCGCTCACCCCATCTCTACCCAATTTTCCTCTACCCATGCTATCCACAACCTGTCCCATACCTATGCATATTTGCGAAAAGCGCACAAAAAAAGCGGCTTGCTTTATTGCAAGTCGCTTCGTTTTTGGTGTCGAAGTGGCGGGATTCGAACCCGCGGCCTTTTGGTCCCGAACCAAACGCGCTACCAAACTGCGCTACACCTCGAAAAGCGAGCCAACAGAGGGACTCGAACCCTCGACCTGCGGTTTACGAAACCGCTGCTCTACCGACTGAGCCATGTTGGCACGGCTGAAACGATTCAGCTTTATTAGTATACCAAATGACAGGCAGTTTGTCAAGAGGGTTTCAGAAAAAATTCTGATGGATTTAGCGGTTTTTCGGGGAATCTGCAGCTTGCGGGCAGAAAAAAACGCATCGGCTGCCCCAGCGCGGGAAGTCAGCCGATGCGCACTCATTTCAGCCGCCTGCCGATGTCAAACGCCTTCCCCGCTGTTCCTTCCACCTTCAAGTAGTCGTTCGTTACAGGGTTGAAAACAAGCGGAACGAAGCGCTGCATCGAAATTTTGCCGCCGGCATCCAGTACGCCGTTTTCGTCGTATGTGCCGATGATGAGGACGGGGAGCGGGTAGAACCACGGCTTGCTGCCGAAATCTTTGCGCAGAAAAACGTCTCCTTTTCCACGATGATAGCACGGGAAAATCCGCTTGTCAATGGCGAAAAAAATCCCCCCCGAATCGTGCGTGATTCGGGGGGGGGACAATGCTTACCGCTCGCCGTTGCGGCCGCGGCTGCGGTTGACGCGGTGGACGGGCTGTCCGGCGCTTTTCTTCGCGCCGGATGCGTTCGTGCGGGCGACAGGCTTGCTCGCTGGAGCGCTCTCGACGCGGACGGGCGTGCCGCCAAGGCGCATCTTGCCGTCTCTGCCGATGACGACGGGCTGACCGCTGCGTGCTGCGCGCTGACCGCTGGCAGGGCCGAAGCGCGGCACGGGATTTTGCTGATGCTCGCGGCGGATGACCTGCATCTCGCGCGGGGCGGATTTCGCGGCGCGCTTCTCCACGGACGCCTCGCGAATCGGGGCGGATGCGGCGAGTTTGGCGGGTTTGGCGCTCATCGGGCGATTCGCCTTGCGCTCCGGCGCGGCGTTGCCCTGCATCGTCAATTTTGCCGGGCGGGGCTGACGCGGCTTCGGTTCGCTGGGGGTGGTGATTTCCATCGGCCACTCGCTTGCCTTCAGCGGCAGACGCTTGCCAATGAGCTTCTCCACCTGCCCTAACTGCTTCACCTCGTCAATGCAGCAGAAAGAAATCGCGGTGCCGTCGCGGCCGGCGCGGCCCGTGCGCCCAATGCGGTGGACGTACGCTTCCGGCTCCATCGGCATGTCGTAGTTGATAACGTGGCTCAGACCCGCGATGTCGATGCCGCGGGCGGCAATATCCGTCGCGACGAGGACTTTGCACTCGCCAGTCTTGAAGGCGGTCAGCGCGGCCTGACGGGCGTTTTGGCTCTTATCGCCGTGGATGGCGACCGCGTCGATGCCCTCGCGCTTGAGGTCGCGGACGATGCGGTCTGCGCCGTGCTTCGTGCGGCTGAACACGAGCGCGTTTTCCACGTCCGGGTCGCGCAGGATTTTCGCCAGCAGATGCTTCTTGTTCGCCTTATCGACATAATACAGGCACTGGTCAATCTTCTTGACCGTGGAGGACACGGGGTCAACCTTGACGGATTCCGGCTCATGGAGCAAATCCATCGCCAGCTTTTCAACCTCCGGCGGCATCGTCGCGGAGAACATCAGCGTCTGGCGCTTTTCCGGCAGCTTTTCCGCAATGCGGCGGACGTCGTGGATGAAGCCCATGTCAAGCATTCGGTCGGCCTCGTCCAGCACGAACGTCTCCACCTTATCCAAATGCACAAAGCCCTGATTCATCAAGTCCCACAGGCGGCCGGGGCAGGCAATCACCACATCCGCGCCGCGGTGGAGGGCATTCACCTGCCCCTGTTGATTTACGCCGCCGAAGATGACCGTCGGGTAGACGGGCAGCTTTTTGCCATAAAGCACGAAATTATCATAAATCTGCTGGGCGAGTTCGCGGGTCGGGGTGAGGATGAGGGCGCGGATGGCGCGGCTCTGCCCGAAGCGGGTGGGCTTTTTTGCCAGCTGCTGGATAATCGGCAGGGCGAACGCGGCGGTTTTGCCCGTGCCGGTCTGCGCGCAGCCCAGCACATCCTTTCCAGCGAGGACGAGCGGGATGGTCGCCTGCTGAATCGGGGTCGGGGTTTCATAGCCTGCCGCCTGCACATTCTGCAGGAGCAGGGACATCAGTTTCAAGTCATCAAAACGCATTCCGATAGTTCCAATCTTTTCAATCTATGGCGCAGACAGAACGCGCCAAATGCTATTATATCACAATTCCGGGGATGATACAAGGAAAAATTTCAGCCGAGCGCGGGAAAATAGCGTAAAATCAGCCGATTCGCGGGATGATTTCGGCTGACGGCGGGGCGGCAGTCGGTTTTCGCGAAATTTCGTTTCCTTTATTATATAGGATTAGACGGGATGCGCGCGGGACGAATTGCCACAGCGCGCCACGTCCAGCCACCAGCAGCGCAAAATCACCACAGTACTCCCCTTCCGTCCACCATCAGGGCAAACGCGCCACGGCGCGCCCCATTTTGTCCTTTCGGTGTTTTTGCCTTGCGAAGCGCCGCGCAATCTGGTATGATGAAATCAGCAGAAATCGCGTTTTGACCCCTTGACAAATCCGCTATTTCTGGTATAATTCATTGCATTAGCGCTTTATCGCGCTAAATCATCAAAATTATGACAGGAGGCGGCACAATGGAGCGTCGCAGACTGCAAATTCCCAGCGGTATGCAGGATACCCTCCCCGGCGAATGCGCGGGCAAGCGCCGCTTGGAGGACAAGCTGCGCCGTCTGTTCACCCTCGGCGGCTATCAGGAAATCGAAACACCGATTCTGGAGTATTATGACGCGCTGGATGATCAAACATTCGGCTATCGCCCGGAGCAGGTGTGGAAGACGTTCGACCCGCAGGCGCGTATTCTCGCCGTCCGCCCGGATTCGACGATTCCGGCGGTTCGGCTGGCGTCGGGACGGCTGAAAAACGCGCCGCTGCCGCTGCGTTTATGCTATGTGCAGTCCGCGGCGAAATTCCACTCCGAAACGCTGTCGCTTTTGTGCGAGGACACGCAGGCAGGCGTGGAGCTGATGGGCGAAGGCAGCGCACAGGCAGACGCGGAGGTCATCGCGCTGGCGGTGGAAGCCCTGCGCGCCGCCGGAATTCGCGACTTTCTAATCGAGCTGGGGCAAGTCAAATTCGTCAGCGGATTCTTGGAAGAAGCCGGGCTGACGGCACAGCAGTGCGCGGCGGTGCGCGACATGATGGCGCACAAAAACGCGCTGGACATGCAGCTCTACCTTGACCGCCTGTCCATTGAGGCGGACGTATCGCGCCGCCTGATGCGTCTGCCGCAGCTCTTCGGCGACGCGGCGGTGCTCGATGAAGCGGAGCAGCTGACACAATCGCCGAAATGCCTGCGCGCGATTGCGCATCTTCGGCAGGTGCTGTCCATCCTGCAAGACTATGGCTGTGCGGACTGCGTGAGCATCGACCTGGGGCTGACGCAGCAGGCAAATTACTACTCCGGCGTGGTGTTCCACGGCTTGGCAGCGGAGCTTGGGCAGCCGCTGCTCTCCGGCGGGCGCTATGATGGGCTTCCGGCGCAGTTCGGCCGCCCGATGCCCGCGACGGGGTTCGCGCTCTCGCTGAAACTGACGCTGATGGCGCTGGAGCGGCAGGGCGAAACGTTCGCGCCGCCCGTGCCGGACGTCATCCTCTCCTTCGCGCCGGGTGGACTGCGCTCTGCCATCGCCTACGCGCATCAGCTGCGGGACAAGGGCGTTTCAGTCGCCCTGCTGTACGGGCTGACCGCCGAGGAGCTGCACCAGCGCGTCGACAGCGGGGAAGCATCCGCCGCCGTGTACCTGAACGGCAGCGTTTTCGAGCAGTACGGAAAGGCGGTGTTCTGATGGAGCAGCCGGTCATCACCTTCGCGCTGGCAAAGGGGCGGCTTGCGGAGCAGGCGTTCGACCTCTTGGAGCAGCTGGGCATTGACTGCTCTGAGCCGCGGAATCCCGGTCGTCAGCTGGTGCTGTGGGATAAGGAGCAAAACGTGCGGTTTATCCTCGTCAAGCCGTCGGACGTGCCGACCTATGTGGATCACGGCGTGGCGGATTTAGGCGTCGTCGGCAAAGACACGCTGCTGGAAGCCGGACGCGAACTGTATGAGGTGCTGGATTTAGGCTTCGGCAAGTGCCGCTTGTGCATCGCGGGCTACCCCGGCGAGCAGGGCGGCAGCGTCAACCGTGCGACCTTCCGCGTCGCCACGAAGTACCCCAATATCGCCCGCAGCTACTACGACAGCCGTGGACAGACGATTGAAATTATTGAACTGCACGGTTCGGTGGAACTTGGCCCCGTCATCGGGCTGAGCGACGTAATCCTCGACATTGTGGAGAGCGGCTCGACCCTGCGCGCCAACGGCCTGACGGTGCTGGAAGACATCTGCGACGTATCGGCGCGCTTAGTCGTCAACCGCGTCGCCATGAAAACCAAGCGGGAGCGCATCCGCCAGATTATCGACGGACTGGGCGCGCTGCTCGCCGTGAAACAGGAGGGACAGGCATGATTCCGATTCTGCGCGCATCCGACGCGGGTGAACTGAAACGCCGCGTTATGAACCGCTCTCAGCTGCAAAACGAGGAAGTTTCGCGCATCGTCAAGGAGATTGTCGCGCGCGTCCGGCAGGAGGGCGACGCCGCCTTGTTCGACTACACGGCGAAATTCGACCATGTGACCATGACCGCCGAAACCGTGCTGGTGACGAAGGACGAAATCGCCCGCGCCTACGAAGCGGCTTCCCCCGAATGGCTCGACGCCATGCGCGAAGCCGCCCGCCGCATCACTGCCTTCCACGAAAAGCAGAAGCAGAACACATGGTTAAATTTTGACCCCGCCATTTCGCTGGGGCAGAAGATTACACCCCTCAAGCGCGTCGGCGTGTACGTTCCCGGCGGCACGGCGGCGTACCCCTCGTCGGTGCTGATGAACGTGCTGCCGGCGAAGGTCGCGGGCGTAAAGGAGATTATCATGGTCACGCCGCCCGGCCGGGACGGCTCGGTCAGCTACCCGCTTGCCCTTGTCGCGGCGGATCTGGCGGGTGTGGACAAAATCTACAAAGTCGGCGGCGCGCAGGCCGTTGCCGCCCTCGCGTTCGGCACAGAGAGCATCCCCCGCGTGGACAAAATCACCGGGCCGGGCAACATTTTTGTCGCCAACGCGAAACGGGAGGTTTTCGGGCATGTCGGCATTGACATGGTCGCCGGGCCGAGCGAAGTGCTGGTGATTGCCGACGACAGCGCGAATCCCCGCTACGTCGCCGCTGATTTGCTCTCGCAGGCGGAGCACGACCCCCTCGCCGCCGCGATTCTCGTCACAGACAGCGAAACCCTCGCCGCTGCCGTTCAGGCGGAAATCGCCCGCCAAACCGCCCTTCTCCCCCGCCGCGACGTCATCGAGAAGAGCCTGACCGCCTACGGGACGATCGTCGTCGCGCCGACCCTCCCCGACTGCGCGGACATCGCGAACCAGATTGCGCCGGAACACATGGAGTTGTCCGTCGCTGACCCGTATGGGCTGCTGCCGCTGATTGAGAACGCGGGCGCGATTTTTCTGGGGCACTATTCGCCCGAACCGCTGGGGGATTACCTCGCTGGCCCGAACCATGTGCTGCCAACGAGTGGGACGGCACGGTTCTTTTCGCCCTTGTCGGTGGATGATTTCGTGAAGAAGTCGAGCTTGATTTGCTGTTCAAGAGCGGAATTGGAGCGGGTGTCGGAGCAAGTGATGCTGCTGGCACGGCAGGAGGGCTTAGATGCCCACGCGAACGCGGTTGCGATTCGCTTCGGCAAAGAGATAAAAGCCTAAGGCAAAAGCCAACTACGGAAGCGCGCTCAAGCCGGGTCACAAAAAACGGGTCAAGGGGCAATGCCCCTTGCAGGGTGCAGGGACAGCGTCCCTGCTGGGGTTTGGGGCAACGCCCCAACCGTTCCGCGGGCGCTCAATTCAAAGGAAGAACTCCACAAAGGTGCAGGCAGCGAAGCGTCCCTGCCCCTAACTTTGCGCGTCCGCAGACGCGCCCCCAACTTGCTCATTCCAACATCTATGCTGTGTCGCGCCAAATGGGCGCGACCGGATAGCTCCGCCTGCACACAGCGCACGCCCAAATCCACCAAGGAGGTATCCTCATGCGCACCGCCACCATCACCCGCACGACCCGCGAAACGGACATTACCCTCACGCTGACCCTCGACGGCATCGGCAAAACGTCGCTTTCGACCGGCATTGGCTTCTTTGACCACATGCTGGACGCGCTGTGCCGTTTCGGGCAGCTGGATTTGGCGCTCACCTGCCAGGGCGATTTGCACGTTGACGCGCACCACACGGTGGAGGACGTAGGCATCTGCCTCGGCCGCGCCATCCGCGACGCACTCGGCAACCGTGCGGGCATCCGCCGCGCCGCGAGTGCCTATATGCCGATGGACGAAGCCCTTGCGTTTGCCGCGCTGGACATCAGCGGCCGCCCGTACCTTGTTTTCGACGCGGAATTTGCCGCCCCCATGTGCGGGCAGTTCGACACGCAGCTGGCGGAGGAATTCTTCCGCGCGTTCGCCGTAAATGCGGGCTTAACGCTGCATTTGAAGGTGCTGTACGGTAAAAACGACCACCACAAGCTGGAGGCGCTGTATAAGGCGCTGGGACTGGCGCTGCGAGACGCGGCAAGCATCGACAATCGGATTGAGGGTGTGCTGTCCACAAAGGGCAGTCTGGATTAAGGAGGCGCAAGGGGCGCTGCCCCTTGACCCCGCCAAAGGGTCTTCGACCCTCTGGACTCCCTTTCGCGCGATTGAGTTGGTAACTTTTTCAGGCTTCTTCCGCGTGTTTATTGGGGGAAACCAAGGGGCACTGCTCCTTGACCCTTTCGCGCGATTGGGTTGGGCGCACTTTCATGCTATGCTCGCGTGTTAATTTTCATCCCCCAAAGGAGGGTTTCCCATGCAGCTTTACCCCGCGATTGACATGCTCGATGGCAATGCCGTGCGTCTCCGCCAAGGCAGGCGCGACGACGTGACCATCTTCGGCAATCCCGTTGACCTTGCCGCGAAATGGCGCGAACAGGGTGCGACGTACCTCCACCTTGTTGACCTCACCGCCGCGTTTGATGGGCAGACCAAACACCTCCCGCTGATTCGCGAGGTCATCCGCGCGTTCGGCGGAAACGTTGAGCTGGGCGGCGGACTGCGCACGATGGCGGACATCGCCCTGCGCATCGAAGCGGGCGTGACGCGGTGCATCATCGGCACAGCGGCGATTGAACATCCGGAACTGGTGAAAGAGGCGTGCCGGGCGTTTCCGGGGCAAATCGCCGTGGGGCTGGACGCGAAGGACGGGTTCGTCGCGACGCGCGGGTGGGTGGAAACATCCGCGCTGACCGCCGCCGAAGTCGCCCTGCGAATGCGGGACATGGGCGTCGCTACCCTCATTTACACCGACATCAGCCGCGACGGGATGATGCAGGGCCCGAATTTCGCCGCAACAAAGCGCCTGATTGACAAGACGCAGATGGACATCATCGGTTCAGGCGGCGTGAGCAGCATCAGCGATTTACTGAAATTGCAGGAAATCGGCTGCGCAGGCGCGATTTTAGGGCGCGCGATGTACGAGGGCGCGTTCACCGTGCCGGACGCGCTTGAGGCCATCCAAACCGCGGACAAAGGAGAATGAATATGGACTTTTCGCAGTTGAAATTTGATGCAAACGGGCTGATCCCCGCCATTGCGCAGGATGCGCGCACCAATCAGGTGCTGATGCTGGCATACATGAATCAGCAGTCAATTGAGCAGACGCTGGAAACCGGGTACGCGACATACTTCAGCCGTTCCCGGCAGGCGCTGTGGAAGAAGGGCGAAACCTCCGGGCACACACAGAAGCTCGTCGCCATGCGCTACGACTGCGACCACGACGCGATGCTGCTGACGGTGGAGCAGGTCGGGCCGGCGTGCCACACGGGCGCAAAAAGCTGTTTTTTCAACGACGTGTATGTGGATGAGGACGCGCCCGCGACCGCGAATGTCCTTCAGGAGGACTACGCGACGATTGCCGACCGCGCCGCGAACCCCGTGGAAGGCAGCTACACGAACTACCTGCTGGACAACGGCGTGGAGAAAATCTGCAAGAAGGTTGGCGAGGAAGCCAGCGAGACGATTATCGCCGCGATGAAAGCGAATAAAGAGGAAGTGACCTACGAGGCCGCTGATTTGCTGTACCACCTGATGGTGCTGCTCTACCAGCAGGGCGTGACACTCGATGATGTGTGGGCGGAAATGGCAAGACGGCGGTAACGCCTCAATTCGCAATGAAAAATGAGCAATTCGCAATGAAATGGTGGACGAATCATTCCTCATTTCTCATTGTAATTGCTCATTTCTTATTTTGTCCAGTCCTCCACAGGCAGATTTTCCACGCGGAAGAACTCGCGGGTGTTGTTCGTCACCAGGGTCAAGCCTCGCGACCGTGCGTGCGCGGCAATCAGCGTATCCAGCGGGCCGATGGGCGTGCCTTTGCGCTCCAAGTCGACGCGGATTTGCCCATATTCCTCCGCCGCGCGGTCGTCGAAGGAGAGAATCGCCATAGCGGAGAGAAAGAGCGTGATGGCAGCGCGGTTCTGCGCCGTCGACTGGCTTTTCTCCACGCCGTGCATCAGTTCCGCGTAGGTGATGGCGGAAATGCACAGGTCGTCCGGATCGTGCTGGAGGAAATTGCGGATGAGCGCCGGGGGCTTGTGCTTGATGGCAAAGATGCAGATGTTCGTGTCCAGCATGTATTTCACAGCGATTCACGCTCCTGCGCATCGGGCTGTTCGCGCCCATTCGGCATGAAATCCGCCGTGAACATATCCAAACTGGTCAAGAAGCCCGACCAGCGGTTGTTCTTCGGCAGCAGAATCACGGCATCCCCCACCTTGCTGACGGACACCTCGTCCCCGCTGAAGCGGCACTCCTTCGGCAGCCGAACTGCCTGACTCCGCCCGTTTTCAAACAGCTTTGCAGTCATCATGCGTCTGCACCTCCTTGTATTATTAGTATATATCATAATATATACCTTGTCAAGTCTTTATGTTCCCCGCTGGACGAAATCATGATACGTCCGCGGGGATTTTTTTCTGCTTGACGGCATCCATCCGCCATGATATGATGAAATTGCAGCCGTTCTTCTATTTTTGCGGAAGAAAAGTTGTAAATCTTCATGAAACACGGAACAAAATCCCCCGACCGCTCGTCATGAAAAACGAGGAGGCTTCTGCAATGGATGAACTCATTCTCCGGCGCGCGCAAAAGGGCGACGCATCCGCCTTTGAGCAGCTCGTCACACCCTATGAGCAGATGATTTGGCGCGTCTGCTGGCATTATCTGCACCACCGCGAGGACGCGATGGACTGCGCGCAGGAGGTCATGCTGAAGGCGTGGCGCTCCATTGGGCAGTATCGGCAGGACTGCGGCTTTTCCAGCTGGCTGTACCGCATTGCGGGCAGCGTATGCATTGACTTTCTGCGCAAGCAAAAACGCATGGTGGACAGCGATTCGATGGACGCGATGGCGGAAAACGGCTTTGAACCGGCGGATGATTCCCCGACCCCCGAAGCCGAACTGCTCGACCGCGAATCCACCGGCGATATTTCCCGCGCCCTTGACCAGCTTCCCGCCGACATGCGCACCGTCCTCATCCTCTACGCGCTGGAAAAGCAGCGGTACGAGGATATTGCGCAGATTACGGGCGTATCCGTCGGCACGGTGAAGAGCCGACTCAACCGCGCGCGGCAGAAACTTGCCGCCATTCTTGCCAATCAGCGGGAACAAAACGAAAAATCAAGCGTCTTACCGAGTGAAAGGAGGACAGGAAAATGAACCGCGAACCCCATTTTGATGAAAACGAAGTCCTCCGGCAATGCATGTCGCCCCTGAACGAGGAAGTGCCGGATATGCCGGAAAATTTCCACGCGCAGTGGACGGTGCTGGTAAAGGAGGACGCCATGAAGCAGGAAGAAACCCGCAAAGTCGCCCCGATGCGCCGCTGGACGCGCATCCTCTCCGTCGCCGCGGCGCTGGTGTTCGTCGTCGGCGGAACGCTGCTGACGAAAGACAGCCTGTCGCCCGCGCGGACAAGTGCGCCGCAGTCCCTCGCGGACAGCTACGACTACGATTACGACACCTACGCCAGCGACGTCGGCTATTCGGAAGAAGCCGGCAGCGGTGTGCGCACGATGATGGTCGGCGCCGCGAACGACGCTATGCCGGAAGCCGCCAGCGCGAAATCCGCCGCTGCGGAGGACAAGAAAATCATCCGCAACGTATCGCTGACCATCAAAACATCCGCCTATGACGACAGCATGGCAAGTTTGACCGCACTGCTCAGCCAGTACGGCGGATATCTGGAAAGCTCCAGCGAATACACGAACAACCGTGATCTGCGCACCGCGTCGCTGACGCTGAGGATTCCGGCGGATTCGCTCGATGCGTTCCTGAGCGGTACGGGTGAGCTGGGGCGCGTCACCAGCCGGAACATGTCGTCCACCGACGTGACGGCCAGCTATCAGGATACCGCCGCGCGCCTCGAAAATCAGAAGCTGCTGCTGGCGCGCCTGCAAGCCCTGACCGACACGGCGGGCGATTTGTCGGATTTGCTGGCGCTGGAAACGCAGCTGGCGGACACACAGTACAACATTGAGCAGCTGGAAAGCGCCTTGGCGGACACCGATCAGCAGGTAAATGACGCGACCGTGCGTGTGACGCTGAACGAGGAAGCGCAGCCGGATCTGCGCGACGAAACGGTGTCGCTGGGCGAGCGCATCCGCGGCGCATTGTCCACCGGCTGGAATGCCTTCGTGTCGTTCCTGCAGGACTGCGTGGTGTTCCTGACGGCGGCGCTGCCGTTTATCGCGATTGTGGCGGTGATGGCGATTGTCACCATCATCATCCGCAAGGCAAAGAAGCGGAAATGAGTTCTTTTCCCTGTCCCAGTGGAATGCTGGGGCAGGGATTTTTGGTTCTTCACGAAATCTTTGGGGGAAGAGCAGCTTGGGGGCGCGTCTGCGGACGCGCAAAGTTACTGGCAGGGACGCTTCGCTGCCTGCGCCTTTGTTGAGTGCGT
>ENA-UEYD01000095-UEYD01000095.1-human-gut-metagenome-genome-assembly--contig:-NODE-95-length-75828-cov-38.786617_pt1 | contig 75828 bp, 63 predicted proteins | sample MGYA00242907_ERZ507875 | MGnify/ENA primary metagenome ERZ507875 (study PRJEB26167, sample SAMN06115506) | human gut metagenome | host: Homo sapiens | place: China:Shandong | collected 2015-08-07...
CGCACCAAATACCATTACAACAAACTGAATTTCAACAATTTCAAAGAACGACTATGATTTTTTAGTGGACACTAATGGGATAAAATTTATCTTTCAAGATAAATTCCTCTATATAATCTATCGTTATTCTTGAATAAAAAACATTTATTGGGTTAATTAGTACATCACCAATTAAAAGAGTAGAATGAAATGTTACAATAACGCGCTCATTATCAGCTTTTAATTATTCAAAACGGTATGAAATGGGTACTTCGAGCCACTTACCTCCCTTTGCCATATACCTTTATAGATAATATACAATAGAATAAACTCTGTTCTATAGCAAACGTAAACAATTGTTTTTTAGCAATATACACTTATTGTAGTTCCGCGAAAACTCTGGTGATTTCGTTTGTTGGTATGCAAACCCAAGAAGTAACGATTAAACCTCATGTAAAGGTAATTTTGAAATCCGATTCTGAGCTGCTTGAAGAGGTTGTGGTTACCGGTTACGGTACATTTAAAAAAGCATCATTTACTGGAGCTGCTTCTACTGTAAACACTTCCACCTTGGAAGATGTACCTGTTCTTTCTGTTGCCGACAAACTTTCTGGTAATGTCGCTGGTGTTACTTTTGGCTCAAGTTCAAGTAATCCAGGTTCTGTAAGCAGTATCCGTGTACGTGGTATGGGTTCCATCAATGCCGGAAACAATCCGCTTTATGTTATTGACGGAACACCGGTCACAAGTGGAGACTTATCCGAGTTCACTTATAGTGATGCAGGAACTGATATTTTGTCTTCACTCAATACCAATGACATCGAGTCTATCACAGTTATCAAAGATGCGGCTGCTGCCTCTCTTTACGGCTCGCGTGCTGCTAACGGTGTTGTGGTCATTACGACGAAAAGCGGAAAACAAGGCAAAACAAATGTAAGTTTCCGTTCCGACTGGGGTTTCTCAAACATGGCAATAGATTATCGTCCTATGCTCGACGGTGACTCGCGCCGCGAACTCTTATGGACCGGTCTCAAGAATTACGGGTTATACACCGGAAACATGTCCGATGCAGATGCCGCAACTTTTGCAGACCAGAACATCGAGGACTTTGCTTCAAAACCCTCAACCGGATGGACGGATTGGAAAGACCTGCTTTTCCGTAACGGTTCTCATCAGAACTACCAGTTGAGCGTATCTGGCGGTAACGACCGTACCAAGTTCTACACCTCAGCTGCTTATACCAATCAGGAAGGTATCATTTACAAACAAGGTCTGGAACGTTTCACTGGTAATGCAAACCTCACTCATAAGTTTGGAGACTTTGAAGTTCAGGTTACAAGCCAATTCTCAAAAGTAAGACAAAACAAAACTAATGAAGCTACCTCCTATGATGGACCTGTGGCCAATTACGCATTCTTCCAAAGCCCCTCATCAACCCCTTATAATGAAGACGGCACATTAAACAATGGTTGCGGCGTATTTGGAGTCAATCCTTTGTATGAAAGAGAACACAGCTCTGACGTTTATACCCTGATGAAGGCATTCAATACAATCAAGTTGACCTACAATATTTGGGACAAGTTGAATTTAAGTGAAAAGATTGCTTATGATTACGCACAAGGAACCAATGACGTTCTTTGGGACAGACACTCAAACAATGGTGCCCCCGGTGGTGTCATGCAGCGTATCGTCAATCGTAATGACCAGCTGAATACACAAACCCAGCTCTCTTACATCAACTCTTTCGGTCTGCACAATATTGACGCCCTGCTTGGTTTTGAAACACAAGATACGGAATATGCTTTCAACTACATGGCAGGCCAAGACTATCCGGGTGATTTGTACGAATTGACAAATGCCGGTTCAACAAGTGCCGAAACCAACAGACAGAGCTATCGCATGACTTCGTTCCTCGGACGTGCCAATTATAACTACGCAGACAGATATTATCTCGGTCTCAGCTATCGTACCGACGGAAGTTCACGTCTGGCAAGAGAAAACCGTTGGGGAAGTTTCTGGTCGGTTTCCGGAGCATGGAGATTCATAGACGAAAGTTTCCTGAATCCTGTCAAGAGTGTATTGACAGATGGAAAGCTCCGTGTGTCATACGGTGTAAACGGAACGCAACCATCAGACTATTACGCTTATATGAATCTTTATAAATACGGAATCATATACAATGGACAGTCAGGAATGTCCATCGTCGGAATTGCAAACCCGGACCTGAAATGGGAAAAGAACAAAACATGGAATATCGGTCTCGACCTTTCATTCATCGACCGTATCTCTGTAACATTCGACTACTATCAGCGTAAAACCAGCGACCTTATATATGACCTCCCCGTATCACAAGTCGGCGGATATTATGATGGCAATTATGGGTATACCACCCCGCAAAACATCGGTTCACTGAAGAACTCCGGTTTTGAGTTGACCATTACATCAACCAATTTCAGAAACAAGGATTTCACGTGGACCACTTCTCTGAACATGGCACACAACAGCAACAAACTGACCAAATTGGATGGCCAGCAGAATGAAATCGTATCAGGACCGCTGATTCACCGTGTAGGCGAACCTTACTATTCATACTATGTTTATGAATACGCCGGAGTCGACGCAGAGACCGGTAAAGAAATGTTCTATCTGAATGACGGAACAGAGAATGCCCGCAAGACAACTACAAATATCTCTGAAGCCAACAAAACTATTGTAGGCAAGCATCAGGCTAGTATAGAAGGCGGTCTTACCAACAACCTCAAATGGAAGTTTATCGACTTGGGCTTCACTTTCACTTATTCATTGGGTGGTGATGCTTTTGACTACTCCACTTGGCAGCACTCCAATGGCGGTTCACATCTATACGGTGGTGCCGTACCGACATACTACGACATCTCAAAGATGTGGACCGGCCCGGGCGACACGAATGCCACATTGCCTAAATTTGAATATGGAAGCGTAGCTTCACTGTCTTCACGCTGGCTGATGCCTACTGATTATCTACGTCTGAAGAACCTCACATTAGGTGTAAGCATTCCGCAAAACTATATCAACAAGCTTGGACTTAGCAAGGCAAGAATTTACTTCTCGGGGTCCAACCTGCTTACATGGAAATCTAAAGACTTATTTGTAGATCCGGAAATGCGTGTAGACGGACTATGCACATTTGAGACTCCGGCATTGAGAACATATACATTCGGAATAGAATTGAATTTCTAACTAATAAAGATACGAAAATGAAAATATTAAAGACATTATACACAGCAACGCTTTGCGCAGCTATGGCAGTCAGCACTTCATCATGCCTCAACAGTTGGCTGGATCAGTCACCCGCAGACGGAATAGATGCTGAAACCGCAATCAAGAACAGCGATGATTTGGCCAATGTGCGGACGGGACTTTATGCTGCCGTTAAAGGTAACAGTAGCCTGATTAATTATTATGGACGCCTCATGTTCGTATACGGTGACATGAGAGGGGAAGATATCCAATATGAATATAACGGTGGAAGTGGAAGAGCAAACTTCTACTACTATATGGAATATACAACTGCCGACAATTTCACCACCTCAACAGCCGTATGGCAGATGCCTTATGTAGTCATAGCACGCGCCAACCGTCTGATTCAGGCAGCAGAAAGTGGCAACCTGACCGACGCGGCAGAGGCAAAAGCCACTATTGACCAATATGATGCAGAAGCAAAAGTTCTGCGCGCCATGGCACTGTTTGACCTTACACGTATCTACGGTAAACCTTATACGGTAGATCAAGGCAGCTCACCCGGTGTGCCCATCGCTACCTCCCCGCTGGAATCGACAGAAAAGCCAAGCCGCAGCACGGTAGCCCAATGTTATGAGGCTATTGAAAAGGATTTGACAGATGCAATCAACTCAAATGCACTGCCCAAAACCAATGAAGTGGGTTATGTCAACCTTTGGGCTGCCAAAGCCTTGCAGGTACGTGTATATATGACAAAAGGCGAATGGAGCAAGGCTTTATCCGTAGCTGAAGACATCATATCAAACTCGTCTTACAAACTTTGGGAACCGTCAGAATATGTTGCTGCATGGAGCAAAAGTGATGCCAATCATTCAAAAGAAATCATGTTCGAGATTTCCATCAACAACAATACTGACTGGACAGACCGTGAAGGTATTGCCTACTTATATGCAGACAAGGCTGGCGCTTCTCCCGGATATGGAGATGTAATTGTCACAAAAGACTTCTCTGACATGCTTACATCCGACCCGGCAGACATCCGTAACGACATATTATTGGCAGCGGCAGCAGGAGGATTTGACAAACGTAAAGTTTACATCAACAAAATGCCTGCTGTAAACGGAGATGTACGTTACTCCAATGTCCCATTGCTGCGCTTGTCAGAAGTTTACTTGTCAGCAGCAGAAGCAGCTTTCCAAGCCGGAGACAAGAACAAGGCTGCCAACTTGCTGAACGATATCATCTCCAACCGCACAACGGATGAAAGCAAACAAGTAACCAGCGGAAACATCACATTAGACCGCATCTACATCGAACGCCGCAAGGAACTTGTAGGTGAAGGACAGCGCTACTTCGATGTTATGCGCCGAGGTGAAACCGTTACACGCTACACGGACGTTAATGACAGAGGATGGCACGACGTATTGAGCGAAGAAGCGCGTACATTCAACCGCGACTCCAAGAAAGCGCTCCCGTTGATTCCCGTCGGTGAAATCAATGCCAATCCGAACATAGAACAAAATCCAGGCTATTAATCAATAGTAGCCTAAAGAAACTTGGGAATTTTCCCAATGTGTTTTTATAAATAAAGTGTTTAGAGGAGGTGTGCCAGTGATGGTATGCCTCCTTCTTTCAATATATCCACCAATATAGGTTTCACTCCGCTGACAAAACACTCAACGGCAATAACCATCAGGATAAGTCCCATTAGGCGCATCATCACATTGTTTCCCGTCTCACCCAAAATTTTGACCAACCGCGTGGAAGCACGCAATATGAAAAAGGTAATCAGATAAATAAAGGCAATCATTCCTATAAGAACTCCTTTCATCTGAATGGTGTGGGCATCCTGCATCAGCACAATGGCATTGGCTATGGCACCGGGACCACAAAGCATCGGAATTCCAAGAGGAGTAATGGAAATATCATCGGCATAAGTCTTGATTTCCTCGTCTTTCAGCTTCATTGGAGTATAACGGGCTTGCAGCATATCGAAGCCAATCTTAAAGATAATAACTCCACCGGCAATACGGAAACCATTGGTAGAGATACCGAAGAACTTAAAGAGGAACTGTCCCGCAAACGTAAAGACCATAATCGTAATAAAGGCAACCAAAGTGGCGCGCGATACTACCGACTGCCGTTCACGGTCCGTCATTCCATGCGTCATGGTCAAAAACACCGGCATGGTGCCGAGAGGGTTTGTCAACGTAAAGAAGGAGGTAAAACAAAGTAGAGCGAAAGGTAAGATTGTGTCCATAGCTGTATAATATACGTTTCTGCAGACAAAAGTACAATTAAAAATTTCAATGTCACAAAATCTGCATCAATTCTTTCAGATTACTGATATGATAAGTCGGTTGAAAAGGCAGTTCTTCCTTCCCGGTTACATTATAAAACACTTGGTGCATACCCACTCCTTTGGCTCCTATCACATCATTTTCCCAACTATCGCCTATCATCAAAGAATCATGCACCTCGGATTGTGTGGCAGAAAGTGCAAAATGAAAGATTTCGGGCCAGGGCTTCAAGATACCGATGTCATCAGAGAGAACAATCTTCTTAAAAAAGCGGTCGATACCTGCCGAACGCATCTTATGACATTGCAGTTCTTGGAAACCATTGGAAAGGATATAGAGGTTATATTTCCCCGCCAAATATTCCAGCACCTCATAAGCATGCGGCATCAGCCGATTTTTTGTGGGAATGACCGAAAAGAAATCATCAGAAAAAGCCTCAGCCAAAGCAACATCCCTCGCCCCTACTGCCTCCAGAGGATATAGGAAACGCTGGCGGTTCAACTCTTCCTTACTGACCTGCCCTCTACCGTATTCTTCCCAGAGTTCTGTATTACGATGCTGATAAAGAGTATAGAAATGCAGGAAAGAGCGAAAGAAACGACCATAGTCATACTTGTGATACATTTCTTCGAATGTATCACGTGCATTAAGGGAAAATGCCCAAAGCGTATCGTCCAGATCAAAAAAGAGGTTTTTATATTGAGATGCCATAACTTAAAGGAAAGGTATATATAAAAATAGACGCAGATTATCAATTCCAATAACCTGCGTCCGTTCTGTATCAATCTTATAACAGTGTTATTTTACTTGGATTACCAAATACTTGGACACACTCCAGAAGTCTTTCGGATTTGTAATCTTCAAAGTCAGCTGTCCTTTATCATCTTTCTCCAACGCATAAGAGCCAGCAGGATGAGTGGTCAAGATATCAGCATCTTTGGAGTATAGTTTAATCTCTTTTGTCGTACGGATATCCACTTGTGTAAAGTAGTCCTTGTTGATATCAGAATCTTTCAGCACCTGGCCTTTTTTGAAAAGTCCGGTATTTGTCAATATCTTCTGGTCCTTCAACTCTTTCTTCGTACCAAATACAAACCAAGCCGTATTGAGTGCCTTATCTTGTTCGGCAACGGTTTGAGCCTTCGCCTCATTTTCGGCAGTCAATTCTTCTTTCTCAGTAGACAAACCGGTTACGGCAGCATCCAGTTCCTGGATACGGATATTCTTGGAAGCCAGCTCAGCCTGCAATTCCTCGATACGCTGGGTCTTTGCCACCAACTCCTGAGTCAGGGACTCCACAGCCCTCTTCAACTGGGCAGAGTTATTTTTACTGTTCTTCAGCATGGACTGTAATTTGGCAATCTGTTCCTTGTTCTCTTCCATCTGCTTACGGATAAATTCAATATCCGACGCAATCTGCTGCTTGGCATTCAAAGAGCCTTCTGCCACAGCACCACGCTGCAAATCCACACGGCTCTCTGCTGCATTAATCTGGCGGAATCCCTCTGAAATATCATTGAAAGTGCCCATCATCTCGTCCAATTCAGCATTACGCTGAGTCAGTTCCATCAATAAAGAATCATTTTCAGCTTTCAGCTGGTTCTTACTGCCACCAGAGAAGCTGTCACACGAAGCCATTACAGCCGCGCATACAATTAAAACTGCTAACTTTTTCATACGCTTTCGTTTTACGTTTGGTTAATGAAGTTATTTAATCGTCTATTCCTGTTACTACAATCACAATTTCACCGCGCGGTTCGTTCGCCGTGAAATGTTCAATCAATTCTGTAAGCGTTCCACGCACCGTTTCTTCGTGCATCTTTGAGATTTCCCGCGAAACAGAAGCCTGACGTTCGGCACCGAAATGTTCGGCAAACTGCGTCAAAGCTTTTACCAATCTGTGGGGAGACTCATAGAACACCATGGTACGACACTCCTCGGCCAATGCCTTCAGGCGGGTCATCCTTCCTTTCTTCTGTGGAAGGAAACCTTCAAAACAGAACTTCTCATTCGGCAGTCCGGAAGCCACCAATGCCGGTACAAAAGCTGTCGCTCCCGGCAAGCATTGCACTTCGATGCCGTTACGCACACACTCTCTGACTACCAGAAAGCCCGGGTCGGATATACCTGGCGTACCTGCATCCGAAATCAAAGCTACAGTTTCTCCCCCCTTTATTCTATTAACAACACTTTCAACCGTTTTATGTTCATTAAATTTATGGTGAGATTGCATCGCATTCTTTATTTCGAAGTGTTTCAGCAATATGCCGGAGGTACGTGTATCCTCAGCAAGTATCAAATCCACTTCTTTCAGAATCCGGATAGCACGGAATGTCATATCTTCCAAATTTCCTACCGGGGTAGGCACTACATAAAGTTTTCCCATACTTATCGGTCGTTTAGCTGAAATATTTTTTGAGGAGTTCCATAAAATCGACGGCGGCTTCATTTTCTTCATCCGGGTGCACTTCCGAAGCAAAAATATCCATAGCCTTGTCCAAAGAAGGAGCCTCACCCAAACGTCGTACCACTTCATTCATCCGTGCAGCATCGCCTGCGAACAGTTCGCGGACAAAACGGAATGAATCGTTCAGACTGATGGCATGTCTCAAATCCTTGGCAGGCTTGATACGTTCTGCCAAAATAGGAGATGCCGAAGTTACAACAGTCTGGAGCGCTTCAGCCGTATGAACTGTTTCCGGTTCCTCACATACCATCTTCATTGTATCAGGGACGACCGGTACAACCGGAGAAACCGGTCCAGCCAAAGGAGTAGTAGCAGTAGGGATTTCCTTCAGGGGCGGCACAACAGCCGTTGGCGCCTCCTCAAGCAGTTCTTGCAACGCCTCCAAGCGTACCTTCATCTGCTGGATATTCCGTTTTGCCACAATCCTCAATGTCGGATTGGTATCACTTGAAATGGCTTGCATCAAACATTTCAATTCCTGAATATCTAATTCTATGTCATTTAATAAGGTTTGCATATCCTTTACACAGTCCGTGTTAACGCTACAAATGTAGAAATAAATAATGAAAAAATATCGGAAAGCAAACAAAAGTGTTACTTTTGCGCTTAAATATAACACTCGAAAGCATGGTATTATTCTCAGAAGATCATATACAGGAAACCAAACGCAGGGGAAGAATTGAGGTCATTTGCGGTTCTATGTTTTCCGGCAAAACCGAAGAGCTGATAAGGAGACTGAAACGGGCAAAATTTGCCAAACAACGCGTAGAGATATTCAAGCCCGCCATAGACACCCGTTATTCCGAAGCCGATGTAGTATCGCATGACAGTCATTCCATAGCCTCCACTCCCATCGACTCGTCTGCCAGCATTCTGCTCTTCACTTCAGAGATAGATGTAGTGGGCATTGACGAAGCCCAGTTCTTTGATAGCGGCCTGATTGATGTATGCAACCAGCTTGCCAACAATGGTATACGCGTCATTGTTGCCGGACTGGACATGGACTTCCGGGGTATTCCATTCGGTCCTATGCCGGGACTGTGTGCCATTGCAGACGAAGTTTCCAAAGTACATGCCATCTGTGTGAAATGCGGCCAACTCGCCTCGTTCTCCCACCGTACCGTCAAGAACGACAAACAAGTACTGCTGGGGGAAACCGAAGAGTACGAACCTCTATGCCGGGAGTGCTATCAGCAAGCCATCCAAGCCGACCAAAAGGAAAGCGGTCATTAACGAATACAAAAAACAGAGCATTATGGAACGCAAAAAGATTACATTCGACAGTTTTATCCGCGGTGTCATACTCGGTGTCATTATTATCGGCATCCTTATGCTCTTCAAGCGTCTAAGCGGCGTATTGCTGCCATTCTTCATCGCATGGCTCATTGCCTATCTGATATACCCCCTGGTCACCTTTTTCCAGTACAGATTAAGGCTCAAGAACCGGGTCATATCCATCTTCTGCGCCTTATTCAGTATTCTGATTGTAGGAGGAACCGCATTTTATCTGCTTGTGCCTCCCATGATGGACGAATTCGTCAGGGTGAAAGATTTGGTAATAGACTACTTTTCCAACGGAACCCACGACGGCAATGTGCCCAAAACACTCTCTGAATTCCTTCGTGAGAACATAGACACCCAGTTTGTCACCCAATTGTTCAAGGAAGAGAATATGCTGAACGCCATCAAGGAAACCGTTCCCCGGCTCTGGTCCTTGCTGTCAGAATCCGTCAATCTACTGTTCAGCTTCTTCACTTTCTTTCTCATTCTTCTCTATATAATCTTCATATTGCTGGACTATGAAAGCATTTCCGAAGGGTGGCCCCACCTGGTACCACAGAAATACCGGCCCTTCGTAATCAATGTAATGAACGATGTGAAAGACGGCATGAACAGATACTTCCGCGGACAAGCATTCGTGGCATTGTGTGTCGGTATTCTGTTCAGTATAGGCTTTCTGATTATTGATTTCCCACTGGCCATTGGGCTCGGCTTGTTCATCGGTGCTTTAAACCTAGTGCCCTATTTACAGATTATTGGCTTTATACCTACCATCGTGCTGGCCATACTGAAAGCAGCGGATACGGGAGGAAACTTCTGGATTATCATTGCATCGGCCCTTGCGGTATTCATCATAGTACAAGCCATTCAAGACGGATTCATCGTACCGCGTGTCATGGGGAAAATTACGGGCCTGAACCCTGCCATCATCCTACTGTCTTTATCAATTTGGGGCTCATTGATGGGTATGCTGGGTATGATTATAGCACTTCCGCTTACCACCCTTATGCTCTCCTACTATCAACGTTTCATCATAAACAGAGAAAAAATTCACAAGTTTGAACAGACTGATAATCAACAAGAAGAGTAAAAGCAGAAGTCGTTATCAAAACTTTTTCCCTTAATCCATTTGTTTTTTAAACAAAAGTGCCTATCTTTGCACCCGCTTAACAGCAATAAGGTCTGATTCGCTAGCTCAGCAGGTAGAGCACAACACTTTTAATGTTGGGGTCCTGGGTTCGAGCCCCAGGCGGATCACCAAAGAAAGATGAAAATCGAAGAAAATCCCTGATAACCAGCAGTTATCGGGGATTTTTGTTTCCTACTGATCTCTCCTTTTTACGCAGAATACGGCAACTTTCACAGGCCAATTCGGTGGAGTAAGATTCCGACCGAAAAAGTCCACCGAATAAGATTGTTTTGCGCTGATACACACCATTTTGCACAGTTGCTCTTTTGGCTTTGGAACTTAATTTTGCAACCAAAAAGTATCAAGCCATGCAAAGAAATTATTTTTCAATTCTCTTCTTTATCAGAAGAACAAGATTGTTGAAGAACGGTGAAGCACCCATCGGGCTGCGAGTCACCGTAAACGGGCAACGTGCCGAAATGCAAATAAAGCGCAGCGTTGCCGAGAAATGTTGGAACGCATCCAAGGGATGTGTGGTAGGGAAGGACAGGAAAGCACAGGAACTAAATCAGTATCTGGAATCTGTCAGAACGAAGATTTATCAGATACATCGCGAACTGCTTCAAGATGACAAACCTATCACCGCTTTCACTATCATGCGCAAGCTGAATGGTGAAGGCGAAGCTCCTAAGATGCTTTTGGAGGTATTCCGTGAACATAACAAGAAGTACAGGGAACTTATAGACCGTGATTATGTGAAAGGCACTGTCTTGAGGTACGAAAGGACTGTCCGCTATCTGGAGGAAATGCTTCAAAGCCAATACAGCCTGAAAGACATTCCGTTGAAGGAGTTGAACCATGAATTTGTCCTAAACTTTGAACACTTTGTAAAGGTGCAGAAAAACTGTGCCCAAAATGCGACAGTCAAATATCTGAAGAACTTGAAAAAAATCACCCAGCTTGCATTGGCCAACAAATGGATTACCGATGACCCATTCTCAGAAATCCGTTTTCACCAGACACAGAGCAACCGTGACTTCTTGACGGAAGAGGAACTCAATGCCATTATCAATAAGAAGTTTGACATACCACGCCTTGAAACTGTCCGTGATATTTTTGTCTTTTGTGCGCTGAGTGGTTTGGCGTTCACGGATGCCCAGCATCTGACACCGGAGCATATCACACAAGACAGCAACGGGGACTATTGGATTAGGAAACCGCGCGAAAAGACAAACAATATGTGCAACATCCCCTTGCTGGACATACCACGAATGATTGCGGAGAAATACAAAAGCCATCCCGAATGCATCAAAAAAGGTGTGGTATTGCCTGTTCCGTCCAATCAGCGGATGAACAGTTATCTCAAAGAGATAGCGGATGTATGCGGCATCAAGAAGACCTTGAGCACACATATTGCCCGGCACACTTTCGCCTGCATTGCCATAGCTAACAAGGTGTCTATGGAGTCTATTGCAAAGATGTTAGGTCACTCCGACCTCAGAACTACAAAAATCTATGCGAAGCTGATGGACAAGACGGTTTCCGAAGAAATGAATGTCTTGAAACGAAAATTTAGTGCAGTATGAACAGAGGAATAATAACAGTCAGTGAAACAGGTGCGGTCATTATGCCGACCGTACCCATATGGATGACCCAACAGGAGATAGCTGACCTGTTCGGTGTGTTTCCCTGCCACGTCCGCAAGGCAATCTGTTCCATCTATAAGGACAAGGAAGTGAGTGAACTTGACACAATGAAGTATGTCAAGCAATCGGATGGAATCAGTTGTGATGTTTACAGCCTTGAATTGGTTATAGCCATTGCATTCAGGATATGTAGCAAGGAGAGTATGGCTTTCCGGCAATTCGTGACGGGCAAAGTGAGAGAAATAACAAAAGTAAGTCCGGCCATGCTCTTTGTTTCCGTTGGCAGGACTGGCAAAGCGTGGGGCAGTTGAAAAAAGCAACCCGACACCTGATTTTGTCAATGTCTGACATTGACAACGGCAAGGCGGCGCATTGGGAAAGGCAGATACAAGGAGAAGGAACGGCTTACGGAGAAGCAAGGGTATGAAGCTTCATCCGTAAGCCGTTCCTTCTTTTCGTTTGCAGGATTTCAAATCATGTACCTGTCAGCCGATAGGCGGAGCGGTAGCCGTCAGCAAGCATCCGTTCGATGTCCGATTCACGGTAGAGGATTTTGCCGCCCAACTGGATGTAAGGGATGCGTCCCTCGTTACGGTAATCCTGCAAAGTCCGGCGGCTCACTTTCAACCGTGCCGACACTTCCTTGTCGGTAAAGAAACGCTCGCCGCCCAATGTCGGGCGATAGTTGGCGGTCATGCGCTCGAAGCTGTCCAACAGTCGGTCGATGCTGCCCATGAAGTGGATTATCCACTCGTTGTTTTTAGTCATTAACTCATTCATACATTTTGGATTTAGTGGGTATTGTCATTTTACTTCGTTCATTGCGTCAAGTTTATATTGTTCTTCCCTTGAATCTTGCATCTTTCCGTCTGTCCTCCACGATAGAGACAATACGCTGCACATCTTCGGGACGGTAATACGTCTTGTGGTTTATCTGTGAATAGGCAAGCGTGCCGTTGTCCCGCAGGGTCTGTAGTGTGCGCGGACTGATGTTCAGCATTTGGCACACGTCCTGATTGTCCATCCACTCTGTCATCTTCTTCTCTCCGTGCCGCTGGCTGATGGCATCCATGCGGCGGACAAAATGGTCGAACTTGGCGACCATCGCCTCAAAGGTTTTTCTTTCGATTGAAACTATTTCCATATACTTCATTTTTTGTTGCTATTGCTTCTTCTCGCTGCAAAGAAAAGGGGAAACCTTTATAAAACAATGGATTTTCTGGAACTGGCAGCTTGTGGCGTCGGTATGGCAGAGGTTGTCTCCGATAGCAATGATTATATAGCCACGAAATGAGCTTTCCATACTGATTGCCTTGCCCATATTATAGTAGGTATTGGGAAAGGTTTCCATTGCCGTATTCTTAACAAGGAGAAATAAGCCATCGGTAGGATTTACAATAAGCCCTTATTCCGGTTTCACTTCGCATCTTGTCTGATTCAATTACTCCTGCAAATCGGAGAAGTTTGCACCGATGTTCAGATGGCTTTAAAGCGAAGGCACACAAAATTGCCCCACTGCACCCGAATGTTTGACGGACTGGAATACAGGCAGTTATTTTGCTCCCGACAAACGGTCAAGTATGCGCATACAGGCCAACGAGTATTCACTTTAAATTAAAAGTAAAATGAGAAAGAATTTCAAGAACATCGAGAACGATGAAGCCTACAAGAACTTCAGAATTGAGGATTATCTGCCTTCCGTGAACATGAGAAATCCGGAGGATGCACCTCTTATGCCAGAACAAAAGACCACCGTAGAGGAGAAAGAAACAGTTCTCTTTCCTTCGCAGGATAAGCCGGACACGCCCGAAGAGCAGGAGGCTATAACTAATACCGTGGACGTGGATGAAATGGCACTGGAAACATCGGAACCGGATTCGGATATTGAAGTAGAAGCAAATCCCGAAGCGTCCGAAGTGCCATCTGAACGGACTGTAATCAGACGCATCAGCAGCAAGCAACGCAGGCTTTCGTTGGACGAGTACCGCTCCACTTTCCTGCAAGTTCCCAAGATTACAGACCGCAAGCCCGTGTTCGTCAGCCATGAGGTGCGTGACAGGTTGGACAGGATTGTCCGCTATTTTGGCGGCAGGGACATGAGCGTGTCGGGACTGGTTGAGAACCTTGTCCGCCACCACCTTGCCACTTACGGAAACGACATTGACCAATGGCGTAAATTGTAGGAATTAAGGATTTACCAACAGAGTGTCTTTCAGAGATGCTCTTAACGGGATAAACGCAGTTTTGGAGGGAGCAAGTTTATGTTTCGGTCAGACCGAAACCACTTGCCCCGCTCCAAAACACGCAGGGGAGGTACATCCCGTTGGTCTATACAGTATTTACAGTAAACTAAGATAACATGGAACAGAAAAAGAAACGTAGCAAAGGCGGTCGTCCCGTCAAGGGCGCGGCAGATAAATTGAAATACCGCATCACGGTAAAGATGACAACGGAGGACTACTACCTGTTGAAGTCAAAGGCGAAGTCGGTTGGAATTTCACCGAGCGAGTTCGTCCGTAGCTGTATAAGGAACGGGGAGGTAAAGGAACGGTTGACCAAGGAACATTGTGACCATATCCGCAAGTTGTGCGGCATGGCGAACAACCTCAACCAGCTTGCACGCAAGGCGAACGAGGAGGGTTACACGTCCGTGTTCGTTCCATGCCGCACACTGATGATAGAGATAGATAACCTTGTAAACCGGATACGCCTATGATAGCGAAAATCATGAAAGGCGCGGACTTCAAGGGAGTGGTTTACTACATACTGAATGATAATAAGGGTACTGAAATCATAGATGCCGAGGGCTTATTCTTGGAGAATAACGACACGATAACGCAGGGATTTATCGGTCAGGCGAGTATGAATACTAAAGTCACAAAAACTGTCGGGCATATCGCATTGAGCTTTTCCAAGGAAGATTTGCCACATCTGAACAATGCTGTCATGGCAAGGATAGCCCGTGAGTACATGGAGCAAATGGGCATCAAGGACACGCAGTACATCATCGGGCGGCACTTCGACAAGGAACATCCGCACGTGCATATTGCCTTTAACCGTATCGACAATAACGGCAAGACCATTTCCGACCGTAACGACCGCTTCCGCAGCGAGCGCATCTGCAAGGAGCTTACCAAGAAATACGGTTTGCATTTTGCCAACGGCAAAGAAAATGTAAAGACAGAGCGTTTGCGTGAGCCGGACAAGACGAGATATGAACTATACAATATTCTCAAAGCTGAAGTCGGCAGGTGCAGGGATTGGGACACCCTGCTTGAACAGTTGAAACGGCAGGGCGTGGAAGTGCAGTTCAAGTACAAGGGACAGACGGATGAGATACAAGGCATCGTGTTCTCCATGAACGGTTACCGTTTCAATGGCTCCAAGGTGGATAGAAGCTTTAGCTATTCCAAGATAGATGCAGCGTTAAGGCGTAACAGCTACGAGGAACGGCAGGAACAAGTCCATCCATCGGTTAGACAAAATGAAATAAGCTCGGTTTCAAATAGTTGTGGCGACTTTATCGGTGGTTCTTTAGGCTTGTTCATGCCAAATAATACACCGGAAGAGCAGCAATCTTACGACCCGTATTTAAGAAACAAGAAAAAGAAGAAACAACGTAAAATCAATTGGTAATTATGGCAGACAACAACAATGTATTCATCCTCTTCGAGGAAATCAAGACCATGCTTGAAGGCATGAAAAGTAAACTGGAAGAACTTCCGAAAGTGATAGACAGACAACAGCCTGACGGGAACTACAAGCAGGATTTGTCCCCGATTAAGAACGCTGTTGCAGAAACAACAAAAGCCCAATCTGAGGAAATTAAAGGCTTATTGGCAAAACAATGGAAGGTTTATGCACAACTCTCCACCTTGACCTTACAACAACTTGATACTATCAAGAGGTCGCAAGAAGAGCAAATGGAGCAACAAGAACAGCAACCTCAGGAACATATCCACAGGCACTGTTTCGACATTAAATCAAGCAAGGTGCTCTCTCTCGTTGTGGGACTGGGCGTGATATGCGCATTCTCCTTGTGGGGCAACATTGAGCAATGGAAGTCCAAACGCCAGTATGCGGACGATGCACTGAAGTTCCGTGCCATCCGTGCATGGGGAGGATGTGATGCCAACGATGTGCTTTGGCTCAACAAGGTGTTCGACATTCATCGGGACGAGAAAGCCATTGAATGGGTACGGAAACAAGCGGAAGGATATGACACGACTTTGAAAGCCGTTTCCGATAGCATCATGCAGAAAAGTATCAAATCAAAATCTGACTGATATGGTTGGTTAAAGTATAACTGAATATAAATGAATTAGTCAAGACTTAATCTGACAGTTACGTATAAAAAGAATAAATTTGTAACAGAAAACAGATTGAGTTATGACAACATCAGAAAAGGTCATCAAGAACAAACTGGGATTGCTTGAACTCTCCCAACAGTTAGGAAACGTATCACGTGCTTGTAAGATTATGGGCTACAGCCGTGACAGTTTTTATCGTTTCAAAGAGTTGTATGAACAAGGCGGTGAAGTCGCCTTGCAGGAGATTTCCCGCCGCAAGCCTGTCATAAAGAACCGTGTGGAAGAACACATTGAGCAGGCAGTCGTACAGATGGCGATAGACAATCCTGCATTGGGACAAGTTCGTGTATCCAATGAACTGCGCAAGAAAGGTATTCTTATTTCGCCAGGCGGAGTACGTTCCATTTGGTTACGGAACGATATGGAGACCTTCCAGAAACGCTTGAAAGCATTGTCGGCCAAAGTGGAACAAGAGGGCATTGTCCTCGACGAGAACCAAGTGGCGGCATTGGAGAAAGCAAAAGAAGAAAAGCAGGCTCATGGAGAGATAGAAACTTATTATCCCGGTTTTCTTGTTGCCCAAGACACTTATTATGTAGGATATATCAAAGGTGTGGGACACATTTATCAACAGACCGTCATTGATACTTACTCCAAAATCGGATTTGCCAAGCTGTATGACAGAAAGAATGCGCTTGTCGCTGCCGATATGCTTAACGATAGGGTTATTCCTTTTTTCGAGCAGCATAACTTGAAACTGATGCGTATGCTCACAGATAGAGGAACGGAATACTGCGGAAATAGAGAAAATCATGAGTATGAACTGTATTTAGCTGTGGAAGACATTGATCATTCCAAGATTAAGGCGAAAAGCCCTCAGACAAACGGTATATGTGAGCGATTTAACAGAACCGTGCAGAATGAGTTCTATGCTATTGCATTCAGAAAGAAAATCTATACCTCTATCGAACAACTGCAAGCAGACCTTGATGCGTGGATGAACTCCTACAATACCCAAAGAACACACTCCGGAAAGTACTGTTTCGGAAAAACGCCCATGCAAACTTTTATCGAAGGAATCGCTGTGGCAAGAAAGTATCAACTGCAAAATCTGGAAATGATAAAACCGAATGAGCATGATAAAATCTCATTCGGTTGTGAGGATGAAGAAAGTTGTGTAACTTCGCAACAAACATCTGACAGTTTTTTTGTCCGATAGTAAAACAAATGTCAGAACAAGTCTTGACTATTACAATATAAACGACCACTTCGGAATGACTGTCCCATTCCGAAGTGGTCATTTTACATGTATTGTTTTTGATTATGAGAAACTGCCTGTCATTCTGTACCAGGCTGTTCTTCGTTAAACTCTTGCTTCTTGATTCTGCGAATCAGGTAAGCAATTGCCTTTGGAGCTTTCTCACGGCATACCTTCAACTGTGCAAGGAATTCCTCTTCAGTAGCATCGGAGTTGAAGAGATCCACCAACTCGCAGTTGTTATCTGACAGCTTGTCCAACTTCAGACTGCGGCATTGCATTAGTGTACGCAAGGCGAGAATGCCAAGGTCGTACTTTGGACGTGCTTCTATCAGTTTTCGCATCAGGTCAAGTCCTGGATCGCCTATGTGCATCTCATTGAGCATAGCAATCATAAAAAGCACCTTTGCGTCAGGTGTCGCCATCTCAAACACGTTTGCAAGTTGACAGTTTGTTTCATCCGCCTCTTTGTAGCGCTTGAGTTTAGCCAAAGCACGTGACTTGATATACATAGCTTCTGGGCATTGGTGCTTTGCCAACACATCCTCAATGTAAACCAATGCATCATCGTATTTGTCTGCGTAGAGGCTAAGCAAAGCCGCAAGGAACTTTGGTGCCCAATGATTTGCACAAAGCAAGCTATCCGGTACGCTCTCAATGGCTCCATAGAGATGTTCGTCACACACCAGTATGTCGAGAAAACGCTTTGCCTGCTGCATAGCCTCCTTGATGTCGCCATTCTCTGCCTTCTTCGCTACGAGCATAAGATACCGCCTTGAAGCCTCGTCATAATCATTGTGCTGGAGTGCTTCATATACAGCCTTACCACTCTCGATCTCGTTGCCTATCTGTTGTTCGTTGTTATACTCGCTTGCATAAGTGAGCACCTCACGGCTGGTGTGGGCATACTGAGGAATGACATTCTTCGACAGGTAGAGACCTTTGAGTGAGCGTACACGGCTCAGTGCTACATAGAGTTGTCCTGCTGCAAACATGCCACGGCTGAGATCGAGCGAGAGTTTGTCAAAGGTCATTCCCTGACTCTTATGAACAGTGATTGCCCATGCCAGTTTCAAAGGATACTGGGTGAATGTTCCTGTGAGTTCCTTCTTCATCTTGTGCTCCTCCTTATTGTAGTCGTAGCTGTACGACTCCCAAGAGCAGCAAGGAACCACGTAGGTATCACCGTTATTAAGTGTCACACTAATTTCGTCCTTTGTGAGTTTCGTTACCTTACCAAGCGTTCCGTTCGCCCAACGTTTTTGCTGGTCGTTTCGAGTAAACATCACCTGCGCACCAACCTTTAGACGAAGTTCCAGATCAACAGGGAATTTCTTATCCTCGAATTTCCCATCAACGGTTCCTTCATAGACGAACTCCTCTGCTTCAATCTCTTCAAGGTGTTGAAGGTTGATCTTGTCTGCAGTCTTGTTGATAGATGTCAGCGTAATGACCGCCCCATCGTCTTCAGTTGGAGTGCATACTCTTCCGTTGAGGTGCATAATGTTTTCTGGTGTCACCTTGTTCAGTCTCACGTTCTCCAGTATATGCAGGAAATGCTCGTCATCCTGTCGGTACACCTTGCGGAACTCTATCTTCACCAGACGCATACGCTTAATAGCATTCGACTTGTAGAAGAAGAATTCGTCCGTCTGATACAAATCTTTCAACATGTCTTTCTCAGGACCTTGCTTCACTACCGGAGGCAACTGGAACATATCACCAACGAAGACCATCTGTTTGCCTCCGAATGGCATATTGTTCCTGAGCGCCTTGCGCATGGTGTAGTCAATGGCATCCATAATATCGCATCTTACCATAGATACCTCATCGATAATGATGGTGTCTGCATGGAGTAACGTTAGAACCCTTGCCTCATTCATCCTGCCACACGTGCCTGGTGTACACACCTCCATTGGTAAACCAAAGAATGAGTGTATGGTGTCACCACCTGCGAGGATGGCTGCCACACCTGTTGGAGCAAGGGTGATGAACTGCTTTCTTGCTAACTTCTGCACGTTATGGAGGAAGGTTGTCTTACCAGTTCCGGCACGTCCTGTAAGGAAGAAGCTTGAGTTTGTGTTGGCAACGAGTTCGTATGCAAGCTGCTGTTCGTGATTATGTGGGTCTATCTGTGTGTTCTGCATGTCCTATTTCTGCTCGATTTGTGGGAGTATTTGTGTGAGACGTGTGTTGAAGTCACTATCGAGAAAACTCTTGTAACAACCATCGATAATTACCTTTGACTTTTCTTCAAGTTCTGCTTGTGGCATACTGCTCTTCTGTGCCTTGAGCACCCCTTCGATGTAGTTACGCACCATAGTTTCCGATTCTTTACGGATAAACTCTTCGTTACGGAATTCTTTCTCGTAGTCCTTCTTCTGTACGAGTTCAAGGCGTTTGCCGTTGAAGACGTAGATTTCGATGCTGTCGATGTATGTCCAGCTATGGTAGAGTCCCACCTTCTCGACAACTACGATGCGGTCGCAGAATCTTACACCTTTGTAGTAACGGTGCCCGTTTGCACTCTCGTATTCCTCACAAAGGAACATCTTCTGTCCTTCGTCCCATACAGGCACGTGAACGCGTGGATTACCAAATGTCGGCAGGATACTGTCGAACAAATCTTTATTGATTGCTTTGGTCAATGTTGCCATATCGATTTGTGTGTTTCTTGTTACTGACTTTGTTCTCTGTTTATGTGCATGATGGTTAAGCTAAGCTTTTCTGATGAGTCGCCTCAATCATATTTCGTGAGAAGTCAAGGAGTTGACTCTCTGTCACTATGCGCCCCATTGCCTTTGCCTGACCAGCGAGGAAGTCCTTCAGCATGAGAATGCTCTCTTCCTTAGCACTTCGCTCGTTGAAGCATCGCCAGTTGCAACCGCCCCAGAACTTCTGAGCAATGATGTTTGCCTTCTGTCCGTTCCATGCAAATAGCGTGATGCCGTTGAGAAAGGTGTGGGCATAGCCTTCACCGATATGGTAGAAAACTGCCAGACGGTTAGAGAGGCGAATTGCTCGGTAGTAGGTGTTGCCAGCTACGCTAGTGTAACCGAGAGTGAGGTACACGTTCTTCTCTGAGTTGTAGGTGAGAGAACTGCCCGAGAGGGCTGGGAGTGCCTTTGCGGCAACGAGTGCGAGTGCTGTATTCATCGTTCGTATGATTTTGATTGTTTAGCGGAATAGGCCGCCACCTCTGTTTAGATAAATAAAATTATAAACAAAATCAACTCTCTCGGAGGTGTGGTACACAAGCTACTGTGTTTTTCATCCACTTTGCAAGCTTTCTTTTGAAAGTATGGTTCCTAATGTTTTGGACCATTGTCACCAAAAAGGTACTATTTCTTACCTGCGAAGTAAGCTGTGATTGCAGTACTGATTGCCGAGCAGATTGCCGCTGCGAGCATCCATCTATCTTTCTCTGTCATAGAAGTTTCTGTTTTTTGTGATTGCTGTGTTTCCATTTGCGATCTGGTTTTAGTTTCCACCAACAAATTACAGCGTCAACTTCGTGGTGGTTTCGAAGTTTGACGCTGCAAAGTTGCTAACTATTTCTGTAAACGAAGCAAAAACTTATGATTCTATTGGTTCCTTCCTGTTTGGAACCATTCGCTATTGCTTTTATCTTGGTTATAGGTAGAGTGAAGCCAAGTTTTTAACTCTTTCTGTGAAGATTTCGCGAACCTCAAGTGGTGACATGACCTCAAGTCCTGCACCCATCTGTAGCACACGGCCAATAAACTCATTGTTCAACTCTACATCTACAGAGAACTCGGCATACTTACCATCTTCATATTCTCCGAATGGTTTTACAACCTTGTAAGAGAGATGCAGAGGCTTTGTGTCTATCAATTTAATAATATAATGTTCGTGCGCACGTATGATTATATGCTCTTTTTTGCAGTCCTTCATGTGACTCACACCAACAATATCATTAAAGAACTCATCATAAAAATGTTCAGGAGCGGATATATATTCTACCTTACTTCTCTCACGAGGTCTTGCTTGTATTCTATCAAGTGCGATGTTATAACCATAATTCGGTTCTCTATCTTCTGCATGACCAAACAAATGCCATCGCCCGTTGTACTCCTTCAGATAATGTGGGTGGAACATCAATATCACCTGTCCTTCATCGAATGGCTTGTACTCTATCTCCATCACCGTCTTGTTAGTAATGGCTTCATAGAGTAGAGGAAGGTATTCTATATTGGTCAATATACGATCAAGACTTGTGCAAATCACCTGCTCGCCCTTCTGTCGTTTTTTCTTTATGTCGAGCAAGTCCTGGCAATCCTTGAAGAAGTATTCCAACCATGACTTAGGAAAGAATCCTGCCGAATCTTGACAAAACTTCCAATATTGGCGAAGGTTGTTAATTACCTTGGCGTTGCGCATGTCTGCAAGAGGATCATCATCCTTACCCACATAGCGAAAACGCCTGTTACGATTATTACCATCCTCCTCAAAACAATTTTCTCCTACCTTTTCTAAAATAGCTTTCTTTAGTGTGCCTACAATTTTCTTCAACTCACCATAACCATCACAATTAGACAAGTTCGCCGGCAGTTCTTTTGTTGACACACCAAGCCGTTCTGCCATTATATCTGCATAAGTAACCCATCGCCGACTCATTAGCCACCGATAGGTTATCAAAGCAAACTCAGCCTTATAACTTTCTCCGTCAAAGAGGTTCTTGCGATGCATAACTATTCCTCACAAGCAGGTCTGATGTTTATAGCAAACCCGAATGGTTTATTGTTTTTAGGATTTATTGTTTCAAAAATATCGAAAATGACCTCTTCGTTATCCCCATAGTCATACTGCGTTGGATTACAATTTGGCGCAAATCCGTTATTTCTATCAACAATATAGAAGATTGATTTGTAGCTCACTCTATCACGTTGACTATTGATAAAGCCATGGAGATTTTTTTTGCTATCTTCTTCAACTGCATTTGATTGCTTTTTCCCAAATTTTGAGAGATCGATTTTACCAACGACTTTTGGCTGAGGTTTTTCCTCTTTCACAGGTTCTTCCTCTTCAGCTTCCTCTTCAACAAGGTTTTCTGTTGGAACATATGACTTCTCTAAATCCTCAAATGTGGTTTCTGTTTCATCCTGTTCATCATATATTTCAGAATATTCATTCACATTTTCGGGTCTAAAATCATACAAGCCTGGTCCACTATACGAGAATCCTAAAACACCACGTAATGTTTGTCCTTCATCATGAAGGATGTCAAAACCCTTAGCATTGAATGTTACTTCAACTCCACATAGCATTTTAAGTATACCTTTATTGTTATTGATATGATGTATTACACCTGTCACGGTATCTGCGTCAGTATCCTTCATGTTCTTGTCAATGATACAATGTATATCATCTCTTTCTCCAAGGTAACATTGAGGCAATACAGTACCTTTGTCAAATTTCTTAGCAAAATCTTCTGACTTTTTGAAATATGTTGATGCCAATGAGGTTAATTCCAGGTTTGGAACACCTCTTTTTATTGATTTGGCACAATAACATACAGCCAAATAGAAGCAAACATTTAAGTAGCCCCATCCTAACTGACTATTCTCATCATATTGATTTTCCCATTCTTTAAGCAGATCAATGGCATCGTCAAGAGAAAAATCTTCAGAGCTATACAATTTGAGCATGAACATGGTTTCGTAGCTCTTTACATCGCCTTTGTTCTTTTGGAATTCAAGAATTCCTTCAATTTCGTTACGCTCTTGTTTTGTGAGATTTCTATAAGCCCTTCGAGTATCTCGTTTTGTGGTCTTACTATATACGATCGATTTTAACAGTAAATTGCCATAGAACAATTTCTTTTCATCACTCGCACTACCATATAATTTGCGATACTTGTCTATTGATTCAGAATTTCTTCCAACGAGATTTTCATGATATGTTCTTACGTTTTCATATATGTAATATGAATTCATGATTTGTGTTAATCCTTCATTCTTAAACGCATAGCATATTTGCTCAAACAAATCAAGAACAACGCCTAACTTTTCCGTGTATTCTGAGAAAACATAATCAGTTTCACAGAAAGAATAGTCGGTTGCCTGAAGTAGTTTTTGACCAAACTCTATAGCTTCTTTAAACAGTTGACTTTCGGCAGCATATCCGTATGGACTTGCAGGGCTTAGCTGAATACTTCTTTCAAAAGCCTCATAAGCCTGCTGAACCCAATCTTCAAGGCAATCTCTTATTTCATTAATATCTATTTCTTCCAATTCCTTAGTTTGTATATCTCTTTGGAACATCTTTGCAAGAGCATTTATCCTTCGGCGAAGCAGCATTCCTTGCATATGATACAAATCGGTATCGTTTGGATTAATGTCAAATGCTTTATGGAGTTGATCCTGAGCATCAACAAATAGTCTATCATCAACCGTAATGAATTTGCTCATATTTGCTTTTTCATATAAGAAACGAGCGAAATGGCCTCTAAATACCGCATCTTCGGGAAAGGCTTCAACTAATGAATTGAATAATGACTCTGCTCTCTCTATATCATTAAGATCCTTGATTAAGAGAGAGAATTTGTTCCTTATGTTAGCTGCTTTATCTTCCAATGCTCTATAATCTGCATTTTTTCTTATTACAAATACACTATAAAGCATATCCTTGTCATCAGAGCCTAATTCTCCAACATCTTGGCAAAGAGATATAAATTCTTTTGCAATTTCGGAAATACCTGCTTCCCAGTTTGATTTATATGCACTGAGAATAAACGTGGAAAATCTATTGTAACGTGGACGCCATATTCCGGTGTTTGATCCGTCAATAGTTTCTTCAACCAAAAGCTTTTTTATCGCATTAACAGCTTCTGGTTGATAAGACATAATTGAGAACTTCCCATCAACTTTCCATATAGATTTCAGAAGAGTCTGATTTACTCCAAGGTCAGAATACTTAAATACAAAACCCACGAACGCACAGAACTTTACGAGATTTTCAGGTAACACCTCCATCCATTCTTGCACGTATGTGCCCAAGTTCTGACTAGTTTCATTATCTCTTAACATCAAAGGAAAATCAACAACGTCAAGGGAGTTACGTTTCTTCTTTTGGTTCTCTAATAGGGTGGCATTAAGTCCCAATTGTTTGTATTTCTCTTCGAATCTGGCTAATTCACCTCCTTTTAAAGATGAATCAAGCAGCACAACGTTTTCTTTTGGCATGTGATATTGACGAGTATATGGTTCAATATAGAAGAAAAGAATTTTCTTTCCCGCATCAGACATCCTTTTTACGAGATAGTCGAATTTTTCTCTTCCAATATGCTTAGATTCTACAATAGCGAGGATTGGAGTGTTTTCTGTTCGTTCTGATAGCTGACACAGATACTGATCAGTAATACGCAGATTACTGCAATTTTTAATATCAACTACCGTACATGACAAGAGGCCGCTTTCATCATCTTTTGTTATATCGTATCCCAGTCGTTTAGACAAGGTTGTTGCACCACTACCAGGTCTATGACGTAATGTAAATATTGAGGTCTTTCGAATTGTTCGTATCAATTCTGTGACCTTTGAACGTACAATTCTGTACAAATCGCGTTGAACATCACATTGTTGTTCCAATTCCTTCCAGGTAATCTCCGCACCAGAGTAGAAATCCCATTGTGACTTTTCACCTTGATTTTTCGATGGACAATAGAAATCAATACCTGCTGCATGATATCGTTCTTTTGCCTCAGATATATCTAGCGACTTGCCTCTTAACAGAATCTTAGAATTCTCGACCTCTTTGTTTGGCTTAATTTCGTTTAGATGAACCAAAAAATCAGAAAAAGATACTTCAACAAAGAAAACATTGACTCCAGTATAATCAGCCAATTCCTCAAGCTTTTCTTTATATGTCAAATCGTTTGTGAATGATATGATTTTGCACCTATTTGCGACGGCATCCCAATCATCAAACACATCTTCGAGCTTATTAAATAATTTTTCTGTTAACCCAAATGCATTGTTGCTAAAATCAAATATTACATAGTCCTTGGTTAAGCCTGTTTTTACAAGTTTAGAAAATATTTTTGAAAACAATTTTGGCGTGTTCCGTAGAGTTATTCTTTCGTCAAACCCTCCTAAGTCAATACGTCCTTTGGCAAATAACCAATTTATAAGATTTGATGCACCAGTTACTTCACTAAGATTATCTGTGATAATACGTATTGATGATTTCTTGTGAGCTGGTGCTTGTTCATAAAGGCCATCAGGCGTTTTCTTGTTTAAATCTACAATGAACTGCCAGTTTAATCGGAATAAATCTTGAAGTTGCTCCTTGCATAACACATGTCCATAGTTATCCTGCAAAGACTCTGGAAGAAGCGCAACATAGTATTCATCAATAGACTGTTCCAAATTATTAGTAACGCTATCCAAAACAGAAAAGTCATTACTGATTTGAATAGCCTTTTCTATCTCAATACTTGGAGCCATTTCATTCTTTTGAGGAACGTCAAGTGTTGAAAGAAACAAAGAGGCTTCTTCGCTAATTTGCCCTTTTAGGTCATTAAAAGCCTTAATAAAGAATGACGCGCATGATGCTGCTTGAGCCTTTTCATCCATAGAAGAGTCCGCTGTGTGCATGACAATTTCACTTGATGTATTGTAAAATTCAACCATAGCATCAAGGCAAGTATCAATTTTCACCTTTATTCTTTTAGCTTTCGGAAATTGTCCCGGATTATACAATGTCGGGAACGCATAATACATTGTGCTTTTTGCAAGAGCAATAAAGAATGATCCCTCTGGTTCCCTTGGCTGAGGATTTGAAGAGTAATTACAGACCTTATTCTGAAAATCAAGGGAAAATGAAGATTCACCCGAAATGATTTTATGAGCTTTGTCTTCTTCTCCTTTAATTCTGAGAGTATCGTGGATAAGAAATTTACCGATTAGCTCGATAGATTTTCTCACATGGAAGAAATAATGCTCAAAGTCTCCTTTATTGTAGAAATCTACAGACTTATTATATTGTTCTTTAAGTTGTATTTTTATATTCTCCATAACTTAGAAGTTTTGGGTTACTAATAGTTTTCTCTAATATTCACCTTAAGCAGTTTCGAGATTTTCGCTAACGTCTGCAAGTCCGGTTGTGAGGTATTCGTACACCACTTACTGACGGTAACAGGAACCTTGCCAAGTTGCTCTGCAAGCCACTTGTTTGTTTGACCTGCGTCTGCAAAAACTGCCTTGAGCCGATTTAGAGTCTTAGGATTTTCCATCTTTAATTAAATAATTAACGTTGAATGCAAATTTACTAATTCCTTTCATTATAAAAGAAAAGAAAGCGTAAAACCTTTGGTTATAATCGAAAAACCTGATGTTATACACATATTTTTAGAGTAACAATGGCTTGTTTTTCAAAAAAGAATATTACTTTTGCATCAAACAAAAGCCAAAGAGTGGCACGCAAAACGCGGAAAGTATCACGCTGCGAAATCGGTGGAGATGATTTGAAAGATTGAAAACCGCAACTGAATATCAGAGATTTATAAGATACAGGTGAGCCCCAGGCGGATCACCAAGAAGCTGGACAAAACCAGACAAAGAAAAGACAACTCCTACAATATCAAGGTATTGCAGGAGTTTTTTCTTTGTATAAAGTCCGTGACCTAAGACACGAAATGGTCACAAAAAGACATACTTTCGTGACCAATTCGTGACCTGTCCGACCTTTCGGATTTTAGGTCACGGAATGTCTGAAATTGTCGGTTTGTTGTCTTGATTTGTCCGTACTGCAAATATCTCATTTTCAGTTCATCAATTTAATTTTGTAACTAAAAAAGAGATTATGAGAAGTACTTTCAAGCTACTCTATTTCGTCAAACGAAATGCAGTAAAGAAGAACGGCAACGCACCGATTATCGCACGTATCACTATCGACCAAGTTGTAGCCCAGTTCAACACCAAACTGGAAATAAATCCGGCTCACTGGAGCGTGAAGTTAGGCAAGGCTTCCGGCAGAACCGCAGAAGCCGTACATATCAATTCTATGCTGGAAAGCATCCACAGCACGGTACCCCAACAAGACTAAATGGTTGATTTATAATATTGAAGCAATATAATACTGGCGAAAAGAAAAACAGAAGTTTGTCATTTACTATCCTTCGTCCATTCGTTTGACTAAGCTGTCTTGCAAACGGCTAAGATATGCCGTCCAATCCTTCTTCCGTTCTTTCATGGCAATATAAGCGGCATAATAATCGCCTAACTCCATTTAGAGCACCGTACTGAGAAAATTCATCATTTCTTTTATTCCCACGTTGCCATTGTTAATGCCACCCGAAGAAACAAGGTTGAGAAATTCAGGTCTTTATCGAATTGTGCGCTATCGGTACATAGGCGTAAATCAAACTTTCCACGAACAACATAATATTCATCATACAAGGTCGAATGAAAACGATAATATTGGTAAAAGTCCAGATTACGGTTAAAGAAGCAGGTCAGGTTATCCAGTTCTTTACTTAATATAGTTTCTGATTACATCATTACTACCATCGGGGCATTGTGTTTCTATCCGATAAATCTTATAGAAGGAATGAATTTGCAGTTTTGTTTTTAAATCATTGAGAACCGCTTGCAAACGACGCACTATTGAAAGAAAAGTTTCAACAATATCATAACCGTAGAGGTCGATTTCAGATATATTGACCTCTATTTCAGCTAACATGTTATTAACCAGTTCTTTCATTTTACTACTTTAATAGTTTTGTAAATTTAGACTCAGTACAAATACTTAAATCCGTAGTTACAAACTTCCCATTGTAAAAAAGAGAAAATATAGTAGCTGGTGTAGGAGAGTTTTGTGCTTGCTCTCTCGTTTCCAATTTAATTACTTTCAAAGGAATATTTATTTCTTGCGCAAGAACACGCAACACTCCATTTACATAATAATCCGTATATGGGCAACGATTAGAATAATAAGCCACTATTCCCAGTTTGTCGGGGCATTCTCCACTTTTGACGCAATCATTAAAATATGGAACTGCACTATTCTCATGAAAACTCATTACCAACAATGAAAATCCATTTGGAAGTTTTTCTATTTCCTTAAAGCCATGTTGCAGCAACCATTTCGTATCACTCATAAAATGGTTCTTTTTTGTACCTACAACAGTAACCAATCCATTTTTTTGTTGCTTTTTTGCATCTTCAATCACAAATTGGAGCAAATTATATCCATGCCCTTGACCTTTATACTGCCCTGAAACCCAAAAACAATTAATCATTAAATAATTAGGGGCAGTAACCGGAAGCCACGCATATTCAGCAGGAACATATTCTATAAAAACTTTGGCTCGTGCATCAAGCCGCCTAAAAACATAGCCATTAGCAAATTCCTTTTTTAGCCATTCCTTTTTGGACTCATATCCTTCCAAGCATTTTTTGTCAGAGAATGCGCAGCAGATATGTTCTTTATCTATATTATCCTCTGTTAGAGTTATATATTTAGGTAAACTATTTTCCATGCTTTTATTTATTTTATCGGTATGTAGATTTTTGTGATACTCTCTTTTTTATTTTCTTTTGAATAATTGATATACTCCTCAAAAGACATCCCATGACGAAGTGAATATTCTTGGCTTACGTTAATGATGTTATACCAGTCCTGCAAATCTGTATAATACCCCTGCAACGTATAGACCGCATATTTACCTTGTGGTAGCCGGATTGTACCAAATTCACAAGTAGGCATAATTTCCTTTTGTACCGATGCACAAGCATAGAAACGACATTGATTAGGGTTTGTCACATTAGGGTCGTCAAAACTTAACCCAATAAAACGTGTATCGGGCAGAAGTAAGTCATTGCTCTTTAAGAAATGTATCAATTTACTCCATACTGTTTCATAAGGTTCTTCCTCTCCGTACTTACCCCATATACGGATATATACTAAATTTAATCCCTCGAAATTGTAGACTTCAGAATGCAATTCGCACTCCTTTCCATCATGTTCGCACTCTTTTAATCGCATCCTTAATCTGCTGATATATGTTTTGGGAGAGATACCAAATTGTTTCTTAAATGCTTTGGAGAACGATTGCGGATTATCGTAGCCGACTAACCCAGCCAAATTCTGTAAACTCATGTCTTCAGTTTGCATATATAGTACAGCTCGTTCTACTCGTTGCCTCGCCACATAAGAGTATAATGGTTCATCCAAAGCAGAACTCATCATACGGAGCAATTGCCGTTGAGACATATTTACTATGTCGGCTATTACATTCAATTGCAATGGCTGATGCAGATTAAAATTTATGTAATCAATTACTTGATTGACTTTCTGTTTGTATATATTTTCAGTGCTACTTTTCATCTATAACGATATAATTTGCAAATATATAGAGTTCATACAAATGTATGATTGTCCAATCTCGCCAATTTTAGAAATCTTAGGTTACGGTTTTAGGAGGTTATGTCAAAACGTTGGCACAACCTCGTTTTTTTAAAGACATCTACGACGTAATGAGTTGGCTGGAAACTTTATAAGCATACCGATGCTTCAGAACAAAAAGCAGAATCACAATGATTGTCAAAGCCTCCGAGAGTGGCATTGCCAACCAGATTCCCGACACACCCAAGAACTTCGGCAACAAAATAAAACTCGGAATAAGGAAAACAAAGCCACGCAACAAAGCAAAAATCGTAGCTGGCTTTATTCTTTCAACACTCTGAAAATAACCTACCACAGCAATATTCACAATGAAAAAGACAAAGCCGCTTGCAAAATAGGGGAAACCGTGTATCGCTATCTTCGCCGCTTCACTGTCAAGACTGATGAAAAGGCCAACCAGCAGATAAGGATAAACAGTGAATGCCACCGTTGCAACCACACCGCAAACCACAGCCGTCAGCAACGCAATACGTTCCGCCGTCATCACTCTTTCCTTGTAGCCCAGTCCGAAATTATAGCTGATAATAGGCTGGGCAGATTGTGCAATAGCATTACCTACCATGAAAACAAAAGGAATATAATAGCACGCTATACCGAATGCCCCTACGCCATCGTCCCCCAGATAGGACATAAATACCTGGTTCCCGACGAACATAAGCACAGCAAGCGTTGCCTCTCCCAATAAGGCAGAAGAACCGATACGCCACTGGTAACCAATATTCCGCACGGAAAGCCGCAGGCTCTTGACACTCCATTTGAGTGGTTGTAAGCGCAAATGCCGAGCATAAAACAGTAGATAGACCATCGCCACCAGTCCGCCAACCATGATGCTGATGGAAGTGGCAAATGCCGCTCCCATGACCCCCCAGCCAAAAGGAAAGATAAACAGCCAGTCGAGCACCACATTGATTACAGCCGTAATCAGGCTGCACAACATAGCCAGCTTTGGAGAACCGTCCAGGCGGATGACAAACAGCGACACCGTTATCCATATCTGAAAGACCCATGACGGAACAAACCACAGCAGATAATCCGTCACCATAGGCAACAGATGTTCGGAAGAGCCGAGCATCCGGGCTGTTTCTGCCGGAAAAGCCATCATCAAAACAGAGGGTATCAAAGCTACAATCGTTACAAACAGTAATGCTTGTGTCACATTCAACCGAGCAGACTTGCTTTTGCCTCTCGACAATTGGATAGAAGCGACCACAGAACACCCGGCACCAACCATAAGCCCGATTCCCGTAAAAAGCATCAGTAAAGGGACACAGATATTTACGGCCGCAATCCCGTCGCTACCTACTCCATGCCCGACAAATATCCCATCAATCGCTGTTACGGCCGACATACTGAGCATACCCAGCAACGTAGGAACAAAATATTTCCGAAACAATGTAAACACATTCAGTGTACTCAAATCAATTGCATCTCTTTTCATGTTCAACTATATTTATAGGTTATTGTCTTGCCCAAAAGCAAAAAAATGCCGGATAAAATGATTGGTTTTACCCAGTCATCTTATCCGGCATTTTTACAGCCCTCCGATGAGGATTACAAAACTCTTTTGGTTTTCTAATTCGCGTGCAAAGGTGGGACTTCTTTTTCAAGTATCCAAATATTCATGATTTCTTTCACTGAAAAAGCAGCAAAACATGAACATTATCCACTACCATATCACTCTTTTGAAGGTAGACACACAGCCAATGAAAGACAGTCTATCAGTCTTTCATTGCTCTAACATAGGCTGTCAATACACTGAATAAATGATAGTTAGGCATGCGCACTATTGTGGTACGACTTCTCCACAAGCATGAAGAAGCCGTACCACAATAGTGAAGAAACTGCATCACAACCGTGCACAATAGTCATTAATAAGCTTTTAGTAGGAGAAAGAGCTGTTCTTTGCGGAAAGAAGACCAGCCATTTGCACAAGAAAAAACAGCATGCAAGCAAAGTTTGCCTACATACTTGCATGGCATCTGCTTACATACTGTAAAATGCGGTATAACAAACAATTAGAAAGCACCATGCAAGCATGTAAGCAAAATGTGTGGTAAACCTATTGTATCTCTTTTCATTTTGCGATGACTCCATAGTAAACCATGTTATCAATACGCTTCTGATAAATCTGGTTATTCTGCAGCAGATACCCCAAGGCCAAACACAAATCCACATCCCTGAACTTCGTCAGTTTCTGCAATTCAAAGATTGTACACTTCTTAAGATTGCACAAAATGGAATATACCATTTTCATATTATTGGTCGCCTTCTCAATACTCTTCATATTATTATCTTATTATTAGTTCCTTTCTTAAAATGATATCCTATATTATCTACTCAAATATAAGATAAAGACAGAGCAATGACAAACATTGCCCATTCTTTTCATTTCAGATAACATTCTTTGAACTACATATACCTAAAATCTGCAAAAAATATAGAACTTTATAAATATCAACACTTTATAGAAAGGTATATTCACATTATACTATATCCGGAAACGATTATGTTGGTATAATCAAGGTACTATTATATGCTTGCCTTCGGGAGTGACTACTACCGAGCCCATTTTGATGTAATGTTTCCCTTCCGGCGAAACTATTACCTTTGTTTCGCTACTCTTGTCGGAAGATTCTTTTTTCTCATTCATGAAACTCTTGTCCCGCGAAGTGGTAACCGGATAAGTATCCTCCAGATAGCTCTTCATTTCGTCCACTTTTCCGTCTTTGAACCACACCTTGACAGCCGACCACCCCGCAGGAGTATAAGCGCGGAATGTCCAAGCCTCTCCCTCCTTATTCAAATCTCTAAATGCAGGCTCTCCTAAAATGGTACACACCTCTTTAAAGCTCATACCACGTTCAATGCTGCTCAACTGCTTATAATCAAACCCGTAGCTTTCATAAATGCCACAGCCCATCACCAAGACAGCGAGTAACAAGCCTAAAACAACTGACATCTTTTTCATAATAGAAAGTTTTAGTATTTATCCATACAGCAAATGTAGTATGATAAAAACCTCCTTTTCCGTGATTCTCTCTATTTATACATAGGGATTTCCCTATCAGTTTATCTGTATCTTTACAACCTATAAAGAATATCATCCCAGCCCCGTTCCAATGAGCAATATCAAGTCGGAAGGGGCCACCACCGTATGGTTGGCAACCGGCAAAGACAGTCTTAAAACAAAGGTGCAGCCAATCCGAAAGCAGGTTTGTGCTTTCAGGAAGAAGGAAACAGCGTAGTGCTCACCGGTAAGGTGGAGATAAAGGCCCGGCAGCTCCCAATTATGTATTACTGAAATTCAAAGGACACCATGCCACCATTTGGATTGACGGACATTTTGTACGCAGAAATCTTTAAGAAGAGCATTCAGTTCCTCATCTGATGTCTTGCATGGGGGGATGAAAACTATAGCCCCTTCGTTATCACCGGCAATCCGAAACCTCCTTTCTGCAAAGTCAGGACTTTCGGTTTGCCTTTTCGTGCTTTGTTGTATGTGGCTGTGGAAACATGCAAGGTCTCTATCGCTCCATCCTCGAAAGCCACCTTTAAGTAATATTCCTTACGTACTCCGTCCGACACATAACGATGCTTGCCTACTTTACGTCTCTTTTCATGTTCTTTTATCAGCTTCTCAAGTACGGTAACCGTCACCTCCTTTGTCGAAGCAGGAGCCGCCATCCGATAATTCCCTACCAGAAAAAGCGAACAACTGATGACACCCACGCACACCACATGGCACAATATATTCACTGCCTTTTGCTCCATCGTTGTCAGCCATATCCATTTTTTATATAGAGGAAGTGTAACGACTGCCACCACAAGTCCTACCCCTACGGGTATCCACACAGCAGCCAACGTATCTTCATAGATGTTATATCCGATGCAGCCCAAAGCTACGACCAGTACAAACATCAGAAAACGGAGTATTTTTATAAACAGTTCTTTCATTGCCGCGTTTATATTTTTTGCAAATATAGGAAAAATATCATTCGACCGACTGTCAAATCTGTTCAATCTACATGAACTTACTTGCTTGATAGAATGTTATAACTACAATAACTAAAACAGAAAATATCATGGAAAAGAGCTTAATTCATAGTAATGAACTGCATTTTATCAGTAAGAAACGCATTCATCAAGCAGTAGAGAAAATGGTTGAGTCATTGGATTTGGCTGCGGGTTCCACAACCGGCTTCAACATCTATGCAGTAGTGGAGAGCTATTTCACGGATTTGGAAAAACGAAAAGAAATCAATCAGCTGCTCAACCTGGAACAAGATGTCTGCGAAGAAATAGAGGCAGAATTAAGTTATAAATAAACTACGGAGTTACCGACTACTATTAAGTTACGGGCTACAAGTTGTCCTGCATTATCATACTGCAGGACAACTTGTAGCCCGTAACTTATAGTGGCTGATAGCTAATAAATTGAAACTTGTAGCCCACTCAGTCTTTCGCCTGATGCACCGTCAACTGCGGGAATGGGAAGTCGATACCTTCCTCGTTGAATACGGAGTAAATCTTCTTGTTCATATCAAAATAAACACCCCAGTAGTCTCCGCTCTTCACCCAAACACGAATCACCACATTCACACTGCTGGCATCCAGGGCATGAAGAGCCACAAACGGCTCGGGAGTATTCAAGATACGACTGTCTTCGGAGATGATACGACGCACGGTGCTCTCTACCTTGTCATAATTCTCACCATATTCTACACCGATCACCCAATCTACACGACGCGTATCCTCACGGCTGTAATTAGTCACTGTACCACTGCTCAACGCACCGTTAGGTATATAGATTACCTTATTGTCGGCTGTGGTCAGAATCGTATGGAAGATTTGAATCTCACGTACCGTTCCGGACACTCCCTGGCTTTCAATCCAGTCACCTACCTTGAAAGGACGGAACAGCAAGACAATCAGTCCACCCGCAAAATTCTGCAAGTTTCCGGAAAGTGCCATACCGATAGCCACACCGGCAGATGCCAACAAAGCTGCAAAAGAAGTGGTTTCCACTCCCAATTTGCCGATAACGGCAATAATCAGCAGAATGGTCAGCAAGATATTGACTAAACTTTTCACGAAGCTCTGGATACTGGCATCCACATGTCTTTTTGCCAATAACCTCGCCAGCATTTTCCGAAGAAGGGAAATCAGGAACCGTCCTACCACAAAGATGATGATGGCTCCGATAATACGTCCACCGGCATTTACGCCCCAATCTATCAATTGCTGAAGGAATATCTGCAGTTTGCTGAAACCGTCGTCAGCAACTTGGGCAGCAAAGGCTGCCATGAATAAAGATAATAACATAACTATACTCTTTTTTTAAAATTAATGCTGCAAAATTAACAAATAACTCTGACTTTCGTTCACTTAACTTGCCACTTTCGACGAAAACTCCTACCTTTGCTCCCGATTTCAACTAAGGGGTGCCCTAATACGACGGGCTGAGATCATACCCATTAACCTGATCCGGGTAATGCTGGCGGAGGGAAAAGAAGAAAAGTTCCCCTTTTCTGTATTCATCTAAACGAAACAATTGCAAATGAAGAGACATGCAATGGCGACCTGCCTCCTTATGGCAGCACTGGGTGTCTGTGCGCAGACACAAGAGCAAGACAGTCTGCGGGTGATAAACCTGCAGGAAGTGGAAGTCATCTCCACACGTGCCACAAACAGCACACCGGTGGCATTCACCAATATAGGCAAAGAACAACTGAAAAAACAGAATTTCGGACAAGACCTGCCGTATCTGTTGAGCATGACACCCTCCGCCATTACTACCAGCGATGCCGGTGCCGGGGTGGGTTACACCACGCTGAGAGTCCGTGGAACAGACGGCACACGCATCAACGTCACCGCCAACGGTATTCCCATCAACGACGCGGAGAGTCACACGGTATTCTGGGTCAACCTGCCGGACTTCGCCTCCTCCGTCAAGGATATGCAGGTACAGCGCGGAGCAGGTACCTCAACGAACGGTGCAGGAGCTTTCGGTGCCAGCATCAACATGCAGACGGGTGATTTCTCCATGAAACCCTATGCAGAATTCAACGGTTCCTACGGCTCCTTCCATACGCACAAGGAGACGGTGAAAGTGGGAACGGGACTCATCAACAATCATTGGTCGTTCGATGCGCGGCTCTCCAACATCAGTACGGACGGGTATATAGACCGGGCGTCTGTGGGACTGAACTCCTATTATCTGCAAGGAGGATACTACAATGACAATACCTCCGTCAAACTGATAACCTTTGCCGGCAAAGAGCGCACTTACCACGCATGGAACTATGCCAGCAAGGAGGAGATGGAACGTTACGGACGGCGTTACAATTCCTGCGGATTCATGTACGCCACCGACCGGGACGGCCATGTATACAGCAAAGAATATTATAAAGACGACAACGGCGAGAAGCATTACCTCACGGACGAAGGAGGTGCACTGCATTTCTATGACGACCAGACCGACAACTATACGCAGAAGAATTACCAGTTGCTGTTCAACCACAATTTCACCTCGCAATGGAATCTGAATATCGGCCTGCACTACACCAAAGGCGACGGGTACTACCAGGAATATAAAGGCGAACGCTCGTTGGCAGAGTACGGCATGTCGCCTTTCGAATACAACGGCGGCAAGATAGAAGTAAGCGACCTTATCCGCAAGAAGGCAATGGACAACTGGTTTGGCGGCGGAATCTTCTCCGTAAGCTACAAAGCCGACCGTCTGCATGCCTCGCTAGGCGGTGCACTGAACCGCTATGACGGCGACCACTTCGGAAAAGTGCTTTGGGTAAAGAACTATATCGGCGAACTGAACCCCGACCACGACTACTACCGCAACAACGCCACAAAGAACGACGGAAATATTTATCTGAAAGCCAATTATGAACTGGTAAGCGGCCTCAGCGCCTACCTCGACCTGCAATACCGCCACATCAACTACAAGATAAACGGACTGAACGACAAGTACAACTGGACTGCCACCACTCCGGGAATGCAAAAATTGGACATTGACGAAGACTTCGACTTCTTCAACCCGAAAGCCGGACTGTCCTGGCAAATCGACCGCAACCACCGCCTATACGGTTCGTTCAGCGTAGCCCATAAAGAGCCTACGCGCAACAACTACACCGACGGCTACTTCACCGAACATCCCAAGGCTGAGCGCTTGTTCGACTACGAACTGGGATATACCTTCGCCAACTCATGGCTCCATGCGGGTGCCAACTTCTACTATATGGACTATAAAGACCAGCTGGTACTGACGGGAGAGCTGAACGAGATAGGCGAAGCCATGGCCAGCAACGTGCCCGACAGCTACCGTACGGGTATTGAACTGATGGCTGGCATCAAACTGGACTGCGGCTTCCAATGGGATATCAATGCCACACTCAGCAAGAACCGTGTGCAGAACTTTACCGAGACACTTTTTGAAAACGAGGAGGCAGGGTCGGAAGCATGGGTCATCGAACACGGAGATACCCCCATCGCATTCTCTCCCGACTTCATACTGAACAACCGCTTCGGCTATACGTTCAAGGGATTCGAAGCCTCGTTACAGTCACAATATATCAGCAAGCAATACATGAGTAACGCCAAGCAAGAGGAGTGCACGCTGGATGCTTATTTCGTAAGCAACCTGAATCTGTCCTATACCTTCAAGTTGCCTAAAGTAAAGTCGATAACCATAGGGTGCACTATCTATAATCTGTTCAATGAAGAATACGAGAATAACGGATACGCAGGCAGCGGATACTATCTCGACGATAACGGAGGAAAAGTCCGTTACAACTATGCCGGCTACGCTGCCCAGGCGGGAACGAATGTATTGGGACATATAGCAATCAATTTCTGATGGAACATATTCTTGAGATTATAGGCACTGTGGTCGGGATTCTCTATCTCTGGTTGGAGTACCGGGCAAGCATTTATCTTTGGATAGCGGGCATCATTATGCCTGCCGTCTATATTTTTGTCTACTATGATGCGGGGTTGTATGCAGATTTCGGCATCAACATCTATTATCTGGGTGCTGCCATCTACGGCTGGATGATGTGGAAGTACGGAGCATTTCTGCGCCGGACTATCTTGCGGCGGAAAGGTGCAGGACAGAAAGGAGAGGACACAAGAACAGAAGAACAAAAACTGGAACTTCCTATCACCCATATGCCGGCGCGCTACTTGCTGCCGCTTACCGCCGTATTCATCGCCGCTCTGCTTGGCATTGCCTGGATATTGATAAACTTCACGGACAGCAATGTGCCCTGGCTGGACTCCTTCACCACCGCACTGAGCATAGCCGGCATGTGGATGCTGGCACGGAAATATGTAGAGCAATGGTGGGCATGGATTGCGGTAGATGCCGTTAGCGCCGGACTGTACATCTACAAAGGACTTGATTTTACAGCCGGACTATATGCCCTTTACACAATTATAGCTATCTTTGGCTACTTCAAATGGAGGAAAATGATGAACAAGGATGAAGGATTAGAGATTAGGGATTAAGAAAGACATGAAAGACGAACTATCAACGAGCAACGAGCAATTATTAACTATTGATGCCGTAGTTTTGGCGAATGGGGAATATCCTGCAAGTCCCCTACCTTTAAAGATATTGGCGGAAGCGCCTTACGTGGTTTGTTGCGACGGCGGAGCGGACGAATACATCCGCCGGGGCCATACTCCCGACGTAATCATCGGCGACGGTGACTCCCTCAGTGATGAAAACCGCCGGAAGTTCGGACATATCCTACACCGTATCAGCGACCAGGAGACCAACGACCAGACTAAAGCCGTCAACTTCCTGCTGGCGAAAGGCAAACGCCGTATCGCCATCATCGGTGCCACGGGCAAACGTGAAGACCATACACTGGGAAATATCAGCCTGCTCATCGACTATCTCCGTGCCGGAGCCGATGTACGTACCTATACCGATTACGGCATCTTCATCCCCTGCCGGGGTACCCGCACCTTCCCAAGCCATCCCGGACAGCAAGTATCCATCATCAACTTCACTGCACACGGTCTGCATGGCAAAGGACTGGTCTATCCCCTCAGCGATTTCACCAACTGGTGGCAAGGCACACTCAACGAATGCACCAGTACAGAATTCACCATCGAGGCGGAAGGGGAATACCTGGTATTCGTCACTACTTCTTCGCTTCCGCCACTTCAACAAAGTACACGCTGATACAAATCATGGCAATGGCAGCGGCTTGCGTCCAACTGAAACGGTCTTGCCCCAAGGTGAGGGAAACAACGGTAGTCACCACCAGTATCAGATAGCTGTACATGGCTACAACCGTCGTCTTGAGATACTTCAAGCCCACCGGAACCAGAAAGTAACTGAGGTAAGTAGGGAAAACCAGCACAAACGCCAACACCGCCCACGGCACCCAGTGCCACTTCCCATGCAAGGCATCCGTAAGCAAGGGTGCATCCCAGCCTATAATGGACGACACAATCAATCCCGTTACTGCCGCACCGCCAAAGATGTACTTCATCATCGTCACTACCCCGACCTCTTCCAGCAGTTTCTTGCTCACAATCAGGTAAACGGCAAAGACCAGCGAGCTCACCATGCAGAGCATGTTGCCCGTAAACGCATCGTGCGCCAGGTCATCACTGCCTTGCGTAAGGATGCACAACAACGCACCGCCAAAACCCAGCGCTATGCCGATTATCTTCATCAGCGTAGCCTTTTCGTGCAGGAAAAAGACAGATATCAGAAAGACCCAAATGGGCTGCATGGAGTTGAAGATGGCACTGGAAACCGGAGTCGTCTTACTGATGCCCAGCAGATAGCAGAACATGAACCCGTAGAGTCCGAAAGCTCCCAGACAGAACAGCCCTATCCGCTGCCGCCTTGTGACCGGTGCCTCCTTTACAAACCAGCTTGTTATCCAAAATGCCACGGCAGCAAAGACACAACGCACCGTGACACCTGTCAATGCACCCAGCCACAAAGGGAGCAGAAATTTCAATCCATTCATATTCAACCCCGCCATGACGCGCGATGCAACCATACTGAGATTGGCTTCCAGTTTCTTATCTTTCATCAGCTTCGTATTTTTCCCCTCAAACAATTCATTACTTTGAAATGTTTTAAGGAAAAAGGAGATAACGTTATGGCAAAAGTTAAAGAAGAGCAATCGTCCCAGCAAACAAAGCAAGTCCTCGCATTCTCCACCCGGCTACGCCATGACCTTAAGAAAGCCTGCCGGCAACTGGATGAGGGAGAAGGACAAGAGGATGTCACAATCAGTAAGGAGGTGGAAGCATGGCTAAACAAATAATCTGGTCGCCACTTGCCAAAGAAGCTCTAAAGGACCTGCTGATTTCCTCGCAAGAAAGAGATGGCAACAAACGGTGTGGCGGGGCTCTGTACACCTTGTTCCAAAATGCATTGTACCGTGTCACGCTGAATCCGTTTATCGGACAGCCCACCGAAGCAGAGAACATACGGTACATCATTCCGCATCCCGACTATACGCTTCTTTACCGGCACAGTCTCCGGAAGATTGAAGTGCTTGTGCTATGGAACAACCATCATAAGTTGGGCAGCATGATAAACATCATCCGGGAAGAACCCGATACAGAATAAAGCAGCCAATCTTGTCAAGAGCAGATTTATGGAAGATTAACGGAACAGACGCATGATCGTCCGTTCATATAGCCGGAACAAACCATGTATCCGTCCCGAACATATCATCCGTTTATCCTCGACACACCATCTGTCAGCGCTGAACATATCATCCGAAAGCTCGGAGCTTTTCATCCGAAACATCCGGACTTTTCGTCAAAAACATCCGAGCTTTTCGTCAAAACCGCCGGGATTTTCCAAGCAAATGCCCACCATTCCGCTTGCTGAAGTGGAGGATTAAATCTGCAAAGCACTGGTTTAGGAGAGTAGACCCTAAGGTTTGGCAAATGAAGTGACGGAAGAACACAACAAAAAAGGAGAAGCGATGCCTCTCCTTTTATGCTAATTTAAAATTGAATCTGAACTAAGATTGCAGTTACAAAGATACAACATCCGAAAGGCAATGTCAAGTAATCCGGTGTTTTTCTTTACTGACGTCCCATTCTTTATACATGCATCAGATATTGCTTGAAGTCCGCAAAGTCCTTCGACATTGGCAGGCTCTTCTTCTCGCCGCGCATAAAGGCCTGAAGCTTGGCAGGTATTTCTACGGCTTCACCGATAATCTTCTCCACTGTATCCTTGAACTTCGCCGGATGGGCCGTTTCCAAGAATACGCCCGTTTCGCCGGGTTTCAGTCCTTCGGCCAGGGCCCGGAAGCCGCAGGCTCCGTGCGGGTCGAGCAGGTAATGGTCCTTCTTCCACACTTCCCGCATGGTTTCGGCAATCTGCTCGTCGGTATAAGTGGCACCGCTGATTTCGGCAGAGATGGCGGCATGGCTGCCTCCGTAAAGGTCGAGTACACGGGCAAAGTTACTCGGGTCGCCCACATCCATCGCGTTGGCAATGGTAGCGATGCTGGGACGCGGCGTATAAACACCTGTCTGCAAATATTGGAAGAAGATATCATTGCGGTTGTTGGAAGCGATAAAGCGTTCCACGGGCAGTCCCATACGCTTGCCGAAGAGGCCGGCAGTGATGTTACCGAAGTTACCGCTGGGTACACACACGACGGCATTGCCTCCCTTGCCGGCACGTTTCAGTTGAGCATAGGCATAAAAGTAATAGAATGCCTGCGGCAAGAAACGCGCCACGTTGATGGAATTGGCACTGGTCAGTTGCAGATGTTCGTTGAGCTCGCGGTCCATAAAAGCGGATTTAACCAAAGCCTGGCAATCGTCGAACGTACCATCGACCTCAATAGCCGTGATATTCTGCCCTAAGGTAGTGAACTGTTTCTCCTGGATTTCACTGACTTTTCCCTTCGGGTAGAGCACATAGACGTGTATGCCTTCCACACCGAGGAAACCATTGGCAACGGCACTGCCCGTATCACCGGAGGTAGCAACAAGCACATTGACTTGCTTCTTGCCCTCTTTCTTGATAAAGTATCCCAGCAAACGCGCCATGAAGCGACCGCCTACATCCTTAAAGGCAAGCGTCGGACCATGGAACAGCTCAAGCGAATAAATATTCTTTGTCACCCGGACCAGAGGGACATCGAAACTGAGTGTGTCATAAACAATCTGTTTCAGCGTATCGGCAGGAACATCCTCGCCAAAGAAAGCATCTGCCACGCGATAGGCTATCTCCTGAAAGCTGAGTGTATCGATGCTATCGTAAAACTCTTGTGGCAGAGTTTTGATTGTAAAGGGCATGAAAAGCCCCTTGTCTGCGGCAAGCCCCTTTACCACGGCCTCTTCAAGAGTGGCTTCGGGGGCTTGTTTGTTGGTGCTATAATATTTCATTGCGGTATTTTTTTATTCACCACAGAGTCTCACAGAATTCTCTATAAATAAAACCCCGTAAAACTCTGTGTTACTCTGTGGTGGAACTCATAAATTCATTAATAAACTCGTCTTCTTTCATCAGTCCGTAACTGCCTTCGCAGGCTGCCACTTCATCAAATGTCCGTACTTCGTCAGCCTCGATACCCGGATGCCAAATGAGGAACGGGATAGGTTCGGCCGTATGCGTACGGAGTTCGCAGGGAGTGGGATGGTCGGGCAATACGGAGATAGCAACGGGTTCCTCCCAATCCTTCACAGCCTCGTAGATAGGACCTACGGCACGGCTGTCCAGATTCTCAATCGTCATAATCTTCAAGGGGACATTTCCTTCGTGACCGGCCTCATCACTGGCCTCGATATGCAGGTAGACAAAATCATCCGTCCGCAATGCATCAAGGGCGGCAGCCACCTTATTCTCATAGTTGGTATCATAAAGCCCCGTCGCACCTTCTACGGTGATGCGCCGCAATCCGGCATAGTAGCCGATGCCGTTAATCAAATCCACGGCAGAAATCACAGCACCACGCTTCACCTGCGGGAACTTGTCTGAAAGGCGCTCCATCTGCGGACGATAACCGGGACTCCACGGCCAGATGCTATTGGCAGGGTCCTTACCCTCGGCCTTCCGCTTCATGTTGACCGGATGGTTTTCCAGCAACACTTGCGAACGGAGAATCAAATCATTAATCAAATCGGCAGTCTGCTTCGGAGTAAGCTCTGCACCGCCTTCGGGGACCGAAATATTCTCCGTACCCTCCATCGGCTTCACCATCAACGGACGGAAAGGCCTCAAAGGGACATCGTGGGGCGGCGTACAGTCAATGCGCTTGTCCCCTCCTTTTATTACCAGCAGATGGCGGTATTGCACGCCCGTATGGAAATGCACGCGGTCATTACCCAAATGCTCCTGAAGGTATTTTACCAACACATCCGCTTCCTCTGTAGTAATGTGCCCGGCAGAATGATTCTTGATATTGTCTCCCTCGATACAGATAATGTTGCAGCGCATCGCCATCTCACCCGGCTGCAAGTCCACACCGATACTCGCCGCCTCCAATGGACCGCGGCCTTCGTACACCTTCGGCAGGTTATAGCCCAGAACGGACATATTCGCCACCTCACTGCCGGGATGAAATCCCTCGGCCACCGTCACCAGCCTTCCCACACGTCCCATGCGTGCCAGCTTGTCCATATAGGGAGTTGCAGCCGCCTGCAGCAAGGTTTTGCCTCCCAGAGCCTTCACGGGCCAGTCGGCCATACCATCACCCAATATAATGATGTGTTTCATCTTTCTATATTACGATTTAGATTAAACGTTTGCAATGCTCATAATATCCGCAAATACCCCCGCAGCCGTTACACCCGCACCGGCTCCGTAGCCTTGTATCATCATCGGATATTCCTTATAGCGTGCCGTGGTCAGCAGGATGATGTTATTGCTGCCTTCCAGCCCGTAGAACGGATGGTTGGCGCCGACTTCCTGCAAACCGACAGATGCTTTGCCATTTTCCAGTTTGGCTACGAAACGCCAATGCTTGTTCTCGGCTTCCAACACCTTGCGGCGGGCTTCGAAATCGGCATCGAGGCTCGGCACTTTCTTCCAGAAGTCATCCAGGGAGCCTTCAAAGAAGTCATCGGGCACAAAGAGGTTCTTCTCAACATCGCTCTGTTCCAAACAGTAACCGGCCTCGCGTGCCAGAATCACCAGTTTGCGGATAACATCCTTTCCGCTGAGGTCGATACGCGGATCGGGCTCGGAGTAACGTTCCTCCTGCGCCATCTTAATGGTCTTGCTGAAAGGAATGTCGGCACTGATTTTATTGAAGATATAGTTCAACGTACCGCTCAGCACGGCTTCAATCTTCAATATCTTATCACCGCTATGGATAAGGTCGTTAATGGTATTGATGATGGGGAGTCCGGCGCCTACATTGGTTTCAAACAAGTACTTCACACCGCGTTGGCGGGCAATCTGTTTCAGTTCACGGTAGTTCTCGTATTCGGAAGAAGCAGCAATCTTGTTAGCAGCCACTACCGAAACATTGTGCAGCAGCAAGTCCTTGTAAAGGGAAGCCACGCCTGCACTTGCCGTACAGTCCACAAAGACAGAGTTAAAGATGTTCATACCGATAATCTCATTACGCAGCGTTTCCAGAGAGCTGTCCTTTCCCTTCTCCTGCAGTTCTTCACGAAAACGTCCCAAATCGAAACCTTCGCGGCTGAACATGGCTTTGTTTGCATCGGCAATGCCCACTACATTCAGCTGCAGGCCGTTCTCCTGCATCAGCTTCTGGCGCTGGCTGTGAATTTGCTCTATCAAGCTGCCGCCTACGGTTCCTATGCCGCAGATAAAAAGATTCAGTACCTGATATTCCGACAAGAAGAAAGAATCATGGATGACATTCAGCGATTTGCGCAATGATTTGCTGTCCACTACAAACGAGATGTTGGTTTCCGAAGCACCCTGCGCACAAGCAATCACATTGATACCGTTACGCCCCAACGTACCGAACAGCTTTCCGGCAATACCCGGCGTATGCTTCATGTTCTCGCCTACGATGGCCACGGTAGCCAGGTTCTTTTCTGCCTGAATAGGAGAAATTTCTCCCATCTCTATTTCTTTGGCAAACTCCTCGTTCAGCACCTCGCAAGCCAGATCAGCATCCGCATTGCGCACACCGATAGACGTTGAATTCTCCGAAGAAGCCTGGGACACAAGGAACACACTGATGCCATTCTTTGCCAGCGCCTTGAAGATACGGTAGTTCACACCGATGACACCTACCATACCAAGGCCTTGCACTGTAATTAGGCTCGTATCATTGATGGATGAAATACCCTTGATGGCCTTGCTTTGCGGGTCGGAAACCTCTCGCTTGATGACAGTTCCCACACCCTCCGGATTGAAGGTATTCTTCACCAGAATGGGGATATTCTTGTGGCAAACCGGATAGATTGTAGGCGGATAGACCACTTTCGCACCGAAGTTACAAAGCTCCGTAGCTTCCACATAGCTCAATTCATTGATAGTGTATGCCCTGGAAATCACACGCGGGTCAGCTGTCATGAATCCGTCTACATCCGTCCAGATTTCCAGACTGTCGGCATCCAGTGCAGCAGCAATGATTGCCGCCGTATAGTCAGAGCCACCTCTACCCAGGTTCGTTACCTCTCCCGTCATTTTGTCTGTGGAGATAAAACCCGGAACCAATACGCGTTTGGGCAGGCTACTGAATGTCTCGCGCACCAACGAATTTGTCAGCTCCGTATCCAGCACATGCTTGGAATGCTTCTTTTCCGTCTTGATAAACTTGCGTGAGTCAAACCACTCCGCTCCCGTCAACTGGGCAACGATGATAGATGAAAGACGTTCGCCATAGCTCACAATCGTATCGGACGTCTTCTGCGAAAGGTCCTTTATCAGATAAATGCCCTGAAAGATGTCCTTCAGCTCGTTGAGCAGCTCACCAATCTGGCGTTGCAAGGCAACCTGCGCCTCGCCTGCCGGAATCACTTCCTTAATCATTTCCACATGACGATAGACAATCTCCCGGAACTCATTCTCGTAAGAAGCATCACCGGCTGCCGCCATTCTAGAGGTGTTTATCAACTTGTCCGTGATGCCGCCCAATGCGGACACCACCACGATAACCGGTTCATCGACTGCTTCTACAATTCTCTTGACGCTCAAAATACTGTTCACGGAACCTACGGACGTTCCGCCGAATTTCATTACTTTCATTTCTCTTTATATTGTTGAGATGGTTGATACAATGTGTCGGAAACAAGCTGCTACGGCTCGCATTGACTTTAATTAAATGGAAAAACTGCTTGAAAATGGTGTAACACGTAGAAACACAAAATACTATCCCTAACCCCTAAGGGTCATGGTCCACATGGATGTGACTGTATGTTGATAGTACTTGTTCATAGTCTCTTGTTTCTATCATTTATGATAAGTGTTGCAAAAGTAACAATAAAAACATTCAATCTATCACTTTTTGCGACTTTTTTGCGATAAAAATGCAGAAAGCCTCTAAAAAGGCAAGAAATATGCACAACTTACGGCTTACACTTTCACACTTTCCATACCTTTTTTCTGTATATCCGTTTATTCTTTTCTAACATTTTGCTATCACTCTCAATATATATCATTATATTTGCATGGAAAACATGAAAGAAAAGTGCGCATGAACCCAGAAAATACTTCCGTTTTGCTAATATACACCGGTGGAACTATCGGAATGATAGAGAATGCAGAAACCGGCGCCCTGGAAAGCTTCAACTTCGAGCAGTTGCAGAAACATGTTCCCGAACTTCAGAGATTTGCGTTCCGTATCGACACTTATCAATTCGACCCGCCCATGGATTCCTCGGACATGGACCCCGATGCCTGGCGCAAACTGGTACGCATCATCAGCAACAACTACAACCAATATACAGGCTTCGTCATCCTGCATGGCACAGACACCATGGCCTACACAGCTTCTGCACTCAGCTTCATGCTTGAAGGGCTGAACAAGCCCGTCATCCTAACCGGCTCGCAACTGCCCATTGGCGTGCTCCGCACAGACGGCAAGGAAAACCTGCTGACCAGCATCGAAATAGCCACCGACCGCCACTCCAACGGACAGCCCATCGTACCCGAAGTCTGCATCTTCTTCGAAAACCACCTGATGCGCGGCAACCGTACCACCAAAATGAACGCGGAGAACTTCAATGCTTTCCGTTCCTTCAATTATCCGGTACTCGCTTCCGCCGGTATACATATTAAATATAATAATGTGCAAATTCATACGCACGGCACTCCCCACGAACTGGAGCCTCATTATCTGCTTGATACCAACATCGCCATACTGAAGCTTTTTCCAGGTATTCAGGAAAATGTCGTGGCAGCCATACTTGCCACTAAAGGACTGAAGGCCGTAGTCCTCGAAACCTACGGTTCCGGCAACGCTCCCCGAAAGGAATGGTTTCTACGCCACCTGCATGATGCCTGCGAACAAGGCATCATCATTGTCAACGTCACCCAATGCAGTGCCGGCACTGTTGAAATGGAGCGCTATGAAACCGGTTACCAACTGATGCAGGCAGGAGTTGTCTGCGGATATGACAGCACAACGGAATCTGCCGTAACCAAGCTGATGTTCCTTCTGGGGCACGATTATCCACCTGCCGAAATACGCGAACTGATGGGACGACCGCTGGCAGGGGAAATTACCGTGTGAAGCACAACTATCACTGCACCGGGGTCAATTCTCCCGTCACAGAATCTATTATGAAACCGCTGACATTGATATCATTCGGTATCAGCGGATGATTGATAATAGCTTCCACCGTACCCTTTACCGATTTCTCCGTATCTTCGAATCCATACAGCCAAGACTCGAAATCCACTCCGCAGAAACGAATCATATCAATCGTCTCCTGCTTGATGCCCCGGGCCTTCATATGCTCTATCATCTGGGCGCTGCTCATGTGGCACGCACCGCAATCGGAGTGGGCAATAACCATCACTTCCGTCACGCCCAACTCGTAAATGGCCACCATCAGGCTACGAATGACACTACCGAACGGATGTGAAATGATTCCACCCGCATTCTTTATCATCTTCACATCGCCGTTCTTGATGCCCAAGGCTGCCGGCAGTAAAGCGGTCAAACGGGTATCCATACAAGAGAGGATGGCAATCTTCTTATCCGGGTATTTATTCGTGATGTATTTCTCATACCCCTTCTCGGCTACAAAACGCTTGTTGTATGCAAGAATATCTTCTATCATGGCTTTTATAACATGTTATTGTTTTCTACTCACAAAAATAAAAAAACTCTATGGGAGTCTGCAAGCCCTGCATCGAAAAATTGTACCTTTGGGCAATCATTTTAGAAGAGAATGCACAACTATGGCTAAAGAGAAGACGGTTTATGTATGCAGCAACTGCGGACAAGACTCTCCCAAATGGGTAGGCAAGTGTCCGTCGTGCGGAATGTGGAACACGTATGTGGAAGAGGTGGTACGGAAAGAAGTGGTGAACAAACGTCCCGTATCGGGTATAGAGACCGCCAAAGCCAAACCCGTAACCCTCCATGAAATTGTAGCCGATGACGAACCGCGCATCGATCTCCATGATGCCGAACTGAACCGGGTACTGGGTGGCGGTCTGGTACAAGGTTCTCTTGTATTAATTGGCGGCGAACCGGGTATCGGGAAATCCACCCTGGTGCTACAAACCGTACTCCGTATACCGGAGAAACGTATCCTCTACGTCTCCGGCGAAGAAAGTACCCGTCAGTTGAAACTGCGTGCCGACCGTTTGACAAGTGCTTCCAGTGATTGCCTCATCGTGTGCGAAACTTCCCTGGAACAGATTTACGTCCATATCAAGAACATCCGCCCGGACATCGTCATCATCGACTCCATACAGACGATTTCTACCGAAACCCTTGAATCGTCGCCGGGGAGTATTGCCCAGGTACGGGAATGTTCCGCCTCCATCCTGCGCTTTGCCAAGGAAACGCATACGGCGGTCATCCTTATCGGGCATATCAATAAGGAAGGAAGCATAGCCGGCCCCAAGGTACTGGAACATATCGTGGATACCGTACTCCAGTTCGAGGGCGACCAGCACTACATGTACCGCATCCTGCGCAGCATCAAGAACCGCTTCGGAAGCACTGCCGAACTGGGTATTTACGAAATGCGGCAAGATGGATTACGGCAGGTGAGCAACCCATCCGAACTGCTGCTGAGCCAAGACCATGAAGGTATGAGCGGCATAGCCATCGCCTCCGCGATAGAAGGCATCAGACCGTTCCCCATCGAGACGCAGGCATTGGTCAGCAGTGCCGTATATGGTAACCCACAACGCTCTGCCACAGGGTTCGACATCCGCCGCATGAATATGCTGCTGGCCGTATTGGAAAAACGTGTAGGCTTCAAACTGGCACAGAAAGATGTATTTCTCAATATTGCCGGCGGATTGAAAGTGAACGACCCGGCAATAGACCTTGCCGTCATCAGCGCCATCCTCTCCAGCAACATGGACACGGCCATAGAGCCAGAGGTGTGCATGGCAGGAGAAATAGGTCTGTCGGGAGAGATACGCCCGGTAAACCGCATTGAGCAGCGCATCGGAGAAGCAGAGAAACTTGGCTTCAAGCGTTTTATACTTCCCAAGTATAATATGCAGGGACTCAATACCCAAAAGATAAAAATAGAATTAATACCGGTACGGAAGGTAGAAGAGGCATTCCGTGCCTTATTCGGATAATCGTTATGATACAAGAATACCAACTACGCGTATTGCCCGAAGTAGCGGCAAACGAGCAACGCCTGAAAGAGTACTTAATACACGAAAAAGGACTGAATGCACGGGAGATAACCGCAGCGCGTATCTTGAAGCGCAGTATCGATGCCCGCCAACGGACAATCTATATCAACCTCAACGTACGGGCATATCTGAACGAAATGCCGAAAGAGGACGAATATCAACATACCTTATATAATAATGTAGAAGGAAAGCCCCAAGTAGTAGTGGTAGGCGCCGGTCCCGGAGGACTCTTCGCCGCCCTGCGACTGATAGAGCTCGGTCTGCGCCCCGTCATTGTGGAGCGTGGAAAGGACGTACGGGAACGCAAGAAAGACTTGGCGCAAATCAGCCGCCAGCAACTCGTCAACCCGGAGTCCAATTACAGCTTCGGAGAGGGAGGTGCCGGAGCCTACTCGGATGGCAAGCTGTACACACGCAGCAAAAAGCGCGGCAATGTAGACAAGATTCTGAATGTCTTCTGTCAACATGGAGCCTCCACTTCCATACTGGTAGATGCACATCCGCACATAGGTACGGACAAACTGCCGCGTGTTATTGAAAACATGCGGAACACTATCATCCAGTGCGGTGGCGAAGTCCACTTTGAAACACGCATGGACGCCCTACTCATAGAGAAGGATGAAATCAAAGGCATTGAAACAAATACCGGCAAGACTTTCCTTGGCCCGGTGATACTTGCCACCGGTCACTCTGCCCGGGACGTATACCGCTGGCTTGCCGCCAACAATGTAGAGATTGAAGCTAAAGGCATTGCCGTAGGCGTACGACTGGAACACCCCGCCACCTTGATAGACCAAATACAATATCACAACCGGAACGGACGGGGAAAATATCTGCCTGCCGCCGAATATAGCTTTGTAAACCAGGTGGACGGACGAGGAGTATATAGCTTTTGCATGTGTCCCGGCGGCTTCGTTGTGCCCGCCGCCAGCGGTCCCGAGCAGATTGTAGTCAACGGGATGAGTCCCAGCAACCGCGGTTCCCGTTGGAGCAATTCGGGAATGGTGGTAGAGCTACGCCCGGAAGACTTGGAGCAATTTACTATTGACAATTTACAATTTACAATTGCTATGCAGCACGACAGCGCAGCCAATTGTCAATTGTCAACTGCCAATTCTCCATTGAGTATGATGCATTTTCAAGAGTATCTAGAGTACCTCTGCTGGCAACAAGGCAATATGAAGCAGACAGCACCGGCACAGAGAATGGTGGACTTCACCAAGAAGAAACTAAGCTACGACCTGCCGGAAACCTCATACGCACCAGGCTTGGTATCCTCACCTCTCCACTTCTGGATGCCCTCTTTCATTGCAGAACGCCTGAGCAAAGGTTTCCAGCTATTCGGGAAATACAGCCGGGGGTTATTGACGAACGAGGCGACAATGATTGGAGTGGAAACCCGCACATCGGCACCGGTACGCATAACAAGAGACAAGGAAACACTGCAACATGTACGTATAAAAGGATTGTTCCCTTGCGGAGAAGGCGCCGGATATGCCGGAGGCATCGTTTCTGCCGGGATTGACGGCGAACGGTGTGCAGAAGCTGCAAAGGCATTCCTTGGTTAAGCTGCAATATTGACATTTAAATTTTGAAATCTCACTTTTTCTCGTTTAATTTGTAAACTATTATCACACGCATGTTGTTATATTGTATTTATAGATAAATATTTATATGAGATTCATCATAAACATTGTATGCTTTCTATTCCTTTTACCCCTCATTGCCACGGCGCAAACTTATAAATACATAGGAGTAGAAAACGGATTGAGTAACCGCAGAATCTTCGACATTCAAAAGGATTCGATAGGTTACATGTGGTTCCTCACCAACGAAGGCATAGACCGGTACAATGGAAAAGACATCAAACATTATAAATTAATAGGAGAAAACAAAGAATCGAGTTCCCCCATCCATCTCGGCTGGTTGTATTTTGAAGAGAAGGGGAAGTTATGGGTCATAGGTAAAGCCGGCCGCATTTTTCAATACAACCAAGAACACGATGTGTTCAATAAAGTATATAAACTGCCCAAGACACCGGTCAATATCAGCTACGGCTATATGGACCACAATCATAGGATTTGGCTGTGCAGCAGATACAGTATCGCTCTTTACGACACACAAACCGGAGAGACCCATCAAATGCCCAATGAACTGAAAAGTAGCATTACAAGTATCGAACAAGTGGACAACGACCACTTCTTCATGGCCACCAACAAGGGAGTGCGATACGTCAAACTCGAAAACGAAGCATTGCAGATTGTCCCTCTTGAACCTCTTGACAAAATCCAGGCACAAATCAGTGCACTCCATTTCCATCAAGAGTCACAAAGACTTTTCATCGGTACTTTTGAAAAAGGAGTTTTTGCCTACGACATACGGCAACAACGGATTATACACTCCAATACGGATTTGAGCGATGTAAACATTGCCCGAATCAGACCTCTGAACCGGACAGAGCTATTGATAGCGACAGAAGGTATGGGCATACACAAAATCAATGTGAACTCGTGCATCTCGGAACCGTACATCACCTCCAGCTACAAAAGTTACAATGAGATGAACAGCAATAACATCAATGACATTTATATTGATGAAGAAAAGCGGATATGGATAGCCAACTACCCGGAAGGGATTACCATTATAGACAACCGGTACAAAAACTATAACTGGATAAAGCATTCCATCGGAAACAGACAATCGCTGGTCAACGATCAGGTACACTCTGTCATTGAAGACAGTGACGGAGACCTATGGTTCGGAACAAGCAACGGAATCAGCCTTTATCAATCGAAAACCGGGCAGTGGCACTCATTCCTAAGTTCCTTCGACCATCAACTGAAAGACAAGAACCACATATTCATTACGCTATGCGAGGTATCACCCGGCATTATTTGGGCAGGAGGATATACTTCGGGAGTATACAAAATAAATAAAAGGACACTCTCGGTAGAATATTTCTCCCCTTACCTGCTCAGTCCGGATAACATACGTCCTGACAAGTATATCCGAGACATTGTTAAAGACTCCAAAGGATATATCTGGTCCGGAGGATTCTATAATCTGAAATGCTTCGATTTGTCTCTGAATTCTGTCCGTCTGTATCCCGGAATAAATTCCGTCACCGCCATTACAGAAAAGGACGACGGACACATGTGGATTGGGACAAGTGCCGGACTGTATCTGCTGGACAAAGAGTCGGGTAGATTCCAATATGTCGCCTTGCAGGAAGAGACGACCTACATCAACACACTTTACCAAGCGGAAGACCTCTCTCTATATATAGGAACAAACGGCTCCGGAGTGGTTGTCTACAACGCAAAGGACAATACGTTCAAGCATTATCACAAGGACAATTGTGCCTTGATTTCAAACAACATCTACACCATACTCCCCGAGTCGGACGGGCATATCCTGATGAGTACCGAAAACGGAATCAGCTGTTTCCACCCTACGGAGAAGACATTCCACAACTGGACCAAAGAGCAAGGGCTGATGTCCTCCTGCTTCAGTGCCTCTTCCGGAACGTTACGCAAGAACAAGGGTTTTGTCTTTGGCAGCACAGACGGAGCCATCGAATTCCCCGAAGGGACAAAGTTGCCGGACTATGTCTACTCTCCTATGATACTCAGCGATTTTCAGATACTCTATCAGACTGTCGTTCCCGGCAGTACGAATTCCCCCTTGAAGGAAAATATCAACCAGACAGACCGGTTAAAGCTGAAATACAACCAGAACACTTTTTCCCTCAGCATTTCATCCATCAATTATGACGCGCCGGACAATGTCACTTTCTACTGGAAGCTGGAAGGCTTTTACGATGACTGGAACCGCCTGGGTGAAGAAGGGCATCTCCGCTTCACCAACCTTGCCTCGGGCGATTACAAACTTTACATACGGGCGGTATCCAAGGAAGAGCCTTATCTTTATTTTGAAGAGCGAAGCATCGACATCAGCATTGCGCGCCCCGTCTGGTTCAGTTTTTGGGCCATAGCCTGCTATGTCCTGCTGACAGTACTGATGTCCGTTGTCGGTTTCCGTGTCATGGCACTGAGAAAACAGAAAAAGATATCCGATGAGAAAACCCGTTTCTTTGTCAATACCGCGCATGATATCCGCACGCCATTGACACTGATAAAGGCACCTCTGGAAGAAATGCTTGAAAACAAGACACTGAACGAAGCCGAGACCAACAATATGCACATGGCACTGAGAAATGTCAACTCCCTCCTGCGCATGACTACCAATCTGATAAACTTTGAACGGGCAGAAGTATATTCCCCTCATCTGTACATAGCAGAATATGAACTGAATACTTACATCAAGGAGATATACAACAATTTCCAGACCTATGCCACCATAAAACATATCACTTTCAGATACGAAAGCAATTTCAGCTACATGAATGTATGGTTCGACAAAGAGAAGATGGACTCTATCCTGGAAAATGTCATATCCAATGCTCTGAAGTATACTCCCAAAAATGGCGATATACTCATTTCTGTTTATGACATGAAAAGTTCCTGGAGACTGGAAGTCAAAGATAATGGAATAGGAATTCCCGCCAAAGAACAAAGAAAACTGTTCAAGATGCACTTCCGTGGAACAAATGCCATCAACTCCAAAATAACGGGAAGCGGTATCGGTCTGATGCTGGTGCGGAAGCTGGTAAGCCTGCACAATGGAAAAATATACATTGAGAGCACCGAATGCCAAGGCAGTACTGTCAGAATCATCCTTCCCAAAGAGAAAGAACAGTTCAAGAACTTCACTCTGTCCGTTAAGGATAAGAAGACCTTCTATGAACCGGATGTCCCCACCGTTCCTTTGAAACTTGCCGGAGAACTCCGGACTGAAGACAATGACAAACTGCATCGCATCTTGATTGTAGAAGACAATGACGAGCTGCGCAACTACCTCTTTCAGTCCTTCTCCAAGATTTACAATGTACAAGTATGCAACAACGGCAAGGAAGCGCTGACCATTGTAAAACAATTCTGGCCGGAACTGATTCTTTCCGACATCATGATGCCGGAAATGCGAGGCGACGAATTATGCATCGCCATCAAGAACGATATTGAAACATCCCACATCCCGGTAGTACTGCTGACGGCACTGGGAGATGAAAAGAACATTCTCGAAGGACTCCATATCGGTGCGGACGAATATATTGTAAAACCTTTCAGCATAAACATACTGAAAGCCAGCATTGCCAATCTGCTTGCCAACCGCGCATTGCTGCGCAAGAGATATGCGAATTTGGAAATCAATACAGAAGAAGAGCCCTCCACAACTACCACTTGCTCCAACAGTCTCGACTGGAAATTCATGTCGAATGTAAAGAGACATATCGAGGAGAACATGGATAATCCCGATTTCACAGTGGACGTATTGTGCTCGCTCCTGAATATGAGCCGTACCAGTTTCTACAGTAAACTGAAAGCGCTGACCGGCCAGGCACCGGCAGATTTCGTACGGAATATCCGTTTGAAACATGCTGCCGAGCTGTTGAAAGAAGGGAAATATTCCGTGACTGAAGTAGCAGAAAGAACCGGTTTCTGCGATGGGAAATACTTCCGGGAAGTCTTTAAGAAATATTTCAATGTCAGCCCCAGCCAATATGCGAAAGGAGACACTCCCCGTTCCCCAAAAGGAGAGGGAGAATAGTTCTGCATAGGAGAATTTTTCATTTTGCAGCCCCGCACAGACAAACCCTAAAAAATAATCCGTATTTTTGCAGAAACAAAAAAACGAGAATGACTCCTGAAATAGCAATCGTCGACTCCAACACCCTCTCCTGTCTGGGACTGCAGAACTTGCTGGAGGAAATCATCCCGACAGCCATCATCCGCTCTTTCCGTTCCTTTGGCGAACTGATGGATGATACGCCTGACATGTATGTGCATTATTTCATCTCTTCACAGATTTACTTCGAGCATACCGCTTTCTTTCTGGAGCGCAAGCCCAAAACCATTGTGCTGGTCAATGGTGAAACCGTCCCCCAACTGTCGGGCATGCCGACGCTAAACATCTATCAGGACGAACAAAATCTGGCAAAAAACATTCTGCAGCTGCGCCAATACGGAAACCAATACAGACAAAACCACGGAAAGCCGGCACCCGCCAGACACTCGGATATGGCAATAAATACAGCCGCCGGGCACGACCTTTCCGCCCGCGAAATAGAAGTGCTGGTGCTGATTACCAAAGGTCTCATCAACAAGGAGATTGCCGACAAACTGAACATCAGCCTGACCACCGTCATCTCACACCGCAAGAATATCACCGAGAAGCTGGGTATCAAGTCCGTGTCCGGGCTGACTATCTATGCCGTGATGCACGGATATGTGGAAGCGGACAGAATATAATCCTACAACCGGATACATCAGAAGCGAAGTCTTTTCAGAAAAACTTCGCCCCAATTAGTGTGCTAATGTGCTAACATCTAATCGTTCCTCCGTGGGGTAAAAATCGTTCCACCATGGTGGAACGATTTTTACCCCACGGAGGAACGATATTTTCCGCATGATGGAACGATTTAAGATTAGCACTCCAGGAACGAAATCCTAATAAATGAGGATTGTCCCTTCCGCAAGAATCCCTTTACTTTGCAGGCGCTAAAAAACCAGTTTATGAATAGATATAGAATTTTGACCGGTATCTTCTGCCTCCTGGCAACCGGCAACGTACTTGCCGAAGAGGCAGACACCTTGAAAGTGGTGGATGTAGAGGAAATAACCGTCATTGCCGCCCCCAAAGAAAACCGGAAACTGCGCGAGCAGCCCGCCGCCGTCACCCTGCTTTCGCAGCAGGACATGCAGAACGCACAGGTGAACTCCATCAAGAATCTGACATCCGTAGTGCCCAATATGTTTATCCCCGACTACGGCTCGCGACTGACTTCGGCAGTCTATATCCGCGGCATCGGCTCGCGCATCAACACTCCCTCCGTAGGACTTTATGTAGACAATATACCTTATATAGACAAGTCAGCCTTCGACTTCAGCTATGCCGACGTAGAGCGCATCGACGTGCTACGCGGTCCGCAGGGCACGCTCTACGGGCGCAATGCCATGGGCGGATTGATTAAGGTGCACACCAAATCGCCCTTCTCCTACCAGGGGACGGACTTCCGCATGGGGGCAGGTACGTACAATGCCTATAATACCTCGCTGACCCACTATCACCGCCTTTCGGAACGGTTCGCCTTTTCCACCGGAGGTTTTTACGATTATCAAGGAGGATTCTTCCGCAACACGGTGAGGGACGAGAAAGCGGACAAGGGGCAATCGGCAGGTGGACGCATCCGCGCCATCTACCTCCCCTCGGACAACTGGAAGGTGGACCTAAACATCAACTACGAATACAGCGACCAGGGTGGCTACCCGTATTTCTACCAAGGCAGCCTGGCCCCCGAAGCACAGAGCGAGCCGCTGAAGCCCTACATCGGAAAAATCTCCAATAACGCCCGTAGCAACTACTACCGCAACCTGCTGAACACGGGTCTGAACCTGGAATACCAGGCACAGCACTTCACGTTGAGCATGGTCACCGGCTACCAGTTTCTAAAGGACTGCATGGACATAGACCAAGACTTCACCGCCAACGACATCTATACCCTGCAACAGAAACAACGCTCCCACGCACTGAGCGAGGAAATCATCTTGAAGAGTAAAAGCGGCAGCCACTGGCAATGGACCACCGGCGCCTTCGGCTTCTACCAATGGCTGAATACGGAAGCTCCCGTCACTTTCAGGGAAGCCGGAATGGGGATGCTGAACCAGATGTTGGGCAGTGTCATCCCATCGCAAATACAAGTAGAGATGGGACCGTCCATGAGCATGAATATCCTGCCCTCACTGGGCATCAGCAGCCGGACCATGCCCATCGGGGGCAGTTTCGACACTCCGCTGCTGAATGGGGCACTCTTTCATCAATCCACCTTCAGAGATTTATTCGGGCTGAAAGGAGTGTCGTTCACTGCCGGGTTACGCCTGGATTATGAGCGTATGAAGATGGATTACAACTCCGGCACCAGCCTGGACTACAAGGTGGGCATCAAGGGAGAAATGAAGCGGGGCGACGTCGTCATCCGCGAAATAGAGATGATGCCGGAGACGGCGCTGACCGTAGAGTCGCGCTACCAAGGAAACATTGATAAGGATTATCTTCAGCTGTTGCCCAAGTTTGCTTTGCAGTATGACTTTGCGCGAAACAGAGGAAATGTTTACGCTACGGTCAGCAAAGGTTACCGTTCGGGAGGCTACAACGTGCAGATGTTCTCCGACTTGCTGCAATCCAGTTTGAAGAATGACATGATGCGACAAAGCAAAGAGGCGATTATGCCCAACGTGCCGGATGCCTACAAAGAGCTGGTGGGCAAATACTTCCCCGATGCGGGAGAGAATCCGGATGCAAAATCCGCCACCGTCTACAAGCCCGAACAGACCTGGAACTACGAAATAGGAACACACTTGAATCTGCTGGACGGACGTCTGCATGCCGACGCCGCCATCTTCTGGCTGGAAACCCGCGACCAGCAGATTTCACGCTTCGCCCCAAGCGGACTGGGACGCGAAACGGCAAATGCCGGCAAAAGCCGCAGCCAGGGGGCAGAGGTTGCCTTGACGGCTGCCGTTGCTACGGACTTCACGCTGAATGCAAGTTATGGTTATACCTATGCCACCTTTAAGGATTACATCACCAACGAGAAAGTGAATGGGGAGCTTCAGGAAATCAGCTACAACGGCAAGTACGTACCCTTTGTTCCCAAGCATACCATGAACGTGGGCGGTCAGTACATCTTCCGCATCCGTCCGGGGCACTGGCTGGACCGCATCCAGCTGAACGCCAACTACACCGGTGCCGGACGCATCTACTGGACCGAGAAGAATACCGTGAGTCAAGCCTTCTACGACACGCTGAACGGACGCATCAGCTTCCAGAAAGGACATGGACAGATTGATTTCTGGGTGCGCAATGCACTGGACAAAGAGTATGCTTCGTTCTATTTTGAGAGTATGGGGAACGGATTTATGCAGAAAGGACGGCCTGTGCAGGCGGGAATAGAGTTGAGGTGCAGGTTCTGATTGGAGAGCTTTGTCCCTCCGAAAGTAAAGGAAAATAGAAACGGTCGTTCGGGTACTTACACATTGCATACCCGAACGACCGTTTCTATGTTTCTATCTGACAGAGGAGAAGTTATCCTCTATGTACCCAGTTTTCAATTTCAATATTAGGTATTCTTTCCAGATGTTTCTTGTTTTCAGTAACCATTATCATTTGGTTAGCCACCGCTGTACATCCTATAAATAAGTCCAAATCCTCAATGGGAGTTCCTTGACTATATAAGGCAGCCTTACTCCGGGCATAACAACATAAAGCCGAGGACAAAGGTATTACCTTGATATCTTGGCAGAAATCAGTAACAAGCTGCAAGTTTCTCTCCACATTATTACTTCGCTCTGCACCGAACAACAACTCTGCTACCGTAACCTCCGAAATGCAACAATGTTCCCAGCCCACCTTTTCAATATGTTCGTCTACTCCAAATTTCTGACGCATGAAGCGAACACAAATATTAGTATCAAGCAAATATCGTTTCATTCGTCAAAGGGGCTAAAGTTTTCTTCTTTTCGAGAAAGGCGTGATGCATATATATCATCATTGATTTCATCAGAATCACGATTGTCCTTCCAACTACCGGCATACTTTGCAAGCATACGCTTAGTCAGCAATTTGCTATCTGCCGCTGTCGGAATGGAATGACTATTCTTATTCAAAACCTCCTTCATATATTTTCTGAGGCTCTCCAATGCAGTACTGCTATTGATATTGACTATCTCACGAATCAACTCCAATTTTCCGGCTTCCAACTCCAAACTACTCATAATCAATTCCTCCTTTTAAAAGTTCAACTACAAAGTTACATTTTCCTACTGAATATGGAAAAGTTACAAAGCTTTTTTATTCATTGATAGCTCCGCAATGCGGGCAGACTCCCTTCTCCCTCAGTTTCTGCCCGCATCTGCCGCAACGATAGCGTGAAGCCAGCAGCGAAATGCGAAGCCTTTTGAGGAATACCCATACAAAAGCGGTCAAAAACAAGTATCCGACGTAGATAGATGTAGTCAGGATAAAGAAAAAATAACAGAAGATGCAGCAGGAGGCCAGCCCCAACAGATAGAATACGGCCGCCGCCGGACTTAACTGGCGAAACAAATCGTCGAGTACCGCCAGCAACACCACTATAAACAGCCAGATACCCATCAGAAAAGCAGAAAGCACAAGCGGTACCTTGAACGGCGACAAGGTAGGATTAAAATAGAAGTGTTGCCACGTCTCCGGCGCAAACACTTGTATAGATTCGTAAATAGTGGCACAGAACGCCATCAGCAGACATAGCAACAACGGATAGAGACTGTCTATATCATTAAAGTACACCATCCTCAACTGCTTGCGCCGAAAAGCCCGGAACAGCCAGACTGCCACAAACAAGGCAAAAATAATGATAAAATAAGAGGCATGGGTATCACTGAACAAGTAGATGGCCTGCGAAATGCTGTCTGTAGGAACAAAGGCATGCATCATTTCGGACTCCCGCAACCAACCCTGCACTTCCTGCGAATGGGCAAGCTTCACCCATACACTATCCACACTGTCGGCAGGATGGATGGCGAACTCGGCAACCACCACGCGGTCTCCCCGATAAAGCATATTATAGCAGTCCTTCACGGGCAGACAAGCCAAATTCACAGAATCTGCCAGCACTTCCAGATTGGTATTCCAAGTATAATGCCGCTCAAAAAGATAGGCCAGCGAATCACGCGTCTCCTTAGACAGATGTTCATCTTCAAGATTAGGACGGGAATAATGGCAGGAAACTAAAGCAATGAAGCATGAAAAATAAAGAATGCAGAATAGGAGGGAACGCAGTGAACGCAAAGGATGTTTGTCCCTGCCCGCTTCCCGGTACCGGTCATTTGCCAGCCTTTCATTATGTGCCCGTTCCTCACTCCTCATTTTCAAGTCTTTATTAGTAATTCCTCATTCTTCATCCTTCATTAAAGCGGCTCTTCATGAGCAATGACTTTCATCTGGCAATTCTTGCAATCAAAAGACAAGCGGAAACGCTTGCCGTCCGTCCCAACCAAATAATAAGGTTCCCTATAAGGAGAATGTCCTTTCTGATAGGTGGGACACCATCCCATACTGAAACGCAGGCAATGTTTGCAGAACATGAGTACAGCATCCGGAACCGCTTGTGCCTCGTAAGCAGGTGCTATGGACGACAACCCGTGCTCACGGTAGAAACTCCGGGCAGCACCGTTCATCACATTACCCAGATAGGTCAGCGAAGTAGCCGGGAAAGCATGGCTGGTCGGTTTCCAAACAGCCAGCTCACGACGATAAGTAACACGCCGAGCCGCAATCAGCTTATCTATCACCTGCCGGCGCCAGTCCGCCACCGCAGAAGCAGGAAGGAACCAGTTAGCAGAAAGATTGAGCCTGATGCCCGAAGCATCTTCAGACAAATATCCTGCTATCTCAAAAGGAGTATTCCCCAACTTGCCCAGCTGATTACGCAGATTATCCACCTGCGGTGTACGTGCCAACTCTTTCGGATAAGGGAAAGAGAGCGTCACGCGGTTATCATCCTCGTCCGCAGCCGTCAGGCTAAACCCGAAAGAAGTATCTGCCAACTCCCAACAAACACCGATTTTGCGTTCGGAGGATTTACGGGTAAGGATACGTTCAAACTCCTGGTCGAAATTGCGATAAAGCCGTGTACGAGGTTTGATGCGAGGCACTTCCCCTGCCGGATAGAGTTTGTTACCATCCACCCGGTTGATGCGGAAACCTTGCAAATGTCCCTGCTCATCAAGAAAACAGACACCGTCTCCGTTGTGGAAAGGCTTTACGCCTGCCACCGTGAGATATCCCCCGCGCTGTTCCTTCAAAGTGCCCATCTCCTCTCCCAAAGATTTGGGCGTATCGAACGAAGTGATCTCCCCTCCCCTTCCTTGCAGGAAATAATGGGTGAAACCGCGGCTGAAACTCTTGTCCAACTGTGGCTGGAAATCGAAACGGCAGGTGCCCGAAGAAGCACGGGCATATTCCTTGCGACGGGCAAAAATGGCATCGAGCTTCCTACGGTAAGCCGCCGTCACATTCTTCACATAGGTCACATCCTTCAAGCGGCCTTCTATCTTCAGCGAAGTGGCTCCGGCATCCAGCAGTTCTTCCAACACCTCGCTTTGGTTGAGGTCCTTCAAAGAAAGCAGATGCTTATTACGCACAATGGTCTTGCCATCGGCATCTACCAGACTGAAGGGTAAACGGCAGAATTGCGCACATTCCCCCCGGTTGGCACTCCGTCCGAAACAAGCCTGGCTGACATAGCACTGCCCGCTATAACTGACGCAAAGAGCCCCGTGTACAAAGACTTCGAGCGGCACGTCGGGACACGCCTCATGGATACCGCGTATCTCCTGCAAAGAAAGTTCGCGTGCCAACACCACCTGACGGAAACCGGCATCGGCAAGGAAACGTACTTTCTCCGGCGTACGGTTATCCATCTGCGTACTGCCATGCAACGGAATGGGCGGCAAATTCAACCGCGTAATCCCCATATCCTGTACAATCAGTGCATCCACACCGATGCGGTACAGCTCCCAAATCATCCTCTCCGTCTCTTTCAGCTCTTCTTCTTTCAGAATGGTATTGACCGTCACATAGATACGGGCATTATACAGATGGGCATGCTCCACCAAAGCGGCAATATCCTCCAAAGAGTTGACAGCAGCCGCACGCGCACCGAACTTGGGTGCACCGATGTATACCGCATCTGCCCCATGATTCACAGCTTCTATGCCACACTCCAAATTCTTGGCAGGAGCCAGCAGCTCTATTTTACGTTGCTTTATCATCGTTTAGTTACGAGTAACTCACCCTATTTCATTAATATTATACGGCGTCTCCTGATATACAAAATAATTCAGCCAATTGGAGAACAACAGATTGGCATGGGCACGCCAACGCACCAGCACTCCTTTGTCCGGGTCATCGTCCACATAGTAGTTACGGGGTATCTCAATGGGCAGGCCCTTATTCAAGTCACGGCGATACTCTGTATCCAATGTCAGCGGGGAGTATTCCGAATGGCCGGTCACGAAGAACTCACGCCCTCCACGGGCCACCGCCATATATACACCAGCATCCTCCGACTCGGAAAGCAGCGTCAATTCCGGAACCTTCTGTATATCTTCCCGGCGCACTTCCGTGTGGCGGCTATGCGGCACATAGAACATATCATCAAATCCACGGAAAATGGGATGCAACGGTTGCAAGGTACGATGTTCAAAGATACCGAACATCTTCTTATCCAGTGCATACTTCGGCACTCCATAATGATGATAGAGCCCTGCCTGCGCCGCCCAGCAGATGTAGAGCGTAGAGGTGACATGCGTACGCGCCCAGTCGAAGATTTCAGTAATCTCATCCCAATAAGTCACCTCCTCAAAATCCATCTGCTCTACCGGAGCACCGGTGATAATCATGCCATCGTACTTTTCACCGCGCATCTTGTCGAAATCCGTATAGAATGTTTTCATGTGTTCTATCGGAGTGTTCTTGGAAGTATGGCTTTTTATCTTCATGAACGAGATTTCCACCTGAAGCGGAGTATTGGAAAGCAGACGCACCAGGTCCGTTTCCGTTGTAATCTTTAGCGGCATCAAGTTCAGAATCACGATACGCAGCGGACGGATATCCTGCTGGGTTGCCCGGGAATTGTCAATGACAAAAATATTCTCCTCTTTCAGCAACTCGATAGCGGGTAGTTTATCGGGTAAATTTAAAGGCATGAGTTTATATCTATGGTTTAACTTATTACTGTCTACGATTTTAGCGTGTAAAGTTAGGCAAAAAATCAGAGTGTGATAAATAAATTATAAAAGTTTTATCGATTTATCCCTCTTCATTTAACACGTTTAATTACATTTGTACCCGAAACCTATTAAAAGTTATTAAAAATAAGATTAAAAAGCACTGCGGCATCAAGCGTGATACTGATAATTAGCATCCAAAAGCGTAAAAGACTTTTCCATACCGGTTATAGCTCTGCTAAATCCACATTTTTAAGACAAGGTTCATTGAGTATAATTGGGAAAGCGGAAAAACCGTTGCCCCACAATAATAATACAATGAAAAAACTTATTCTTGCAAGAGGAGTCTTGGCTGCCTCTTTATTCTGCTGCATGTCCTTAGGGAATACAGCTTGTGTGAACCGGATTGACGAAGAATCAGAAGCGGAAATCGAGGAAGGGACGACACCTATCACGTTCTCTATCAAAATGGAAAAGGCCAGTACCAAGGTCACAAACACCGCCTTTGAAAAAGGAGACAGAATGGGCTTGTTTGCAACCACTTCCTCCGGCTCCATCAAGGGAAAACGGTATATTGACAATCTGGCCCTGGAATATACGGAAGGCTCCACACTAGTTCCCAAAAAGACAGTATTCTATCCGGAAGGAGATGTGTCACTGGACTTTATCAGTTACCACCCTTACCAAACCGAAGGGGTAGCTGCCGGTACACCCGTTCTTCCCGTATCTGTGCAGATAGACCAGAGCAATGAGAAAAACCGCGCACAAAGTGACTTCTTGGTAGCTAAAGCGCAAGGAATCACCAGTAAAACCAAATCTGTAACCCTGGAGTTCCAACACAAGCTGTCCAAACTGGCAATCTCTCTGACACCCGACGCAAGCAACTCTGCCAATGATTTGCTGAAAGCCAATCCGCGTATCATCGCAACCGGGCTCAAGACCTCGGCCGATTATAATCTGGAAGACGGGACTTTCAGTAATCTTACGGGGACACAAGACATCATAGCCTCCGGCGAATGGAGCGTCAAAGACAACAAACTTACCGGCAAGGAATTCATCATCATACCCCAAACGATAAATGATGGCAAGCAATCCTTCATTATGGAGTGGAGCGGACGTATATACAGTTGTGCAATACCCGAAGTGGAAATGAGTAGCAGCACGCAATGTATCATTAACATATCAGCCATGCAGAGCAACAGCAACGTACTGAGCAGTTTTGCCGGAAAAATCAAGGAATGGAGCAGCCTCCCTCCCATCGACACCGACAATATGGAAGATTACACTGCCATACATATCTCCGCTCTCTCCTTTTCTCTTTCAAATGTGTACAGAATTTATCACGAAGGGATACCCATTGCAGAAGTCTGCAAGGAATATCTCAAATCAGCGTCATTGACTTCCAGAGCCGTTATAGCCTATCCCATAGGCGAAAATGAAAAGACCGACCTGAGCAATGGAGTCATCCTACAGCTTGCAGACCGTAAAGACACCATCTGCGGAGGAAGAATAAGCTGGAATACAGACGACTATGGATTTACCTACACTAAAGGGGAATATACCGGCATAGACAAGCTCTATATAGACAATAACCATAAGCTACTTCTGGATAAACCGGAAAACGCCATCAAAGTGAATGTGGCATGCTACACCCTTCGAGACATCAGAAAAGGAGTGTCTACCGAATACCCCATTGTCAAGATTGGAGCCCAATACTGGATGGGTAAAGAGCTCCATGCCACCACCTACCGTGACGGAGCTCCCTTGAAAAAACAGAGTGACTTGGGAACAGACAAAGCCGGATATTACAAGCCGGACAAATATGACATTTATTTTTACAATGGAGAATCCATACTGGCAGGAGAGCTGGCTCCCGAGGGCTGGAAAATTCCATCGGATGCAGACTGGGAACAGCTGAAAAACTACACCGGCAACGATGCCTCCATACTAAAAGCAGGAGAATGGCAGGCAATGGTATCCGGTGAAGTTGCCCCCGTCAACAACCATACCCGGTTCAATGCTTTCCCGGTAGGAATGTGGTACAACAAAGGACACAACAGCCCCAATAAAATGACCGCCTTTTGGAGTTGGGATCATACAAAGCATACCCTTTCGGAAAGCACCATTTATTTTCTCGGCGAAAGCGACGAGTTTGTATCAAGCGCTGCCCATGTCACCGGCAAGCCCTACTATAAAGCTCTTTCCATCCGCTGTATAAAAGAATAGCCGGCAATTTCGGCATTTCTCATTTCTTTTTTGTATTTTTGTTCCCAATGTGCAAGATTTTTGCCAATCGGACAAAGATAACGAAAGAGAAATGAGAGTAATCGACCTGATAAACAGTAACGAAAAAACAGCTTTTTCCTTTGAAATATTGCCACCACTGAAAGGTACGGGCATCGAAAAGCTGTATCAAACCATAGATACGTTACGGGAATTCGACCCCAAATACATCAACATCACCACGCACCGCAGCGAGTACGTGTACAAAGACCTCGGCAACGGATTGTTCCAGCGAAACCGCCTGCGCCGCCGCCCCGGCACCGTAGCCGTAGCTGCTGCCATCCAGAACAAGTACAACATCACCATGGTGCCGCACATCCTTTGCAGCGGCTTCACCCGCGAGGAGACGGAGTACGTGCTGCTCGACCTGCAATTCCTCGGCATCACCGACCTGCTGGTGCTTCGTGGCGACAAGGCAAAGCACGAATCCTCTTTTATCCCCGTGGGCAACGGTTACCACCACGCCGTCGAACTACAAGAGCAAATCAACAACTTCAATAAAGGTATTTTTGTGGACGGCTCCGAGATGAAAGTTACCAATACCCCGTTTTCATACGGTGTGGCGTGCTATCCGGAAAAGCATGAAGAAGCCCCCAACATGGATACAGACATCTACTGGCTGAAGAAAAAAATGGAAATGGGTGCAGAGTATGCCGTGACCCAGCTCTTCTACGACAACCGGAAATATTTCGACTTCGTGGAACGTGCCCGTCAAGCCGGTGTCACCATCCCGATTATCCCGGGCATCAAGCCCTTCAAGAAGCTGTCACAACTCAGCATAATACCCAAGACGTTCAAGGTAGACTTGCCCGAGGAACTGACCCAAGAGGTTCTGAAGTGCAACACCGATGCGGAAGCTCAGCAAGTGGGTATCGAATGGTGCGTGCAGCAGTGCAAAGAGCTGATAGCCCATGGCGTCCCAAGCCTCCACTTCTACTCGGTAGGAGCCACAGACAGCATCAGGGAAGTAGCCAAACAAATCTACTAAACAATAGATAATCGATAGTTGACAATTGACAACTGGCAGTGTCACAAGTAATAACTTATAACTAATTAACCCGTGTTCAGTTTCAAGGACATAATAGGCCAAGAGGCAGCCAAACAAAGGCTGATACAAGAAGTGCAGGAAGGACGTATTCCCCACGCACAACTTTTCTGTGGCCCTGCCGGAGTAGGAAAACTCCCATTGGCACTTGCCTATGCCCGCTACATCTGCTGTCCCAACCGGACGGAAACCGATGCCTGCGGTACTTGTCCCTCCTGCGTGAAATGGAACAAGTTGGTGCACCCGGACGTACACTTCGTATACCCTATCGTCAAGAGTGCCAAAGGGAAAAAGGAAGTCTGCGACGACTATATCGCCAACTGGCGGCACCTGCTGCTGAACAGCCCCTACTTCGGACTGAACCATTGGCTGAACGAGATGGATGCCGAAAACGGACAAGCCATCATCTATGCCAAGGAAAGCGACGAGATAACCCGCAAGCTGAGTCTGAAATCCAGTGAAGGAGGTTACAAAGTCACCATCGTATGGCTACCCGAAAAGCTGCATGAAGTATGCGCCAACAAGCTGCTGAAACTGCTGGAAGAGCCACCCGAGAAAACGATATTCCTCCTCATCTCCGAAGCTCCGGAAATGATACTGCCCACCATCCTCAGCCGCACGCAGCGCTTCAACATTCCCAAGATTGAAGAAGCCGACATAGCCGAAGCCCTGCAGCAGAAGTACGGAGTGCAGCCCCGCGACAGCGAGACGATAGCCCATCTGGCAAACGGAGACTTCATCAAAGCATTGGAGACCATCCATCTGAACGAAGAGAACGAACTGTTCTTCAACCTCTTTGTCAGCCTGATGCGACTCTCCTACCAGCGCAAGATACGGGAAATGAAACAATGGAGCGAGCAGCTTGCTGCCATGGGACGCGAACGGCAGAAGAACTTCCTGGACTACTGCCAGCGCATGACCCGCGAGAACTTCATCTACAACCTGCACCGCAAGGAGATGAACTACATGACGCTGCCCGAACAGAACTTCGCCACCCGTTTCGCCCCCTTTGTCAACGAACGGAACGTCATGGGTATCATGGACGAACTAAGTGAAGCGCAACGCCACATCGAGCAGAACGTAAACGCCCGCATGGTGTTTTTCGACTTCTCTCTCAAAATGATTGTTTTATTGAAACAATGAAAAGTGGCAAAATAATGAAATGCAAAGTATCAAATCGTAAATAGTAAATAGTCAAATAGTAAATAGTCAAATAGTAAATAAATAGATGATGGAATTTAAACTACATAACGGAAGCGGAGGTCTCTGCTGCAAGAGTTGCGGCAGGCAGGACAAGCAACTGAACACCTACGACTGGCTGGCAGACATTCCGGGCAATGCCGATGAGAGCGAGCTGGTAGAGGTTCAGTTCAAGAATACCCGCAAGGGATATTTCCGCAACAGCAACAAGATACCTCTGGAGAAAGGCGACATCGTAGCCGTAGAAGCCACCCCCGGACATGATATCGGTGTGGTGACCCTGACCGGACGTCTCGTGCCGCTGCAAATGAAGAAAGCCAATATCAAGTCTGAGGCAGACATCAAACGCATCTACCGCAAGGCGAAGCCTGTGGATATGGAGAAGTACAACGAGGCAAAAGCCCGTGAACACTCCACCATGATACGCTCGCGTCAGATAGCCCTGGACCTCAACCTCAACATGAAGATTGGAGACGTGGAATATCAGGGAGACGGCAACAAGGCCATCTTCTACTACATAGCCGACGAACGGGTGGACTTCCGCCAGCTCATCAAGGTACTTGCCGACGCTTTCCGCGTGCGTATCGAGATGAAACAGATTGGTGCCCGCCAGGAAGCCGGACGCATCGGCGGTATCGGTCCCTGCGGACGCGAGCTGTGCTGCGCCACCTGGATGACCTCCTTCGTATCGGTATCCACCAGCGCGGCGCGCTTCCAGGACATTTCACTGAATCCGCAGAAGCTTGCCGGACAATGCGCCAAACTGAAGTGCTGCCTCAACTACGAAGTAGACTGCTACGTGGAAGCACAGAAACGCCTGCCCTCACGCGAGATTACCTTAGAGACCAAAGACGGTGAGTTCTTCTTCTTCAAAGCCGACATTCTGAGCAACCAGATAACCTACTCAAGCGACAAGAACATCCCCGCCAACCTGGTGACCATCAGCGGCAGACGCGCCTTCGAGATTATCGGTTTGAACAGACGTGGCATCAAGCCCGACAGCCTGATAGAAGAAACCCATCGTTCCGAACCCAAAAAGCCGGTGGACTTGCTGGAACAAGAGAGTCTCACTCGCTTTGACCGCAGCCGGAAAGGCAAGAGTGGCAGTGACGGCAACGGTGGCGAGAACAGCAACAACAGCCGTAACAAGAGAAAGAAAAAGAGTGGAAACGGTCGTCCGCAAGGAGGTGAGCAGCAGGGTGCTCCGCAATCCAACAACCAGAGAGAACAATCCAGGCAAGACCGGCAACCGAGACAGAAACAAGACCGGCAAGCACCCAAACAAGGTGAACAGCAACAAGGCGAACGTCAACAACGGAACAATAACAACCGTCGTCCGCCCCGTAACAATAAGCCCAAACCTCAAGGTGAAAGACCTGCCCAAAATGACAAACCGGCTCAAGAATAGGAATCTCTGCCTGAAAGGTATCATACTACTGTTTGTCGCAAGCCTGCTGAGCGCTTGCGACAAACAGACTGTATACCATTCCTTCCAATCCCTTCCCACCGAAGGCTGGCTGCGCGAAGACACGCTCTCTTTCGACGTGAAGGTCACCGACTCACTGACCTTCTACAAACTGTCTTTGGAAGTTCGTAACCGAAGCAACTACCCCTATCAGAATCTACCTCTATCCATCTGCTACACCACCGCAGATTCCATTCCGTCACCCACGGACACCATACAGCTAATCCTCGCGGACAAAGAAGGAATCTGGAAAGGTGACGGCTGGGGAGGTCTCTATCAGACTGCCGTCTCCGCAGGAAGCGTTCGAATCGGCAAACCCGGCACCTACCTCTTTAAAGTGGCCTATACGCTACCGGACGAAAGGCTGCAAGGAATCAATGACATCGGCATCAAACTGAAGAGATAGGAACTCCCTATTGTTCTTTATTACCTTCTTCTAACAACCACCTCAGTCTCCCACTCACGTCTCCTTGAAGCGGAAACGGGCGGGGTATCATAACTTGCCCTCTTACCTCATAGCGTAACGTCTTTTACGCCAGGATGTAACGACCGTTACACCAGCATGTAAAGGGCGTTACAATATAGCGTAAAAGTCGTTACGATACAGCGTAAAGGACGTTACAATGCGGTGTAACGGCCGTTACATTACGATGTAAACAATGTGTAAATGCAATGTAATGATAATCAAGTCCATTCGTATGTCCCACAAGGAAACGGTCATAACTAAATTCGACGATTACGTCCCGCATCAATCCGCAGAAAGATAAACAGCAGGATTGTGAATCCCCAGAGAGAAGAACCTCCGTAACTGAAGAAAGGCAACGGGATACCGATGACGGGGGTCAGCCCCAGCACCATGCCTATATTGATGAATAGATGGAACAAGAATATACTAAGCACAGAATAACCATACACCCGGCCAAAGGGAGATTGCTGCCGCTCGGCCACGACAATCAGCCGTAAAATAAGAATAAGGAACAGTAACAGTACAGCCGTAGACCCTACGAATCCTTCCTCCTCACCCACGGTGCAAAAAATGAAGTCCGTATCTTGCTCCGGCACATACTTCAGCTTTGTCTGCGTACCATTCAAGAAACCTTTGCCGGTCAGCCCCCCGGAGCCGATGGCTATCTTCGACTGGTTCACGTTATAGCCGGCACCAGCAAGGTCCTCTTCCATACCAAGCACCACCTTGATACGTATCTGTTGATGGGGCTCCAGCACTTTATTGAAGAAGTAGTCGCTGGAGTAGAGGAAACCTATCGAACCCAAAGCAAACAGCCCAATCAGAAAATAAGATAAATGGCGCTCGCTTAAAGAAAGAAAGACAAGATACCCGACAACAAGTGCACAAAGCCCCCACTGCACCCACACCAAGTTGAAGGGTACCACGTATTCCGAAATCAGATAAGCCACGAGCAGCACTCCCAGCGAACCGCCGATAATATTCCGTGTGGGTTCCCAGCGCTTTTTATAAACCCACACCATACCTCCGGCAAAGAGCAGTACCATCAGCAGTACGGCAAATTCTCCGATAGGCGTCGGTGTATCGGCAATCATCACCGCATCAAAACGGATGCCCACCACAAAGTAGGCCACTGCACATATACCCGAGAACAGTACCACGCCCGGCATTCCCTCCCGATAAAGCATCAGGAAAAATGCAGAGTACACCAATGCCGAACCCGTCTCCCGCTGTAGGATAATCAGCAACATGGGGAAGAGAATCAGGAAAGCCAACATAAGGGAGCTTTTCCAATTCTTCATCGTAAACGAGTAGGCGCTCATATACTTGGCAAGCGCCAGCGCCGTGGCAAACTTGGCAAACTCCGCCGGCTGCAAACTGACCGGCCCCAGGATGAGCCACGACCGCGACCCTTTCGTGTCGGGCGCAATGAATATCGTGACAATCAGCAACAGCATCAGCCCTATATATATAAGGTAGGAGAACATGTCATAGAGGGAATCATCCAGCATCAGCAGCACAAACCCCAGCCCGAAGGAACATATAATCCAGACAAACTGCTTGCCGGCACGCGTAGAGAAGTCCAGAAAGTCACGGTCACCATAATCATAACTCGCCCCACAGACACTGAACCAGCCGAATACAATCAGCAGCAGGTAAACGACAATCGTCACCCAGTCCAATGATTTCCATATGCTATCTCTCCTTGTCACCAATTTATTTACGATTTTACGATTTACTATTTACTATTGAAGTCACTCACCGTTCATCCCTAACCCCTAATCCTTAATCCCCAACCCCTCATCATCATCTCTCCTCATCTCCGTAAAGTATCACCCGGTTACTGAATTCTTCCGCCCGTATCTCATTCTCGGGCGACAGCTTTCCATGCAGATACTGGTCCATCATCATGGCACCGATAGGTACGCCATACGTGGCACCGAAACCACCGTTCTCCACATAGACGGCAATGGCTATCTTAGGGTTGTCCATCGGGGCAAAGCCCATAAAGACAGAATGGTCCTTGCCGCGGTTCTGTGCCGTGCCCGTCTTTCCGCAGACCTCCACACCCGGCAGGATGGCTCCCGCCATGCGGCAAGTGGCGCTACCCGTACTTCCGTCTACAGCGGCACGCATGCCTTTCACCACCATTTCATAATATTCGCGGTCGATGGTGGGATAACGGGGATTGCGATAGATGCTGTCCAGTTCATTGTCTTCTATCTCCTTCACGATGTGCGGAGTAATGAAATGCCCCCGGTTGGCAATGGTGGCACCCAGATTGGCTATCTGCAACGGGGTGGCAAGAATCTCTCCCTGCCCGATGGAGATACTAATCACCGTCAGACCGTTCCACGAACCCCGATAGGGCTTGTCGTAGAACTTTGCATTCGGTATCAGTCCACGCTGTTCGCCGGGGAGGTCGGTACCGAGCCGATAGCCGAAGCCCTGCGATACCATGTGGTCTTTCCATACGGTAATGGCATTCTGCGGCGAACCGTATTTTTTATCACCGAACATGCGATACAATCCCCAACAGAAATAGGAATTACAAGAGGTAGCGATGGCAGGAATCAGCGACAGAGGCGAACCATGTCCGTGACATCCCACATGAAGGCCTTTATGATTGAAGCCATGCGCACAAGGGAAAGTCGGATAATCTTCGTGGATAATCCCTTCCTGAAGGAAGGTCAGCGCCTGCGCCGTCTTGAAGGTGGAGCCCGGCGGATAAGCTCCCATGATGGCACGGTTCAGCAAAGGCTTCCGCTTGTCCATCTGCAGCAGACGGTGGTTCTTTCCCCGCTGGCGCCCTATCATCAGATGAGGGTCAAAGGTAGGCGAGGAAACCATACATAGTATCTCACCCGTAGCCGGTTCGATGGCCACAATGGCACCGATTTTGTGTTGAAGCAGCCGTTCGCCCAACATCTGGAGGTCAATGTCGATGCCCAACGTCAGGTTCTTGCCGGGTACGGAGGAACGGTCCAACTGTCCGTCCATGTAGTGTCCCTGGATGCGCCCGTGAGCGTCACGAAGCAGAATCTCCACCCCCTTCTCTCCACGCAGATACTTTTCATAGGATTTCTCGATGCCTTGCTTGCCTATATAGTCTCCGCGAATATAATAGTCATCGTTCTCAATGTCTTTCTTGGACACTTCGCCGATGTCTCCCAGCAAATGGCCGGCAGAGTTATAGGTATATTGGCGGATAGTACGCCGCTGAATATAGAAACCTGGAAATTTGAACAGCTTCTCCTGAAACACACCGCACTCTTCGGCAGAAAGCTGCGTCATGAACACCTGATGGGTGTATTTGGAATAACCGGGGTTCATCCAGCGGTTCTTGACGTCCTTCATCCGTTTGTCAAACTGTTCACGGGTAATGTTCAAGGCACTGCAAAGGTCGAGTGTATCCAGCTGCGTCACCTCCCGAGGCACAAACGTAATATCATAGGCAGGCTGGTTAAACACGAGCAACTTACCGTTACGGTCGTAGATAGCCCCCCGTGATGGATATTGTATCTTGTTCAGAAAAGCGTTGCTGTCCGCGTTTTTCTTGTAGTCATCAGTCATGATTTGCAGGTCGAACAGCCGGAACACGTAAATAAGAACGATGACAATAGCCGCCGCTCCAATTACATATTTCCGCTTTTCCAGTGTATAGTCTTTCATCAATTCCTAATCCTTAATCCCTTTATCCTTTCTTTCTTATTCCCTCAACAGCCATAATGCAGGTCACAGTAAGCAGGGTACTTGCCGCAATTCTCAACAACAGCGTACCAATATGGGCAAAAGAGAAGAATTCGAGGGTAAGCAACAAGCCGTGATGTATCAGCACACTCACAACCAGATATTTCAGGAAAGGAAGAATCCCCATTGTACGGATGGCCGGAACCAGTGTATCCAGCGTGTCACGAGGCACGAACAGCCGCAGGAAAGTGGGGCGCAAGAAAGCTAGCAACACCGTAGCGGCAGCGTTCATCCCCGGTGTGTCGGAAAAGACGTCGACAGCCAGCCCTAAAAAGAATGCCCACAACATCAACGCATTGCGGGGAGTGTCCGACTCAAACTTCAGTATCAAGTAGATATACAGAAATGGAGTGGCATATCCTGCAATATGCACATTGTTCAATATCAGCACCTGCAACAGTACCAAGCCTATGAACCATCCTATTTTATGCAGATAATTAATTAACAACGCTAATGAGTTATAAGTTACGAGTTACAAGTTATTGAGTGTATAAGTTATAAGATATAAAGATGATTAATCCCTAATCCTTAACCCCTAATCCCTAATTTCTTAGTCACTTCTCGTCTGCCCTCGACTCCAATGCCTTTTGTTCATCCTGCCCGTTGCGGGAAATGACGCGCACATTGCTCACCTTTCCAAAGTCCGTAGCCAGCTTTATCTTCAACAGATACGAAAGCCCGTCGTGCGAGTCAGACATGTCATCCACCGTCCCCACCATGACACCTTCTGGAAACACGGTGGAATAGCCGCTGGTCACTACTGTATCTCCCAGATTGAATTCAGCATGCCGGGGCAAATCCTTCAGATAGGCAAAACGGGAATTACCTCCCTCCCACTTCAAATAACCGAAATAATCACTGCCCACAATCTTACAGCTGATGCTCGACTTGCTGTTCAGCAACGGAATGACCAACGAGTAATGGGGAGAGGTCTTATACACAATACCCACCACGCCATTGGCATCTACAACTCCCATCTCAGGACGGATACCTTCTGTTGTTCCACGGTCTAAAGTGATATAATTGTCAGCCTTGTTCAAGCTGTTCTTTATGACATTCGCCTTGAATATCTGATACTCCGTAGGAGCAAGCCGTTCCATGCTGTACAACCTGGCGGAGTCCAATCCTTTCTCCTTCAGGACATTTTCCAGAAACGAAAGCCGCTGCTCCAGCCACATGTTGCGGTCGAGCAGGTCTTCGTTGGCCGTCTTCAAGTGGAAATAGGAAGTGATGCCACCCGATATTTCATAAACCTTCCCCGCCACGCCATTGGCAGAGGTGAAATACACACTCTGCTGGTAATGATTAAAGCGAAATAATAAAATAAAACTGGCAACCTCTAACAGAAGAAAGAGGAACCAGTAATTATATTTAATGAGAAAGTTTAATAAATTTCGCATTACCGCATCAAGAATGAGAAGCGGTCAACGTTCTTCAATGCCACGCCCGTACCTTTGGCAACGGCATGCAAGGGGTCTTCCGCAATGTGGAACGGTATGTTTATTTTATCAGTCAGACGCTTATCCAGTCCACGAAGCAATGCACCGCCACCGGCAAGATAGATACCGTTGTGAACGATGTCGGCATACAATTCGGGAGGCGTATTTTCCAATGCGCTCAAGATGGCTGTCTCAATCTTAGAGATAGACTTCTCCAAGCAATGCGCCACTTCCTGATAGCATACCGGCACTTCCATGGGCAATGCCGTGATGCGGTTCGGACCATGAACGATATAGTCTTCAGGAGCATCCTCACCGAGTTCCGTCAAGGCAGCACCCACATTAATCTTAATACGCTCAGCCATACGCTCGCTGACCTTCACGTTGTGCTGGCGGCTCATGTATTCCTGAATATCGGCAGTCAGGTCGTCACCGGCAATGCGGATGGAATTGTTACTTACGATACCTCCCAAAGAGATTACGGCAATTTCCGTAGAAC
>ENA-UEYD01000104-UEYD01000104.1-human-gut-metagenome-genome-assembly--contig:-NODE-104-length-72525-cov-48.832859_pt1 | contig 72525 bp, 63 predicted proteins | sample MGYA00242907_ERZ507875 | MGnify/ENA primary metagenome ERZ507875 (study PRJEB26167, sample SAMN06115506) | human gut metagenome | host: Homo sapiens | place: China:Shandong | collected 2015-08-07...
TGCCTTTGTCATCGACCAGGATAAACGCCGGGAAATCTTCTACTTCGATTTTCCAGATAGCTTCCATACCCAGCTCCGGATAAGCGACGCATTCCAGATGCTTGATGCTCTGCTGCGCCAGTACCGCCGCCGGACCGCCGATGCTACCGAGGTAGAAGCCGCCGTGTTTATGACACGCGTCGGTAACCTGCTGACTGCGGTTACCTTTCGCCAGCATGATCATGCTGCCGCCGTGGGATTGCAGCAGATCCACGTAGGAGTCCATACGACCTGCGGTGGTTGGGCCAAGTGAACCTGATGGATAACCGGCAGGGGTTTTCGCCGGACCCGCGTAGTAGATCGGGTGATCTTTGATGTACTGCGGCAGTTCTTTACCGGCGTCAATCAGCTCTTTCAGCTTGGCGTGTGCAATATCTCGGCCCACGATAATGGTGCCGGTGAGCGACAAACGAGTGGATACCGGATATTGCGAAAGCTGGGCGAGGATCTCTTTCATCGGGCGGTTAAGGTCGACCTTCACCGCTTCGCCTTCACCGGCCTGGCGCAGTTCTTGTGGAATGTACTGGCCTGGATTGCGTTCCAGTTTTTCGATCCAGATACCTTCGCGGTTGATTTTCGCTTTAATGTTACGGTCAGCGGAGCAGGAGACGCCCATGCCTACCGGGCAGGATGCGCCGTGACGTGGCAGACGGATAACGCGAATGTCGTGCGCGAAGTATTTACCACCAAACTGCGCGCCAAGACCGAGTTTCTGGGCCTCTTCCAGCAGTTCCTGTTCCAGCTGGACATCGCGGAACGCCTGACCATGTTCGTTCCCTTCCGTCGGCAGTTCATCATAATAGTGAGCGCTTGCTAACTTGACGGTTTTCAGGTTGGTTTCCGCAGACGTACCGCCAATCACAAACGCGATATGGTACGGCGGGCAGGCTGCCGTACCGAGGGTACGCATTTTCTCAACGAGGAAGTTTTTCAGTTTGCCGGGAGTCAGCAGGGCTTTGGTTTCCTGGTAGAGATAGGTTTTGTTGGCAGAGCCGCCGCCTTTAGCAACACAGAGGAATTTGTACTCATCGCCATCTACCGCGTACAGGTCGATTTGCGCAGGCAGGTTAGTGCCGGTGTTGACCTCTTTGTACATGTCCAGCGCCGCGTTTTGCGAGTAGCGCAGGTTATCCTCGATATAGGTGTTATAGACGCCTTTCGACAGCGCTTCTTCATCACCGCCACCGGTCCACACGCGCTGGCCTTTTTTACCGACGATGATCGCGGTGCCGGTATCCTGGCAGGTCGGCAGCACGCCTTTGGCGGCGATTTCGGAGTTTCTTAAGAATTGCAGCGCCACGTACTTGTCGTTTTCGCTGGCTTCTGGATCGTGAAGAATAGCCGCAACCTGTTTCTGGTGTGCCGGACGGAGCATGAAAGAAGCGTCGTGAAAGGCTTGCTGCGCCAGCAGGGTCAGGGCTTCTGGTTCCACTTTCAGAATGGTTTCGCCGTCGAAGTCGGCAACGCTAACGTAATCGGAAGTGAGTAGATAGTATTCGGTATTGTCTTTCCCCATCGGGAAAGGTGCCTGGTAGATAAAGGGTTTGTTTGACATAGCTTCCAGCCTGTAACTCTGTATTTGTTATTCGAAAATGGCGTGCCGCGTAGTCACGGGCGGCACGCAAAGTGCATTTATAAGAACCCGTACATCGCGGCGAAGATCCAGCCGAAGACGCACGATACGCTCACACCAATCAACCCCGGCAGAATAAAGCTGTGGTTGATGACGAAGCGACCGATGTGGGTGGTGCCGGAACGGTCAAACTGAATCGCTGCCAGATCGCTCGGATAAGTCGGCAGGATGTAATAACCGTAGCAAGCCGGTGCTGAAGCCACGATGTATGCTGGATCAACGCCGATCGCCAGCGCGACCGGAACAATCGCCGCCAGCGCCGCAGCCTGAGAGTTTACAAACTTAGAAACCAGCAGCAGAACAATGGCATAGGCCCACGGATACTCTTTCACCATTTCACCCAGTACGCCCTGAATTTCAGACATATGCGCACCGAACATGGTTTCTGCCATCCATGCGATACCGTACACCGCCACGATGGCGATCATACCGGAACGGAAGACTTCGTTTTTTGAGATAGACGCGGGATTGGTTTTGGTCAGGATAATAATCAGCGCCCCGGTAAGCAGCATAAACATCTGAATAACCAGTACCATCGACAGCGGTTTGCCACCGAAGGATGGACGCAGGTCCGAATCAGCACCAAGAAGTGCGACTACAGCGATTGCCCCGAGGAAGATCCACATTGCAAGCCAGTTGCTTTTCGGCAGTTTTTTATCGAGCAGCGTCGCGGTATCACCGTAAACATACTCACGGTTTTCCGGTACGGAGATGAATTTCTGGAACTCTTCGTCTTTATCCAGATCTTTACCGCGGAACCAGCTGAAGATACCGATCGCCAGGATACCGATTAACGTCGATGGAATGGTGATTGCCAGCAGGTCGAGGAACTCAAGATGGCGACCATCAAAGGTGACATTACCCAGCATTGCAACCAGAGACACGACCGCAACCGACACCGGACTGGCGATAATCCCCATCTGTGCACCGATAGAACTTGCCGCCATCGGGCGTTCCGGACGGATGTTGTTCTTAATGGCGACGTCGTAGATGATCGGCAGAATGGTGTAAACCACATGACCCGTACCGCAAAGAATGGTCAGCGTACAGGTCACAAACGGCGCGACAATTGAGACATATTTCGGGTTGCGGCGCAGCAGCTTCTCGGCAATTTGCAGCATGACATCAAGACCGCCCGAAGCTTGCAAGGTCGCCGATGCCGCCACCACCGCAATGATAACCAGCATGACATCAACCGGTGGTTTACCTGGCTGAAGGTGGAAGACGAAGACCAGAATGACCAGACCGATACCGCCTAATAAACCCAGCGCGATACCACCCTTTCTGGCACCATAAAACAGACATATCAGTATTATGATAAGTTGGATAGTAAATAACATGTGTGAACCCTCGCGATAATCCTATTTAAATTTTTGCTGAATAGATCACAGTCACGTTCTGTTTTGTATGAACTGTTTTCAGAGCCTGACTAAATATCCGTTTGGTCGTTACCGGCTTTAGCAAATACCTCACAGTGAATATTGGCTGATTAAAGCAGCGGCAAATTTATGCACTGTGATAAGCGGCTTTTTCAGAGAGAAAAACTCTCTGGCGATGGGTTTATAGTTTGTACTGCGCAGATGTTAATGTTTTGTTTGCTGTTATCTTATTGATATTTATCGGTCTATTTTTTGTTCTCAGGGCAGATATCATTAGGTTTATAGATTAATCTGATCTACCCATTTGTGGGTAAAAATACACATAATGCGGGTGACATAATAGTTAATTAACTTTTGTTAGCGTTTTGAAATTAAAAACACCGTTCATCTGAAGAGATATTAATTTTTAACGATGATGGAGGGATAATTATATTTGATCTGGCACAAGTTTTACTGATGAAGAATGTAACTTGTGCCAGGGGTATTTTGCATTACGGTAATAATTATTACTTACAGATAACCAGCGATCCGTTATTGGCAATATTGTTTCAGCAGTGAGTAGTGTTCTGCCTGAATACGGTAACGGTAAACCGGACGCCCTGTGACGCCATAATGGATACTGGTGAACAAGATGTGGCAGTTGACCAGCCAGATGAGGTATTTTCGGCAGGAAACACGCGAGATGTTAACCTCGTTAGCCAGCTCGTCGGTTGAAAACTCATAGTCCTGATGCGCGTCAATCCACTGGCACAGCGTGCGTAACGTCTGCGGCGTTAAGCCTTTTGGCAAGCGACGAGGATCCTGCTCGTTGGAGCTGCTGCCGTGGATTAGCTGATCAAGCTCGGCCTGGTCATAATACTGATGTTTTTCCAGCGCCATTTTCTTTTGCCGCCAGCCGGTGAGCGCCTCTTCAAAGCGGGAAGCCTGGAAGGGTTTGATCAGGTAATCCACAACACCGTAATGCAGGGAATCTTTAATGGTTGCCGCATCGGCTGCGGAGGAGATGACAATCACATCACTTTTGCAACGCGCGTTATGCAGGACAGGCAGTAAATCGAGCCCGTTCTCTTTTTGCATATAGATATCGAGCAATATCAGGTCGATAGGCGTATCGCTATTGAAGATAATCTCTTTGGCTTTCTCCAGCGTCGAGGCTGTTCCACAGCATTGAAAGCCTGGGATTTGTGCTACGTATCGGCGATTCAGCTCCGCGACCATTGCGTCGTCATCGATAATTAATACATTGATCATCTGTTCGACCTCTCCCCGTCCCAGGGTATCTGGACAAAAAATTGTGTGAAAATCCCGGGTTCCGATTCCACGGCGATGCTGCCGCCGAGATTTTCTACCTGTTGTTTGACAAGTGCTAAACCGACGCCTCGCTCGCTTCCTTTTGTCGAGACACCTTTGTCAAAAATGTGATCGATTTTGTCGGGTGCGATCCCCGGTCCATCATCGTTAACTTCACAGTGCAGCCAGCCGTGACGGTAGTGCAATGTTACGCTAATTTCGCCTCCGGGTTCCGGCCCTAATGCTTCCAGCGCGTTTTCTATCAGATTTCCCAATGTGGTAATCAGCGTCGCGACCTGGTCCTCACTGCCGCTGTCTGGCAGTTGGCTTTCACTGTTTAAAATCAGCGTATGGCCTAAATCGGTCGCGCGGTTAATCTTGCTGATTAAAAAACCAGCGATAACCGGAGATTTGATCTTACCCAGCAGAGAGCCAATCTCTTCCTGATAGTTATTGGCTGTTTTGAGAATGTAATCTTCCAACTGCTTATAACTCTTCAGATGCAATAATCCGAGAATCACATGCAATTTATTCATAAATTCGTGGGATCGTTCACGAAGTGCGTCAGCATAGTTGACCAGACCGTCGAGTCGCTGCATCAGTTTACGTACTTCAGTTTTGTCTCTGAAGGTTGAAATGGCACCGATGATAACGCCATTACTGCGCACCGGAACGGTGTTGATCAGTAATAGCCGGTCTTTAATCGTAATCTCTTCGTCGCGGCGCGGCGTACCGTCGCGTAACACTTCCGAGACATCTACTACCTGTGACCACGAGTGGCTTAGCGTCGACAGCTTCTCATCGTCCTGCGACTTACGGTAATTCAGCAATTCTTGTGCGGCATCGTTGATCAGCGTGACTTCACCGCGATCGTCCACGGCAACGACGCCTTCTTTGATGGACTGCAACATGGCCTGGCGCTGCTCAAACAGCGTGGAGATTTCGTAGGGTTCCAGGCCAAAAAGAATTTTTTTCAGTACTTTAACCAGAATGCAGGTGCCAATCAGTCCGACCAGCATGCCAAATAATACCGACCAGATAATGCTCCAGCGACTGTCATTGATCTGTTGGGTCACGCGGCTTAACTCAAGGCCGATCGCCACCACGCCAATTTGCTTATGATTTTCATCGTAGATGGGGGTAAATACGCGTAAAGCCTGCGCCAGAAAACCGCGATTGATAGCGACATTTTCTTCGCCATTCAGCGCTTTAAGGATGTCATCACCTTTAAATGGCTGACCAATACGCTGGGCTTCAGGATGCGAGTAGCGAAGACTTTGCATATCGGTAACGACAATAAACAGCAGATCGTTGCGTTTGCGCACGGCTTCCGCGATGGCCTGGATGCCGCTCTCCTGCGGTTTTTTCTGCAAGCCCTGACGGATTTCCGGCGAGTCGGCGAGGGTACGCGCCACCGCCAGTGCCTTGTTGGCTAGCCCGTCTCGCGTCATATCACTGATTTGCGAGAAGTAAATCAGATGCACCACCAATAGCACCGAGAACAGTACCGCGCTGACCATTAAGATCACAGTGGTACTCAATTTCATCGGACGTTTGCGTAACATGCGGTAGGGCAATGAATGTCTCATCAGCTTCCTTGTGTGACAAATTTCTTAAGCATTATCTCTGATGAGGCGGGTAATTCAAAGGGAGTAAGAATGATTGGCTATATAGGGGAAGAGATTCTGGCAACGGAAACTGCCAGTGCTGTATGAAGATTCCAGGGCTATGCTTATAGTGAAAACCATACTGATGAGAGAGGGAAGGTCATGGATCGGGCGCTACTGGACGGGGGTTATCGCTGTTATACCGGCGAAAAGATCGATGTCTATTTCAATACTGCGATATGTCAGCATTCTGGCAATTGCGTACGTGGCAACGGCAAGTTATTTAATCTCAAACGTAAGCCGTGGATCATGCCGGATGAAGTCGACGTCGCCACTGTGGTGAAAGTGATTGATACGTGCCCGAGTGGCGCGCTGAAATACCGTCATAAATAAGCGAGGGTAAAATGGAAATACGCGAAGGCCACAATAAATTTTACATTAATGACGAACAGGGCAAGCAAATCGCTGAAATTGTCTTTGTGCCGACCGGAGAGAATTTAGCGATTATCGAACATACCGATGTCGATGAAAGCCTGAAAGGGCAAGGGATTGGTAAACAGCTGGTTGCGAAAGTCGTGGAAAAAATGCGTCGGGAAAAACGAAAAATTATCCCATTATGTCCATTTGCGAAACACGAATTTGATAAAACGCGGGAGTATGATGATATTCGCAGTTGATGGGAGAGTACAGAGTCACGATATTTTTCATGCTCTCCGCGGGGTGATGCAGGAGAGCATCTGAAGGGTAGGGGGATGCACAAAGAATGGTCAGAGAGCGCGTTTTTTTGTCCCAAGTCATCCCCTTTACTGAGCAAAAAAAAAAGAATATCTCCTATATGAGAATCATCGATCGGGGTTAATAAGTTTTGCGTCCCCAGAGCGTTTAAAATTGATAGGAGTCATATTATGGAAGGTAAAAACAAGTTCAATACTTATGTTGTTTCTTTTGATTATCCATCATCTTATTCCTCAGTGTTCTTAAGGTTAAGATCATTGATGTATGATATGAATTTCTCCTCTATCGTGGCTGATGAATATGGGATACCACGACAATTGAATGAAAATTCCTTCGCAATAACGACATCGTTAGCCGCAAGTGAAATCGAAGATTTAATCAGGCTTAAATGCTTAGACTTACCGGATATTGATTTTGACCTCAACATTATGACCGTTGATGACTATTTCCGTCAGTTTTACAAGTAGCCAGGAAGGATAAGAAGAACATAAAAAATGGCACTATTCTCTAAAATATTAATTTTTTATGTGATTGGTGTGAACATATCCTTTGTCATTATCTGGTTTATCTCACATGAGAAAACACATATTCGTTTACTTAGTGCATTCCTGGTAGGAATAACCTGGCCAATGAGTCTGCCTGTGGCATTACTTTTTTCTCTCTTTTAGGAGCTGTAGTTGAGTGGACCCGCTGGTTATCTTGAAACGAAGCGTCTCTCCTCAAAACTGGATTTGCGGAACGACGAACGAAGCAGTCGCCTGACTGCTTCGTTCATTTAGTGAAATTTATTTCTGTGGGCGCATCGCTGGGAAGAGAATAACGTCGCGAATAGTATGGCTGTTAGTAAACAGCATAATCATTCGGTCGATACCAATACCCAGACCAGCGGTTGGCGGCAGACCATATTCCAGCGCAGTCACGTAATCTTCGTCATAGAACATGGCTTCGTCGTCACCTGCAGCTTTAGCGTTAACCTGTTCCTGGAAACGTTCAGCCTGGTCTTCTGCGTCGTTTAATTCGCTAAAACCATTACCGATTTCACGACCACCGATGAAGAATTCAAAACGGTCGGTGATTTCCGGGTTAACATCATTACGGCGTGCCAGCGGTGACACTTCTGCCGGATATTCCGTAATAAAGGTTGGCTGAATCAGATGTGCTTCTGCCACTTCATCAAAGATCTCCGTCACAATACGTCCCAGCCCCCAGCTTTTCTCTACCGTAATACCGATAGATTCAGCTAATGCTTTAGCAGCATCAAAATTATCCAGGTCGGCCATATCGGTTTCTGGACGATATTTTTTGATTGCTTCGCGCATGGTAAGTTTTTCAAACGGTTTGCCGAAATCAAACACATGCTCGCCATAAGTGACTTTAGTGGTACCAAGAACCTCTTGTGCCAGGGTGCGGAACAGGGACTCCGTCAGTTCAATCAAATCGTGGTAATCCGCATACGCCATGTAGAGTTCCATCATTGTGAACTCAGGATTATGGCGAACAGAAATACCTTCATTACGGAAGTTACGGTTGATTTCGAATACCCGTTCAAAACCGCCTACAACCAGACGTTTCAGATACAGCTCCGGCGCGATACGCAGATACATATCTAAATCCAGAGCATTATGATGGGTAATAAACGGGCGAGCAGATGCCCCACCTGGAATTACCTGCATCATCGGGGTTTCTACTTCCATAAAGCCGCGCGCGACCATGAACTGACGGATAGCGGCCAGAATTTTTGAACGGACAACAAACGTTTGACGGGATTTATCGTTAGCGATGAGGTCCAGATAACGTTGACGATAACGGACTTCCTGATCCTGCAGACCATGGAATTTATCTGGTAAAGGACGTAGTGCTTTAGTCAGCAGGCGCAGCTCAGTACAGTGAATGGAAAGCTCACCCGTTTGCGTCTTAAACAGCGTACCGCGGGCACCGATAATGTCACCCAGATCCCATTTTTTAAACTGATCGTTATAAACACCTTCTGGCAGGCTATCTCTTGCAACGTACAGTTGAATACGGCCACCGACATCCTGCAACGTTACAAAGGAGGCTTTCCCCATGATACGACGGGTCATCATTCGGCCAGCAACCGAGACTTCAATGTTTAAGGATTCCAGTTCCTGGTTATCCTTCGCATCAAACTCTTCGTGCAACTGGTCAGAGGTATGGTCGCGGCGAAAATCATTGGGAAACGCCACACCTTGCTGACGCAGTGCCGCCAGTTTTTCGCGGCGATTTCTCAGTTCATCGTTAAAATCAATAGCCTCATTGGCTCCCCGTGTTTCTCGTTCAGACATTTTGGTTCCTCTAAATCCAGCTTTCAATTTAGCGTAGATAAAGAGACAGATCGGTACACTGTATTATCTGCCTCGACTATTAATAACTCAGTTTATCTTATCGAAACTAACGCTTACCTCAAGTTGATATCACTAATAAATAACCATCAAAATGGTTTAAATGACTTATTAATCTCAATTTACTAGTGTGATAAACTGAAAGTTAATTTATTCATAACCAATTGTTTTTACGACAGTTAATCGTTGCTCTCCTGTATCATGTTCGTCGGCGTGCTAAACAGAAAACGGGCAGCAAAGGCCAATACGACGATGATCGCGACACAAGCCAACGTCCACTCTCCCATTTGAGAAAAGAATCGCTGGTAAGCTGCAATTGCCATACCGCTAATTTGCGACTCTGTCGTCTGCTGTGCCACTACGCCTGCCAGCCAGTTGGCGACCGCGCCTGTTGCCAGCATATAAATCCCGGTTAATACGCCAGACATTTTCAGACGCGTGATTTGCGCAATCGCCACCGGGTCAATAAAGAGTTCGGCAAAGCCCATTAGCGCCAGCCCGGATACCATCACGCCCATTGACGCTTGACCGTCAGCTGCTGCATGTCGGGCATCAAATGCCAACAACATAAAGCCACAAGCCATCAGTAGTAAGCCAAAGGCAAACTTCAGCCAGACGCGCAATGTTGAGTTGCCGTGACTTTCTGGCGACACCAGCCAGGCCAGAACAACCCCAGCGAGCATCACCGCAATTGCGTTCACCGACTGGAATAGTGCAGTAGGTACTTCAATATTGAATGCCTGACGATTCACAAAGCGATCGATAAACAAGCTGATGGTACTGCCGCCCTGTTGTGCCAGTACCCAGAACAACGTCCCGACAAACATCAACAATACAATTTGCCAAAGAGCACGGCGGTGTTCGGGGAATTTGATCATCATGCGGGCAATGATTTGTGCGGCAATAAGGCAAACGATCGCCAGCAAATATCCGGACCAGTCGTTCTCCAGCAGCAGGGTAAAAAATACTGGGGCTAAACAGAGCATCACCACTAACCAGCTCCATACCGGTAAGGCAAATTTAACGCTAGTGAGCGCTTTTTTATCCATACTACGCGTGGACTGGAAATGACGATGACCGCTTAAGAAAATCAACAAACCGATAAACATGCCGCCACCCGCAAGGGCAAAGCCAACATGCCATCCATACCACTGAGCAGCCAGGCCGCAGGCGATGGGGGCGGCGATAGAACCGATATTGCCCGCAGCATACAGCAGCGAAAAACCGCCATCACGTCGATGATCGTTCTCGTCGTAGAGCTCGCCAAGCAAACAGCTGATGTTTGATTTGAATAAACCGTAGCCACAAATAATGATTGCCAGCGCCAGATACAGGCTAAAGGTTGTATTTGTATCAATGCCCAGCACCACATGGCCAAGGGTCATTAACAGCGCGCCGGCAATCACTGCAGTGCGGTTGCCGAGCAGGCGGTCGGCAAGCCAGCCGCCGAGAATAGGGGTAACGTAAACCAGAGAAGCATATGCGCTGAACAGGCTGATGGCATGGTTATCATCAAAACCAAGCTGATGGGTGAGATAGAGAATGAGTAAGGCACGCATGCCGTAAAAACTGAAGTACTCCCAGATTTGGATCGCCACGATATAGTATATCGCGCGCGGCTGTGAGGGTGTTTTCATGTGTTCTCCTTATGAGCAAAAAAGGGAAGTGGCAAGCCACTTCCCTTGTACGAGCTAATTATTTTTTGCTTTCTTCTTTCAATACCTTAACGGTATAGCGGCCATCAGCCTGACGGTATGCACCGTGAATATCGGTTTCAAAGCCCGGATAGTGAGCGCCGATTTCACACAGCATCTGCAGGAACTCCAGAACCGGACGGCTTTCTTCGGTGATCATTTCACCCGGCATTACCAGAGGAACTCCCGGCGGATACGGAAGGATCATATTGGCGTTAATACGACCTACCATTTCGTCGAGGTAAACTTCTTCGGTCATACCGTGCAGCTCTTTCTGGAACGCAGCATACGGAGTCATTACCATCGTCGGCAGCACTTCAAATGCGCGATACATCAGATCCGGCAGATTGTGGTGAACAATCAGTTTGTGGATATTCTGAGCCAGTTCCTGAATACGCATGTTTTCATAGAATTCAGGATCTTCACGATACAGAGACGGCAGCATGTTTTTCACACGCAGGTTCAGGTCGAACGCACGTTTGAAGTCAGTCAGAGCACGCAGCAGGCTCAGTGCTTTGGTCTTATCGATACCGATGCTGAACAGGAACAGCAGGTTATACGGACCGGTTTTCTCAACAACGATGCCATGTTCGTCGAGGTATTTCGCCACGATGCTGGCCGGAATACCAAAGTCGCTCATGGTGCCGTCTTTTTCCATCCCCGGAGTCAGCAGGGTGACTTTGATCGGGTCAAGATACATGTGCTCGTTATCGATATTTTTGAAGCCGTGCCAGGTGCTGTCAGAACGCAGCGGCCAGCATTCAGTCGTATCGATATGATCCGGCTGCCATACATCAAAGAACCAGCCATCAGATTCCGTTCTCAGGCGTTTGATCTCTTTACGGAATTTGATCGCACGTTCAATGGAACCGTTGATCAGACGCTTACCAGCATTACCTTTCATCATCGCCGCAGCGGTTTCAGTGGACGCCACGATACCGTAGTGCGGAGAAGTGGTGGTGTGCATCATGTAGGCTTCGTTAAAGGTTTCTTCGTTTACGTCACCTTTAACGTGGATCATGGAAGCCTGAGAGAATGCCGCCAGCAGTTTGTGAGTGGACTGGGTTTCGTAAATCACTTTCCCTTCTACACGGCCACCGCTCATACCGCATTTACCTTCGTAAATCGGTGAGAAGTTGGTGTAAGGCACCCACGCGGAGTCAAAGTGGATGGATTTGACATCCAGTGTTTTCTTGATGAAGTCGGTGTTGTACAGCAGACCATCATAGGTAGAGTTAGTAATTACAGCATGTACCGGCCAGGTTGCGTTTGGTGTTTCTTTCACGCGCTTAGCAATGGTAGCGTGCTGGAATTCACTCTGTGGGATACCACCAAGAATACCGTAAGCGTTACGGGTCGGGCGGAAATAGATTGGCGTAACATCGCTCATCATCATCAGGTGGGTCAGCGATTTGTGGCAGTTACGGTCAATCAGAATGGTGCTGCCTGCCGGAGCTGAGTACATACCAACAATTTTGTTCGCAGTGGAAGTACCGTTGGTCACCATGTAGCTGCGGTCTGCGTTAAAGACGCGAGCGATATACTGTTCTGCTTCTTTGTGTGGACCACTGTGATCCAGCAGAGAACCCAGTTCAGATACTGAAATGGAAATATCAGATTTCATGGTGTTCGGACCAAAGAAATCATAGAACAGGCTACCTACTGGGCTTTTCTGGAATGCAGTACCGCCCATGTGACCAGGAGTACAGAAAGTATATTTACCTTCACGAACATATTTAAACAGTGCTTTGGTCAGCGGAGGCAGAATAGTGTTGATATATTCGTCAGTGGTCTGCTTGATCTTGTTAGCAATATCTTCAGCAGCACCCAGCGCATATTCAAAGAAGCTAATCTGTAAACGCAGGTCATTCAGGCTTACATCGAGAGTGGAATACGTATTAGCGAACGCGTACAACGGCAGGTTCTCGTTCATTTTGCTAATTTCTTCGCACAGCTCGAGATTATATTTATCCCAGTCAAAAATAACGCCGCACAGACGCGCATTGTTTTCGATCAGTTTTAATAAGTCGTCACGGTCGTTCGGGTAAACAATCTGGAAGTTCAGACGTTCAAGCGCGCGATGAAGTTCACGGATGGGTTCTTCTTTAAAATAAACCCCCATGTGATTCAATATTGCAATAACGTTCATAGTCATATCTCCAGGTAAAAAAGGCCCCTCCCAACACATGGGACAAAATGAAAGGAGGAGCCTCGGAAAATACTTTTAATTAATGTGCGTTAGACGCTGTGTGGTTATCCATTGAGTGGCTCTGGCGCTCGTGCATTTTGCGAGCGTAGAACATCAGGATAATCAGGCTGACGATGAAGGTACCTGCCAGCTCGAAGGAGCTTGCGCCCATCAGCGCGATGAAGCAGAACACGCAACCCAGTACAGAGCAGATCAGGCTGACAAAGTTGCGGATGTTAACGCCTTCAAAACGAATCAGGTCAACGCAAGAGTAGAAGTACGGCAGCATAGTCAGCAGTACTGCGATACCGGTCAGTTCACCGAACAGGTCAGATGCTTTACCACCGGCAGAGTTCATCAGAGTGATGAGGATCATCAGGGCAGTCATTTTCACTGCAGCCAGCAGCAGACCTTTTTTCGGAATACCGTTGCTGTCGACTTCACCATAAACTTTCGGGAAGTTACCGTCGTTAGCGGCACGTACACCTGCCTGGCCTACCAACATCATCCAGGAGCCCAGAGAAGTCAGGCACGCAAAGGCGGTGAATGCAGAAACCAGCGGCGCAGCCCAGTTACCGAGGATAGTTGAAGCACTGATTGCAAACGGAGCACCGGAAGCTGCCATTACAGAAGACGGATACATACCGGAAAGCACCTGAGTCGCAGCGATGTAAACAATACCTGCTAAACCAGTACCCAGCATGGTTGCCAGCGGAACGGTACGTTTCGGGTTTTTAACCATACCAGTACTTACTGCTGCGGATTCAACACCCACGAAGGCCCACAGGCAGAGCAGAATACTTTTAATGATCGCATGACCATCGGTGGTATCCGCAGTATTCCAGTTAGCAGCATAAGTCGCAGCATCAAACCAATGCCAGCCAACAATAGCTGTCATTACCACAGGAATAAGAACCAGCACCAGACCAATAGTGGTTAAACGGCTTACCCAGGTACCGCCGAGCATATTTACAAAGGTAAATACCCAGACGATAGCAATACAGGCGATACCCGCCGGAACAGGATCATTTAATACTGGGAAGAAGGTGGAAAGATAAGATACAGCGGTAATACCAATCGCCAGGTTACCAATCCAGTTAGCATGGTAATAAAGAACACCTGTCTGAAAACCAAATGCAGGGGAAATTTCTCCGGCATAAGCAATTGGGCCACCTTGTTGCGGGTTTTTTGTTGCCAGTCGGGCATATACATACGCCAGCGACATTGCACCAATAATAGAGATAATCCAACCCCAGATAGCAATACCACCGATACTTGCTAGGTTCGCAGGTAATAATGCAATACCGCTCCCCATCATATTACCGGCAACAACACCGGTACAGGCAAATAGCCCGATCTTCTTGGCAGAACTCATGCTCTTCTCCTAATTTCATTTTTGAATTTGGAGTCCGGGTCATGATGTATAACTATTTCCTGACCAGACCAAACTGGCGCTAAGAATACTCACGAAAAAAGGATTAATCCTAAAGATTAGGTGAAATAACACAAAAGTTTCTGTAAGTGAGAACTTGAGGTTTTTTATTAACACATCAGGATCGCAAGTTGATATCATGAAAAGATAAACATTCAATGTTTACAATGGATTGCGGGATATTTTCTGGTTAAATTTATGTAATAAAAATTATGCGGCAAATAAATTGCCGCAACATATTATACCAACAGGAACATACAAAAACTCAACAACAAATATTGCCGAGCATAAATCAACCCGGGAGTTACTTATTCTGAAGCGAGAAATTTGTCGAGATAAGGTACAACATAAGGAACAGAAGTCTGGAATATACCATTTTCAATCCAGTAAAGGGTGTTTGCCCCTGGGCGTAAATTAAAGGCGGTGAGATATGCATCAGCTGCTTCCCGGTTCATCCCCTTCATTTCATAAACCTTGCCAAGCAATACATAATTTAGCCAGGACATTTCAAGATCAATGCCAGTATTTATCGCCTGATAAGACTCATCTGTTTTACCTTTTACCAGAGCACTGACCGCTTTTATTTGATATATAATGGACAGGTTATTCAATTCCGGTAGTGTAACAATGTTATCTATTTCTGTGTTCAGTGCTGCTAATTGTTTTTCATCTAAAGGATGTTGAGAATGGCGCACGATATCAACTAATGCTTTTTCTGCTCTCGCGTAGGTAAATTCTGGGGATGATTGAACAATCTCACCCAATAATTCACTGGCACGGTTCAATGATTTATCATCGCCATGCAGTAAATAATCATGTGCCTGATAAAAATTAGTTAATAACGCACCACGATGAGGCAAAATTTGCTGGAGCATCTCCTGCATTCGTTGTGGCCACGGTTGGTTTAACGCTTTTGATAAACTCTCCAGTAAATCATTTTGAATCGCCAGCTGATTACCGTTAGTGATGACATAACGTTTATCCAGCATGGTTGAACCATCTGCATTGTCTACCAATTTTACCGACATAAAGCATTGTTGAGCACGGTATTGGCGCTGATTAACAAACGCAATAGATAATGTTTTACCGGAACTGCTCGGTTCATCAATGTTGTAGTTGATTTTGTCATGCACCATAAAGGTGGAGAAGGTGTTAAGTGATGTCGCCACCAAATCACCCACGCCTATCGCGTAAGAGAGCTGATACGGGGAACTCCAGCTGTTACAACTTTTATTTACCATATTAATGTCAATATCGCGTGGATTGAGCAAAATACGCGATTTGCTCATCGGAAGACGTGTATCAAGACTTGAAAACGCTACCAGTGCTACACAGATACCTAACGACAACAGGAAAAAAAACCATACCCAAAAGGTAGTGAATCGTTTGCTTTTAACAGGGGATTGTTCAGGTGGTGTTGCGGTGTTTTGAATGTTAAGACTGTGGGAGGGAGAATCTGTGTCAGGAACCGCCTCTGGTATAGGGGGAGGCGAAGATAGCATTATTTCCTCTCCCTCTTCTTCGCTGTACCAGATAACCGGCACCATTAATTTATAGCCGCGCTTTGGTACAGTAGCGATATAGACAGGACTATCTTCATCATTATCTTTTAATGACTTACGTAGTTCTGAGATACTCTGCGTCACAACGTGATTGGTGACAATACTTCTCTTCCAGACATTATCGATAAGTTCATCCCTGCTAAGTACTTCGCCACTGTGTTGAGCAAAGAAAACCAGAAGATCGATTAATCTCGGCTCAAGGGTAAGTTGACGCCCATTGCGGCTAATTTGGTTTATGGACGGAGTAACAAGCCATTCGCCAACGCGAACTACAGGTTGTTGCATAATAGAAACTCATTCGAAAAGGGAATGATGCAATGATAATTGCCACAACCTATTTTTACCATCTATAGATGGGTTTATTTACATATTATTGGTGAATGCAAGACGTTATTTTTACCAGCCATAAACTTCTTGATCACATAGTATTACGAAAGGATTTTACTGAGAACCAGAAGTAATATTCCTTACCATCAAAATTCATCATCTTTGCCAAAGAAAAATGTTCAGAAAATAATCCATGGAAAATTGCCCGGAGCGCTTACTATTTTTATGGATTGTTAGTCTTTGCATGAGCAAGCGGACTGATACATTTCTCTTTGTTCTCATTCAGAAAATCTCATCAGTCGGCGTTCTGCCCGAGGTTGTGCTTTATGGATGCGTTACGCTCCTGATGACGTCATTTGACGTTCAACAGCATCACGGGGCCGCGCGACATTTCACGTCAGTCAGTGCTATCGCTCAGGAACAAATTTTCCCGAATTGGGATATGCCCGCAAATTGCTGGTGATGTGGGGAGAATCTGGTTGAGTTCGGTAGAAATGATTTTTAGGCAGAACGCTTAAATTGTGGCGTCCTGAAACGAAAAACGGACCTCCGTGGAGGTCCGTTTATATGAATTTGGTGCCGGACTCGGAATCGAAGATTTCCTCTATCATATTGATATGAATCTGATTTGTTTAGTTTGGTGAAAAATGTACCCTCTTTTGTACCCTCAGTCCCTTTTGCAGTGAAAAAGGAATCAAACCCGGGAGTTGGGAGATGAGGTGAAAGGGGGGACGCATATCCTGGTCCATTTCAGTATGTGTTATCTCTGGTTTTTGCCGTTTCCGCTGTTGTATACCCACTCAGCAATAAACTGTTCAGCGGGTAGTGGAGGTGCATAGCGGTATCCCTGCAGATAGCGGCTTCCTTTCTCTGTCATGAACAGCTCCTGTGATTCGGTTTCAATACCTTCGGCAATGATATCAATACCTAACCGGCCAGCCAGCTCAATAACATTTTCTACTATATGCCCGGAAATTTCATCCACCCCAACCATTTGTACAAACCCTTTATCGAGTTTGATGTAATCGACAGGAAACGACTGCAGGTAGCTGTGGGTCGCATAACCCGTGCCAAAATCATCCAGTGCGAACAAAACTCCCTGTTGACGTAATTTGGCAAATAACGCTTTTGACTCTGTAGTGACGGATAGCTGGTTCCGTTCCGTCAGTTCCAGAACCAGTTTCACTTTTCCTTTTGGGAATGCGGATAAGAATTTTCTGCAGTCATCCTCCAGCCCCGGAGACAGAAAGTGTGCTGGTGAAATATTGATCCCAATATGAAACTGATCTGGTAAAAGATGTGCAACAGAACTAAGGGTATGTTCAACCTGCAACATCAATTGTTGCGTTATCGGAGCAATTAATCCGGTGGACTCTGCCAGAGGAATAAACTGATCTGGAGGGATAATCCCACTCACGGGATGATGCCAGCGAATCAGTACTTCACAGCCAGTTAGCTGGTGATTTTTAGCGGAAATGACAGGTTGAAAATAAGGTTTGAATTCTTCGTGAGTAAGTGCATTTTCCAGCATATCGATCGGGGCGGATGGACGACGGCGGGACAGCAGAAAGGTTGTGAATATTCCACTGATGATTGCAACAGGGAGCATAAACCAGGCTTGGTTCCAAGCATAGATAAGTTGCATTTTTACCGGGATAGTATAAACCAGAGAAAATGGATATTTTACTGAATGACTTTCCTTTCGTATGGCATTATCATCTGAGGACATTGTAACATTTTTCCCGTTGGCTGACAGGACAATGTTCCCTGAGCGGAATTGTATTGCAGGAATAGCATGGACAACAGAGATGATGTCCTGAATAAAATAATAATCCGTGGCAGTAATTACAGAGCCATTTTGGTAAGGTGTTTTTAACAGGATCCAGGGCAGAGTGCCTTCATCTTCGGGGAAACGAATCATCATATCGTGCTGCCATAGTTTCTTTTCTGCTATTGGGCCAACAGGCAATCCCGGATGAGTGCTGCAAAATACAGCATCTTGTCTTGCAAGGCTCAGTGCACGAAGTTGAGGACGCTTCAGCAGTAGATCGCTTAATTTACGCTGAGTATCTGCGTTGCAGTTGTTCAGGAGTAAACGTTCTGCTTCCGGGCTGATGCTGTTGTTCTGATTGAGAATGTTTTCTATGTAGCCAAGTGCGAAATTAACTCTGATCTGGCTGTCATTCACCAGCTCTGTTTTTTTCCAGAAAAATGTTAGCAGAATAATGAACAGAAATATCAGGCTACCTGCCACCATAGCTTGAGTCTGTTTTTTGTTTAATAATCTGGGAAACATGTATTTTTGCTCTGAATGATGCCAGATCTATCAGAATGTTTTTGTGTATGTACTGAGTCTGTGCTTTGGGTTAAACGGGCGATAAGGTTTCCGGATAGTATTTCGCAATAATATCATTCAGTCTGTCAACCAGCTCTGGTTTCCTGAACGTGATGTGCGCGGAGCCCTTCTTAAAGTATCTGATGCTGAACATCTCATCTTCATAGCACGCTTTACCCTGAACTGAGTGGATGTGAGCATCCAGATGAATGGTTATGTTTTCCCGGTTGTCGGGAATCGGTTTGCCGCTGAACAAATACAGCATTCTTTCCAGGTCGGCAAGTCGATCTGCCTGTTGCCCGGTGATAAGATGAAATTCCCACCGGTCCCATCTCACCAGATTGTTGACGATAATTTTACTGCCAAATTTACAGGAGGATTTGGTTTTGTAATCCCAGCTCAGTCCCCTGAAGACGTTGATCACCTCTCGCTCAGACACTTCCCCCTTATTCTGATGCAACTGTTCAAATGTACTCAGGATATTCGCTTCGCTGATTTCCGGAAAATTATCGTACTCCAGTGACTGGTACCATGTATCACGGGCCTGCGCATCCATTAAGGAAAGCATCCCGGAACCGTTGCATCAGGTCACGCCAGATTTCGCGGTCAAAGTTGCGGGTGATGGCTTTCATTACTGTTTCAGGTTTCTCCATCAGCCAGCAGCCACATCGAAAATCCTGTTTCATCGCCCAGTCCAGGGCGGTTTTACCTCCGATACTTTCTGTCAGTACTGAGATTTCTGCCAGTTGCCGGATAAGTGTGTCGATTTGCAGCAGCGCACTCTTTCGTACAGCCAGAATGTGGCGGATACTGGTTGAGCAGATAACGTCCGTATGTCCGTTGACCAGTTCCGGGCGGGAGATTGTGATATCTGACATCATCGTTTTTCCTTTTGGTTTATAAACGAAAACGCCAGCCGTATTCAGGCTGGCGTCAGTGGAATGAAGTCTGGTGAGTAAGTAAGACTCACCGGTTCTGTTGCAGAAGCTGCAGTTGGCGCAGGGTATGGATATCCTCCCTCGCCTGTTCAATGCAGGGCAGCAGTGCTGCCGAATCCGTTTTATCCTCATCGTTGTCAAAGATAATTCCCGATTCGCAATCGATATTATCCTGCAGCCACGCAATCAGAATATCCAGTGCTGTTTCCGTGGTTAATGATTTCATGTTGTTCCTGGTTACCAGTCGAAAGTGGGCAGGCCCGGCAGATATTCAGCGCTGGCATCCAGATGAATGAGACTGACGCCATAACGCCGGATGAGTGTGACGACCAGACGACGGAACGGTTTTGACAGCCCCAGGCGTTTAAGCCGCAGAACCGGGTATGACCACGCATCGGTACGTAACAGATATCCGCTACCTGTGAAATGAATCCATTCTGATTCACCGAAGTCTCTGGTCTGGTGTGACAGCGAGTACAACCAGGCGTTGTCCTTTGCCGTGATATGTGCGGTACTGCAGCGTATGCCGGTCAGGGCAGCAAATGGTGGCATGCAGTCTGTTGAGGTCCGGTCAGATTCATCAACAACACGAAGGAAGTGGCCGTTATCGCAGACCACGTTAATCAGTTCAGCGAGCTCAATACCATCGACGTCAACGACAATGCGCCCCATGTTCAGTGCCTGCACGTTAATGCTGTCGGCTTCCAGCGTCAGGGCCAGTTTCATTGTTTCGCCTCCGGATGCTTACCCAGGGTAATGTCATTTACCGTTCTGTAGTTGTCGCGGGTCATCAGGCCGGTTGCCCGGCGTGCCCGGAGGATATCAATACTGTTTATTAACTGAGAACGGGTACAGGCACTGAATTCCGGCTGGTCGGTACGCACCAGTGCGTATTTTTCAACAAGAAAGTTCACTGCATCGCACAGTGAAATGCCGGCCTCAATATGCTGCTCAATCACACGTTCATCAGCGAACGGTGTGTCATTCAGCGTGAGGCCGTAGTGCTGGTCCAGCAGTCGGGTGAGCAGTGTCTGCCAGATGGTGACGGGAGACGGGCAACGCGATGCCTCCCGTACGTGTGTGTCAGGTAATGTTTTCATCTTAAGTTCTCTGTAACTGGTAGTGCTAAAGGTGAGATATTCGGGGTTATGAAGTGGTTGCGGGTGCCAGTGTCGGATAAACAGCCATATAAACGTAACCACAGCTGCCGAGGGAGTCGGCTTCGCAGGTCAGCCCTCTGGCATACAGCGTGACGGTATGCTGATGGCGGGGATTCAGTTCACCGCTGGTGAGCATGAGTTCCAGTTGTTTCATCAGCAGCGGAAAGGCCTGGTCCAGGTGGTATGCATCTGCATCTCTGAACCGGCCTCTGATACCGGCACGGTTGGCAAGGTAATGCAACCGGTTACCCTCCTGCACCAGACGTGCCCCGAAACAGGGCGTCACGGTGCAGGGGAGCCCCCACCAGGGGCGGTCGTTGTTGTTGTCGGGATGCGTTGTCCCGGGGGGTGTGTCTGACACGATAAAATCCTCACAAAAAATCAGTTAAGAATGGTTCGATGGTGGCGATAATTCGGCTCATCAGAATGCCCTTTCTGATTCAGTTCAGGGTAACGCTCATCAGACGGACATACGGACCAAAACTGTCCTTACGGCGTTCAGCAAACACGGCCAGCACACCGGGAATATCCTGCACTTCACGGCCGGTATACGTATCCGTGCTACCGTGCCAGCGGTATTTACCGGTACAGAACGGAAAAAGACGGGATGCAGGATGCTGTTGGTGAATACGCATGGCTTCACCACGGGTGATGATTTTCATAATGGGATACCTCTGAAGACAGAAGATAAAAGTGAAAACAGGTGTGATGTGGTTGTGACGGGTTAAAGCAGACCGTGTTCGGCAAAGGAGAATACCTGGCTGCCACCGACTATCAGATGGTCCGGCACCCGGATATCCACCAGGGCCAGCGCCTGTACCAGACGTTCCGTGATAAGCCGGTCTGCCTTACTGGGGGTGACTTCACCGGACGGGTGATTGTGCGCCAGCACCACGGCAGCGGCATTGTGGTACAGGGCACGTTTAATCACCTCCCGGGGATGGACTTCCGTGCGGTTGATGGTGCCTGTGAAGAGGGTTTCACCCGCAATCAGCTGATTCTGGTTGTTCAGATACAGCACCCGGAACTCTTCCCGCTCCAGTCCTGCCATGTTCAGAATCAGCCATTCCCGTGCCGCATGCGTGGAGGTGAAGGCCACGCCGGACTCATGAAGATGACGGTCCAGGGTTTTCAGAGCCCGCTGAATGAGGCTGCGCTCGCCGGGCGTCATCGCTCCGGGCAGAAAGGAAAGCTGTTGCATTATGCTTCTCTCCATTCAGTCGATGATGCGCATAATGGCGCTGCATTCCGGATGCTGCAGGGCGTAATCCCGCAACCGATAATAATGGACCGTCATGGCATAATTCTCTGTACGACAGGCGTGATGACTGTACGCCATCAGACAGGCGGCAATGCCGGCAGCTTCCGGGCTCATTTCAGCGCGGTTACCGTTCATGGCATTGAACAGTACCCATGTTTCGTCATCATCGTCATCCGGTTCGGGTGCCATAAATGCCCCGCCGTTGTTCAGGGTGTACAGATTCCAGATACCACCGCAGTAGTCTTCGCACAGACGGTCCATCCAGCCGAAGACACGGGGCTCCAGGGTCACCCACTGTGGAATGAGGCCAAAGTGCTGTGGCCAGAAGCTGATGCGCTGTTCATCAGGGACGGGAGTGGCAACCAGTTGAGACTGGTTATTCCCTGATGCAGTGGTTACGGAAACAGAAGGTGTGGTGGAGCTATGCGAAAAGGTTGTCATGAGATGATTCCTTATAAAAAGTAAATGAATGGAAGAATGCCTGGGGACTGGTACAGACGTGAGTCAGGGCTGCACTTTCAGGGAAACAGCATCAGCGCATGCTCTCCAGCAGCGTTTCTGCCATCACCCACAATGCGCGGTTGAGCTTAATATCGGTGTCGATGCTGTGAATGGCACGGGTGTGGATACGTTTTCCTTTTGCACTGCGACCGGAAATCCCGCCTTTCAGCATGTTCTCCTGGATGGTCTGGTAAGTACTCCACAGGTCCTTACCGTAATCCTCCCGGCGTCGTGGCGTCAGAATGTCGGCGGTGGTGACGGGCTGATGTTCATCACCATAACGGTAAGTCAGTGCCGCCTGTGCCAGCGCCTGGCGTGCCGGTGGCGGCAGGACCAGCGACTGCATGGCATCACGCTTCTCCTCTATCCGGTCAAACACGCCCACCACCTCGTAAGCACCTTCAATCACCCTGTCCACCACGTTTCCCCGGTGGGGCACCCGGACTTCTCCCAGCGACTGACCGCAGACCAAGCCATTGGTGCAGATGGCACGAAAATATCCGGGTAACATCTGGTAGCTGGATGAACCGTCATGGGAGTTGAGCAGAATAATTTCAGGCACATGCTGACCGGTTATCTGTCCGGCCCGCCGCAGACGCAGCATATGTTTGGTATATTCCCGGCGGCTCTGGTCGCGCACACGGGTCTGGCAGGCGAAGAACGGCTGAAAGCCTTCCCGCTGCAGATTTTCCAGGACGGTGATGGTGGGAATGTACGCATACCGTTCACTGCGGGAGGTGTGCCGGTCTTCTCCAAAAATACTCGGGACGTGGTACATCAGTTCTTCGCGTGTCAGTGGGCGCTCCCGTCGGATCTGATTTACATGACCAAAACGACTGGCTAATTGCATACTTTGCTCCTTATGAATGAATTAGCGGTATAAACGAAAAGGCCGCGTCTCCCGGAGAAGACGCGGCCTGATGGATGAAATGAAGACGTTTATTGCCTGAGAATTCCCTCACTGGCGAGATACGAATTTAGCTGTTTTCCGGCATCAGGTTCAAAATTCCAGCACCGCCAGCGTAGCTGCCCTTCGGCATTGCGGATAACCAGCCGGAAATGCGTTCCCTGGTCATCTTCAATAAGCACATTGCGGTAAGCTGTTGTGACGGCAACCGCCTGTTCGCGTGAGAAAGGGCCTTCGGGCAATAAAACAGGGTGGCAGTCCGACATACCGGCTATTTTCCGATAAATTCAACGCTGGCGCCGGTGGCATTACCGTCAGCACCAACCGTGACGGTTACTTTGTCGTACGCACGGTCTTCAGGATTGAATACTTCAAACTCAACCTTATTGCCTTTTACTTCGTAAGAGCCAAAATCAGCGGTTTCTGTTGTTTCCTCGTCATATTCTCGGGCGTATGCCTGCCGGGCTGCCTGCAGGACGGAATCTTTATTAATAGTGGTCGTCTGTTTCGGGGAAAAACCGGCAAGTGATGTGACAAATTTCGGACAGACCTTCAGCATATCACCGCGGGTGAATTCCATTCGTACACCAAATGCCTGTAAAACGGACACATCACGCTCTGCTATGGAGTGAACGGCTTTTTTGACCATTTCCGGCGCCTGTCCGATTTCCACCTCAACAGCCCTGAATCCCGTCTGCTGATTACACATTTGTGATGTGGGGATCAGGTTACCGTTAATACTGATACGGCTGCCCAGGAGCGTCTGTACGCCATTCGGGCATCCCTGCATCAGGCCGGTAATACCAATCGTGCCATTTTTCAGCATTACCAGCGCCTGACCATCTTCCGTCATGGTCTGACACCAGCCGTTTTTGACAGCCCAGTTGCCGGCGGATGCGGAGAATGATGCCACAGTGAACAGCAGGGGAAAAAGAGCTCTGGTATTCATGACTGACCTCTGAAATGAACGTACGGTGTTATTGATAATGATGGAAGGTATGCAGTGACTGTTCAGGGAATGACGTAGCCGTATATTTAGTTTTCTGTTCAACATATTGTCTCCATACCTGTCGGGACGGCTTTGGCAGGCCGGCGATCACAGGTTAAAGGTGTTGATAAGTTTATGGATGAAAGAGAAATGTGGCAGGGCGGAGATAAAACGCTCTTCAGCGACCAGACTGTGGATGTGGCCTCTCCGTTCAAACCGTTCTGATGTCAGGCTGACTGATTTGATATCTGCCAGAGGAAAGACCTGCAGTTTTCCCTTCTGTAACGCGATCAGATACCAGCTACCGCTGTAATAAATGAGCCGGCAGGGCTCCAGTGACGGATACCATCGCTCAGTCATCAGAGAGATGTGGATACACTGTCTTATTGCCAGGATGAGTTGCGAGAAACACTCGGGGAACGTTGCAGTGATATCCGGCGCCGGTAGCCAGATAAGGCAGGGAGAGGGCTCCTGGTTGTCGGTAAGACAGGTTATCAGTCGTCCGTTCCGGAGCGGAAGTATCCGTGCGATCCCGGTATTCTGTATAAAAGAAAGCATTTCAGGGATCGCACCTGGGCTGCTCTGTCGTCTGAGGCTGTACCTGCCATTTCTGTACTCTAAATCCAGGTGAACCAGACGCTGATGAAAATCGCGCTGTAAAGTACGTTCTGTAACGCCAAATTCATCTGACAGTGTTTTTAGTGACAGAGATTCTCCGGCCATCAGTCGGCTGATAATGAGTGATAAGCGAACCGCCAGGCGATCATGCCGGGAACGATTATCAGACATAGATGTGCACTCCGTAAGAAAACATCTTTTATTTCATGATGTTATTATGCATCATGATGTTGAAAGGATGTGTCGCATCCGGATAATCAGGAATAAAATGCAGCAGAAAAAATATTCTTTTAATTATCTGATTTTTAAGCATGATTTCATAAAAAGAAGAATGCTCGTTAATCCAGCGACACATCCTGTCGGCGTGAGTGTGTCAGAACAGACGCTCCCACAGTGTGATCAGCAGGTGGATAATGCGGTCCCGGGCTTTACGCAGAAGCTGTAACATCCAGGCCGGAAAACTGAAACGGGCAACGGCGACGTCAAAACTTTTCCCGATGGTTTCACCAAAAGTCTGTTGTGCGTGTTTCTGGGCCTGTTCAGAGCGGTTTTCTCCCCGGATATGTGAATACACCGCGCTGGTTGCCTGTGGTGGCAGTGCGTGGATCATCAGCGACACAAACGCCGGAAGGTTCCAGCCGACAGGTGCAGCAACGGAGAGTACCGGAAATGATGAAGGGAACAGGGTTGCCACCCGGGCTGTAACCGTCGCCAGTGAGAGCGCCTGCTGACGGGACGGGCATTTTTCTGTGGCATTCCATTCTTCAGCAGGAAACACGCGATCGGCATGGCTGAGAACAAACAGAAAACGCGAGGGATCTGCGCCTTCATTCAGTAAAAACTGATGCATGGTAATGTCGGCGGCATACGCGCGTTCATCTGCCCGCAGGATCCAGATAATCAAATCCACTTCCGGCAGTAACTGACGGTAAAGCGCCCGGTATTCCTGATCATGTTGCGGCGTCTCTCCAATGCCGGGCAGATCGACCAGCGTCATTCTGCGTTCACCGATCTGCAGGGTAAGACGATGAGCCTGGCGGGTGCAGCCGTTCAGGGGATGCGTGGCACAGATATGGGACTGAAAAATAGCATTACACAGGCTACTTTTGCCGGTGCCGGATTTACCCATAATGCCAATCACGGGTTCGTAATGAATAATGCTGTGGAGATGTTCAAGAATTTTCTGACGAATTTCTTCAGGAAGAAACGTCAGATATGATTTCACTTGTGCGGAGAGGGAAGAATGGCTGAATGACATACCGGTATCCTGTTGATTTCACTGAACCGGATCACACTAATCCGGTTTATCATTCAGGTAATATGGGCGTGAAAAATGATGGAATGTCTGAATTACGGACATTATTGTTAAAGTGTAATGGAGTATGGCGTCAGTTTTTCAGAACGGGAACTAATGACATACTGCTGTTTCAGGAGATGAGAGGATGACCGGACGTAAAAACAAATGTGTCAGAAAAAATTGTAACAATCAGGTTTTCTCAGTAAAAATGGCAGTAGAGAAAAGACTGTGCAGAAAACATTATGAGAGGTTTTGTGAGCTCAAAAAAAGAAGAGAGCAAAATCCTGTTCACAGATTAAATGAAGCATTGCCCAGAAAGGTAGAAGGCCCAAAAAGAAAGAGGAAATTAGTAAAAGAAAGAGAAATCATTAACAGCAGGACGAAACATAAACAGGAGCAGGGACCATCTCTGGCTGAACTTAATAAAAAAGTTCGTGAGATACTGAAAACCCCGGCATGGAGAACGCTGGAGACGAGAATTCGAAGAAACGGTATCACATTTAATTCAAAAGCAGAGTTAGATGCGCTTTCTGAACTTTATGCAATTTATTCATGGGTTTCATATTGCAAACGGAGCGATAATTATTCTGTGTGGTTTTTGAATCACCCGGGGGTAAATGTAAATCTTCATGTATGCGAATGCAGCTCTTCTGAAAGCGATTATTATCTGCCATCCCGTTTTATTATTCTTCCAGCTCCATTAAGGCAAAAAGTAAAAAGAAAATACTCTGCTAATTCGTCTGGGGTACCAGGACATAATGATTCAAAAAGTCTTTATAAGACAGTTTTGTCTGCTTGTGGTGGAAAAAGAGAAACCGAATTGTTCTTTTATTCACTGCCAGTAAAGACTAATCATCACCTTTACTGGATTAAAAGTGGTGTGGTTAAAAGATTTCCTCCTGTTTTTGGTTTGTTGTTTTATGAACAGGAAAGGTTAACAGGAGGCGTTTTTCGTTATGTGTTGATAAGGTTTTATAATGTTTTTAAGGGGAATTTGTTTTTTGTTGAGATTGTCTCGTGCTGTTTTCTTGTTGAGCTTTTTCATGATGTTGATTCGTTTTTTATAAATCAACGATTAAGTAAGCTGGAAGGTTTTATAGATAAGTGGAGGGATGGTAAAGAAATCTGGATAAAAGCATATCTACAACTGATACATAATACATTGGGAATAACTGAAACAGAAAAACTCGTCAATCTATATAATTCATTTTTTACTGATAAAGTGGTTCTCTGGGATGAATCAGTAAAAAAAGTTAAGTGGATTTATGAGAAATAGTACCATTTAACTGAAAGCCACCATAACGTCTTTTTGACCACATTCATGATAATGCGTCTCATTTTGTTTTCGTTTTTTTGTTCAGGGAAATTTTCCGAACATCAGTGATAATGAGGGGTTTGTTGTTTTTGTTTCTGCAATGTTTGAGGGCTATTCCTGGAGACGATTCGTTGTTTGTGAGCAAGAGGTGGTCCGCTTTACTGGACAAGTTTTGTATTTGTTGAGTGGTGAAATGGAAGTAAAAAGAGCCCCTTTCTGGCAATGACTGAAAAAGTCAGTAGCGTGTGACAGTAAAAACTAACATAAAGTGATTATCGTATGATTATGACAATAACTTATAACTTTTATGAAAAGAATAACAGAAACTACGAAGCCATAACAGATTCCTGAGACCATGTTTTCTGAGGTAGAGAAAATAATTCCAGAGTAAATCTGCTCTGTTTTTAGAACAGAAAACTCCATGTTGGCTGTAAAAGTGAAAAATCAACACCCAGTATGCATGGATGTCTGAAGATGTTGAGAATGTCGGTATGATACTATATACACGTATTTTACTCAGTATTTTTACTAAGCATTTCAGTAAGTGTTATACACGTATTTTCTACTAAGTATTTTACCAAACATACATGTGTTTTCATAAACACTTCTACAAGTGTTTTCATTAAGCATTGCTGTACACATTGCTTTGTCTGAAACACATCCAGTTTAGTAAATCTTTACGTTAGCTAAAATCAGTTTAAAGCTGCTACAAAACAATTTTTCCTGTTTAAGCAATCAACCTGCTGTTCGATTTTACTGATGTTACGTTTAACTTTTCCTGAGATTTCGAGTTTTCGACGTTAGCATGAAAAAGTATCTTTACGCTAAATCAACCAGAACTTTCCTGAGATAATCTGACGTTCTTTTCGATGTGCTTACGACGATTCTGTTAGATGGTTTTATGGATGTTTTTGTAACGATGAGGTTGATGAGATGATTAACTGGTTCTGGTGTTTTTTCTCAGCGCAAAGTGATTATCTTCATCATAAGGCTCTTTTCAGAAAAAGCGTGATGATTGGTTTTGGTGTTTTGATTCAGATGAGGAGCTGCCAATGATTATGATGTATTGTAAGAAATAACTCCTTCAGAATGTTGGAGCATGCTCTTACACAAACTGTTTTCTAAAATTAAGGGAACAGTTTAAAGAGTATAAACTGTTCATCTTCTTCAGGATTAAGCTACATTGTTGGTATGACTGACAGGATTGTTTTCTTCCCCTGACTCTGGGCTTAACAGTCCCTGGCGTTGTAGATATTCACTGACTGACATTCCAGAACTACGGATCCTGTCAGAGATTTTACGAAATTGATCCTTCCATTCTGCAGGTAGTTTCTTAATTTGTCTGACTTTACAGGCTACACTGTACGGGGTTCGCCCTAGTTTCTCTGCCAGCCAGAAAAGGTGTTTACCAATTTCATCGTCCGGTACATCCTCCAGAACATCTCGCAATAAACTCTCGTCTGCCTCATTCCATGCCACACCAGCATTTGGGAAACGAGGATCGATCTCTCTTTCCTTCTTCTCCTTCTTACTTTGCTCTTTTCGGGATGATACAGATACGACAGAACGTTCTTTTACCGCTGTAATCGCCATAACTGCATTGAGCAGAGATCTGCGCTCCACATCGTTCAGCATTTTTCCTTCACAGATCAAATCATTCAGGATGTCAATGACTAGATTCAGACTTTCTTCTGTTAGCTTCATATTTCAGACCTTGAAGTATGTAGATAATCAGCACAATTACTAATGTGATAAATATCAGAAGATAATTTACAGGTAAACTGGAAAATACATCTGAAGAATAAAGGCCTCAGCTTAACGTTTCAGCCAGTTTGTGAGCTGATTGAGGTACGGCGATGACATTAACGGGAATTACTCCCCTATAGCTCTGAGCTTATTTTTCACCCTGGCAACATATGGTGGCTACTGCCGCATGGTTCTGGAGTAGATATCTTACTACTCGTAGAATTGTGCTTACTGGTCAGGCCAGCGCACAGGCATTCCGTGCAATCAATAGAACACTGGTTTTTTAGTCTTCCGTTACCCATCAGGATGTTAGTGCAAATTCCGGTGTATTCGATCAGTTGTTCGGCGAATCAGCGATCGATCACGATGTGATTTCGTATGTTAGGGATGCTGGTATGATTACTTGCTGAAAAATAATGTGAAAAGGCAGTTTTTCTTTAGACATTTAGCTCATTCATGCTGTTGTTTTACGTTTTGCTGTCGTGTGCAGGATTATCTTTTTGTTACGGGACGATTCATTCCATTTTAATCAGGAGCCATTGGCGTTGCTCATTGGCGGGATGCCGTAAAGTTGTACTGCGGTGATTAATGATGTGAAGTCAATCCAAATCAACGGAGATCTCTCATCATGAATCAACCAATACACAATACTTACTGGTTATCCCGTTTTGAAAGTATTCTCAACAGTGCCCTGGCGCAGCACCGTGCCGTCTCGTTAATCCGGGTGGATTTACGTTTCCCTGAGTATATGCCTGTCACCATCATGGATCCCGATCCGGATTCAGCGGTGATTTCTCGTTTTTTTGCATCTCTGAAAGCCAAAATTCAGGCTTACCAGCGGAAAAAAGATGTGCCAATCAGCGTGTGCATGCAACCAGCCTGCGTTATTTCTGGTGCCGGGAGTTCGGTGGGGAAAAAAGCAGGAAACATTATCACGTGATATTACTGCTCAACAAAGATACCTGGTGCTCGCTCGGGGATTTCAGCGAACCGTCTTCGCTGGCGACGATGATCCAACAGGCATGGTGCAGCGCTCTGCATCTTGAGTCCTGGCAAGGTGATGGCCTGGTCCATTTTTCCAGGCGGACGCCTTTCCGTAAACCAACATCGTCTGATGCTCGCCCTTCTTCCGATGACACCCCTTTGTCTGGTGGATGTTCTGATACCAGGAAGGCTTCAGACAAAAAGCCGGGTGAAGCCGCGGTTCTCTGGATCAAGCGTGGTGATGTGGAAGCGCTGCAGAAAGCCCGGAACAGAGCCAGTTATCTCGTGAAATATGAAACGAAGTTGCATAACGGTTCCGGGCAACGTAATTATGGTTGCAGTCGTGGGCCGGGGCGTCTACTGGATGGCAGGTGAACCCGGTAAAACGGCATCCGGTGCCTGAGCATACGTCACGTAATTAACTGTCTTGAGCAACAAAATTATGGAGTAACCTGATGGCAGGATTCATTACATTTCTTTGTTCTTTCTGAGCATCGCATTCAGGATAGCCAGCAGTTTGCGCATACAGGCTACCAGCACCGCCGTAGTCATTACGCCGATGCCTTTAATGTTGCTCAGGTGCTCAGCTGGTTCTTTAAAATGGTTCCGGATGTGGGGGGGCATCTTCCAGCGCTTTGATGATATTAATGTTTTTTTGCTTTGCGGGTGAGCCGGGTACAACCTGTTTCGCTCAGTAACTGGCATAGCGATCAACTGGCGTCTGCGAACGACTATGGCATTAAGAACCTGATGTTCTGCATCCGGCAAGTCCGGATAAAGCGGTCTCGTTCCGGATGGTAATTAATAACTGCAGCCATCTGGGCAAAAACCCGCGCATCAATGCGGTCAGTCTTCGCCAGATATCCCATCGCACGGGCAAAGTCACGAGCTTGCCTGGGGTTAACTACGGCGATCTCAAAACCTTTGGGCTGAAACGTACAGGTTATGGCGGCCTTCCATCAACACAAAGGCCATATCGTGCTGCCTCAGTTCAGCGATGATGAAATCAACGCCGTCAGCACCACTGGTAACAGAAAACAGTTCAATAGTGTTGCTGGCGGCAATATCCAGCGTTGTTTTGGACACATCGGTATCAACACAAAGTGGATTTGGCAGACTCATTATTGCCCATTCTTGCTAATGCGTTATGGAGTACGGACAACTGTTCGGGTTTCAGATGAGTGGCCAGTGTATGCGCCATTTGCTTACATACGGGCTTAAACCCTAAGGGGCACCAGGCTGCATACGCTTTGCCAAATCTGTTCGCTGCTCATGATAACGAAGAACCAGGATACAAGGTGGAAGATCCTCAACGCTCAGGAGCGTAATGTTCCCTGTGTTTCATGCCCCCATCGTTTGTTGCTGTGGTGCCAGACTTCTGAGGCACCTCCATGTCGTTTTGCTTTTGTCAGCATCATAAATGCGTCGGGACTGGTGAATGGATACAAGCCATTTTATTATCGACGTCAGCGAACATACTCACAATGTCGGTATGTTTCTGAACTGAACAGTAAGTTTTGCGTTGATTACAGTATGCGAAGGAGGTCCATTACAATGAATCCCGATTATGTGCAATCCTTGCAGACATCCCACTACTCCCCAGCTGATTTAACCTACAGATTATTTCCTGGTGAGCTTGCGTATCTCATTGACGACTTATATGAAAGTACCCAACTTCCGCTGGAGCTCATTTTTAATACTGTACTGACAACGCTCTCACTCTCCTGTCAGTCACTGGTTGACGTTGTTCATCCTCACACCAACATGCCGGAACCCTGCTCACTTTATCTGTTGGCAATCGCAGAGCCAGGCGCGGGAAAAACAACGATAAACAGACTGGTGATGAACCCCTGTTACGAATTTGCCGATCGACTCATTCAACAATACGAAGAGAGAAACAAAGATTATAAGACTGAACTACAGATCTGGAATACCCGGCAGAAAGCGCTTGCTGCCAATTTAAGAAAGGCTGTTAACCGGGGGTATCCGGGGGAACAGGAAGAAGAGGCGCTGCGTAATCACGAAAGAAATAAACCGACACGTCCGGTTCGACCGAATTTTATCTATGAAGATGTTTCGCTTAAAGCGCTTGTGGAAGGGCTCAATGAACATCCTGAGGCAGGGGTTATTTCTGACGAGGCAGTCACTTTTTTCAGAAGCTATCTGAAAAATTATCCGGGCCTGTTGAATAAAGCATGGAGTGGACAACCGTTTGATTTTGGACGAGCTGACGAGAAATACCATATCACGCCACGTCTGACATTTTCGTTAATGTCCCAGCCGGATGTCTTTACGAATTATATAAATAAAAATGACGTACTGGCGTGGGGAAGCGGATTTCTTTCCCGGTTTCTGTTCAGTCAGACCGGAAGTCCTTCCCGGGTACGGGATTATACGAGAGGCGAGTTCAGAACAATACCAACCCTGGAGAAGTTTCATAAAAAGATTAACGGATTTCTGTTAAGCCATAACATTAATTCCCCCGGTATGAGCACCGAAAGGAAAACATTAAAACTTGCAAAGAAAGCGTTGGGGGAGTGGCAGGAAAACCAGATTAAGATTGAAAGAAAAGCGCTTGCAGGAGGGGAGTGGGAACACATCAGAGATATTGTTCTGAAAGCAGGTTCTAATATACTGAGGATAGCTGGAATATTCACCTGCTATTGCTATAAAGATGCTGAGGAAATTGAATCAATTGCGCTTTTTAAAGCTATGCATCTCATGGACTGGTATCTGGAGGAGGCGAGCACAATATTTTATCCCATGTCTGCACGATGCCAGTTTGAACAGGATGCCTGTGAACTGTATGCATGGATTATGACCCGAATAAGGCAGAATAACTGGCGTGCTATCAGGAAAACAGACATTGAAAGATATGGTCCCAATCGTCTGAGAAGAGCAGAAAAACTTACACCTGTACTCAATCAGTTAATCGCTCAGAATTATTTCCGTATCATCAAGATGCGATCGCATCAGGCACTTTATGTTTCTGCTCTTGATAATAATGGTTACATCCTTCCTTTCGGCGCAATGTCTTACGAACCGTTTGATATTGTTCCACCCCAGTATAACCATAATGCGAAAATATATTCCGTTGTTATTCCACCGGCATTAATTCAGTCATTTACACCTGATTCCTCAGCTTACACCTTATTTTAAAACAATTTTGTGAGTAGAAAACGAAAATCATAATCCTTCGAATGAAGGCTGATGATAAGGTGTGTTGCATATCCTGCATCTGTGCAAATATTCACCAATTATTGGGTGTGAATGAAAATTTCTCTGAAAAAATCGCTATGGTAGCAACAGTAGCAGCACATACACTACATCTGTGATTTGGTTTTGTTTTCATAATGACCTGCTGTCAGAGCTGATTGAATGCTGGGATGTGCGCACTGGTGGAAGAGTGGTTTTCGTTTCAGATATAACGAAAGGTAATCGAAAGATTGTTTTAAACATGGATTAAAGCTAATCATTAACCATATTGTGTAAGTTTTTATATATAAGTTTGTTTGATTCTTGCCGTGATGAGTGCTGGGGTATATGACGATGTCGCTCTCTTTCTGAATAACAAATTATTATTCGTCTGTTACTGATAAGGGATGCGATTCATGTTTTAATAGAGGGTTGAAGAAAATTAATTTGATATTTTTTTGTAAGGGAATGGAACTGTCCGGAATATGTTCAGAACGGCGGATTTCTCATTTCCATTCATTAAACATGGATAATTTTAATTTAGGTTTATTACTATTATTATACTCACTCCCTTTTTCATACAATCTCTATTGTTATTTACTTCCTGTCTTTACTCACTCTCTATCTTTACGATTATATTCACTCTATCTTTACACATTCCATTACTCTTACCCTCAGCTAATTATATTCACTCATGTCCTTCTCTAATATTTTTTTTGTCACCATTATCACAATATCCACTTCCCTTTCATTCAATCATAATTACTGTAACTCATATGATGTTCGGATAAGTTATTCTCTACCATTCTACTGATGATATTCATCTGTTCTCATTTTCAGTGAGACAGTAATTGATTTTAATCTTATCCATCATGAACTGTATTTTCTTAACAATGGTTGTTTATCTGAAGTGTTTTAACTATTCTGATGAACATCAATTCTTTTGTCATTACTGATTAACTGAGTATTTATTCTTTGATAAGGTATCCATGATTCCGTAACAATTAACAGAACAGAATAAACAATGGTATTGACAGAGTGAATTCCTGATTATATTTGTTCGTTTCTGATTATCTTGTATGTTAAACAAAATGAAAATTATCCATCCATGGTATATTTTATTCTGGTACCGTGTACCCGTTAACGTTCATATCTTGAACATGAGTTGTTTTTAACAGATTGAATGAGAGTGTATGATTTTATCAGGTTACAGATATGTGTTGGCCTTGTACACGTTTTTGCAGACTCACTGAGAGCAAGTTTGTAGTTTATGATGTGACTGGTCGTAATGCGTTTCTTAACCTCCAGCTAGTGGGGTTTTAGCTCGTATTTTACAGTATTTCGTGATGTTTATTGATTCTGTATTTTATTCGCTCCTCGTTTATCTCATCTCTTTAGTTAATACCATCAGATAATCTATTTCTTTCTGCATAATGATGCGTATCGTTAATAACCCGTCGTATTCATTCTGCTACAGCATGCCTGATAAATACCATCTGTAAGTTATTACAGTTTTAGATCTGATTATGAGCGAAAGCATTAATTCGCTCACAGAGCTTAAAACATCATTAACTTTCAGGAGTTATCAACATGCCTAAATCTTACACACCAAACTGGTTTTTTACCGCTTTACTTGACAATCACATCAATCAAATGATGGCACGCTATTCCTGCCTGCGGGCCTTACGCATGGATTTCTTCTACAGGAAAGATACGCCTGATTTCTTACAACCTGATCATCGCTGGCTTGAATTGCAGTTGCGTATGATGCTGGAACAGGTTGAACAATTTGAAAATATTGTTGGCTTCTTCTGGGTGATTGAATGGACGGCTGATCATGGTTTTCATGCGCATGTGGTCTTCTGGATCGATCGTCAGAGGGTTAAAAAAATATATCCCTTTGCGGAGCGGATTACGGAATGCTGGCGGTCTATTACGCATAACAGTGGTTCGGCACACCGCTGTACATATCAGTCGCATTATACATACAACATCAACATTCCCGTGCGTCATAACGATCCCGGGAGCATCGAAAATATTCGCGGTGCCCTGCATTATCTGGCGAAAGAAGAACAAAAAGACGGGCTGTGTGCCTACGGCTGCAATGAAGTTCCTGAACGTCCTGCTGCAGGGCGTCCTCGTAAGCCTCACTTCTGAAAGTTTGAATCATGAGTTTCCTGGCCCGGAAACACTTCGTCGGTAAAAACTTACCTCGATGATTAATGATGTGAACTGAAGTCAACGGAGATCATTCACCCTGAACCTGCATCCGGTGTTCTGTCCCTTGTCGGTTACCTGATCTTCCTGTTCTGTCCCGGTTCTTTACGTATTCCATCAACCCCATCCGCAAACCATAACATGTCAGCTCATTCACGGGCAGGGCGCGTTGTGGGTTGCGCATAATGGAGCATATCTTATGAATGCTATCCCTTATTTCGACTATAGCATGGCACCCTTCTGGCCATCTTATCAGAACAAAATCGTTGGCGTTCTCAACCGTGCGCTGCGTGAGCAGTCCGGCTCACGGATACGGCGAATCCTGCTTCGTCTGCCGTGGGAACATGACAACGCCTTCAGTGACAGAAAAATCTGGTTCGGTATGGATTTTATCGAAACCGTCAGTGCGCTGATGAATGCAACACCCGGACGTGACCTCTGCTGGCTCCTGACCCGTCATCCTGAAAAACCGGAATACCACGTGGTGCTGTGCGTCAGACAGGAGTATTTCGATGGCCCTGAACTGGATCGGTTGATTCTGGATGCCTGGAGCAACGTACTGGGCTTCGCGTCACCGGGTGAAGCGGCACCGTACCAGAAGCAGATCACCCGGGATGTGCTGCTGGACAGTCGTTCACCGGACTGCGAAGACATCCTCAAAGAGTTGATATGGGCGTTCAGTGATTTCGCCCGCGATCGTCGTGGTGTGCGCGATCCGGAAGCCCGTTACCTCGCCGGTAATCCCTGGTATCCCGTAGCAGACCAGCTCTGAAAGCACAGTTCAGCAGATTCACCCGCATTTGCCCAACCTTTATAAATCGCACAGAGGATATCCTGACTATGTTGACCTCAATAACAGGCTACGACAGTGTATTGCTGCGTGCCGACGATCCCCTGATCGACATGAATTACATCACCAGCTTCACCGGTATGACTGACAAATGGTTTTACAAGTTGATCAGTGAAGGCCATTTCCCTAAACCCATCAAACTGGGGCGCAGCAGCCGCTGGTACAAAAGTGAAGTAGAGCAGTGGATGCAGCAGCGAATAGAGGAGTCACGAGGAGCAGCAGCATGAAACGTGTTGTAATGCCAGTACGTTGGCAATGTGCAAAATGCCGGCGCTGGTATTGTGGAACCCGGCCCTGCCCCTGGTGCTGGCGACATGACCGTTCATCTTCCTGCTGATACCCTCTGGTCAGCCAGCGGGGTGTTATCCCTTTCTGACGTATTCGTCATTCCATTCGTATCACCATTCACTGGTGTTTGTATCGTATCGTGCCGATGTTGATGCGTATTTTCCTGTGTGTCTGCACCGGCTTAACAAAATTCAACAGGGTTTGAAAAGGAACATTTCGTGCAAATAACCGAAGCCTTAATTTCAGAGCCGGGAGACATCCGGCGTTTTGTTCAGCAGGCGGTGGACCACTGGCCGCGTCTGCTGGCAGTCCACTTCACGCTCCATTCGGCTGAAGGAAACATCAACGGACAACAGGTTCAGACATTCTGTACTTCCTTTTACCGACAGGTACACGAACGTATTACTGAACGTAATCACACGGCCAGTCCATCATCGCCGGTGGTATTACGCTGGCTGCGGGAACAACATGGAGGAGCAACAATACGATGCCTGTTGCTGCTCAGTCAGACGAGCATTTGCCATCCGCGAGCCAGTGCCACGGTTGATGAAGAATGTTCGCAACTGGTGGATTTATTGCAACAGACATGGCGGGTGATAAGTGCTGATGGACAATGCCGGGTGGAAAGGTGTTTTTGGGTTGTCCGGCCTGATACATCCGGTCAGTATGTTGCGTTAAAAACAGTCGCATTGTCTCTGGGGTTACCGGTTGTGACAACAATCAGTTGGTAATGGACGTGTGAACCATCTGCGCTTCCGTTGATTTTTATGGACTGATAAAGTTTTGCCAGCTGAATCTTTATACGGAATGCTCTTCAGTATGCGTACACGAATTGACTATCTGGCGGATAAATACTCTTTTACCGAACGGAATGAATCTCCACGCCTTCGCCGGAAGTGGCAGGATGTTCTGGAGGAGTGTCGGCTGACAGAGGCCGGACCAGAAGAACGGCTGCGTATTGCCCTGCTGAATGTGGATTACGTCACCAGTTTTGAACTGCCTTTTCGCTTGTTGCTTACTCGTACACCACAACTGATTGCCGCGCTTCGGGAAGAATGGGGCCTCAGCCAGAAAAATGTGGTGTTCAACGATAAACGGTTTGGCTGCGTGTACAGCCTGAAGGCCAGTCTTTCTGGTGTACCGGATACATTCCGGTATCATCTGTCTCATCGTATTCGCCGGATGGTTGGGAATGAAAATACATCATCGCCATATCAGCATATTGCCCGGGAAGTGAAAGTGCCCCGTGAACGGCTGAAGTATGCGCTGGAAGCCGGTTTACTGGTGACTGCACTGGACGGGCTGTTCTGGTCTGGTAGTCAGCGCATTGCGGCTGATATCCTGAGACTGAGAAAGAGCGGAATGCCGGTGGTGACAACGTCCGTGGAAGCGAGCGATAACCTGACGGGAACAACCCGCAAAATACCGGCATACCATCTCTGACATTGCGATGAAGGGCAGATTTCACCTTGACAGGGGCAGAGTGCCGCTTTTTATACTTTATTCCCGTGTCTGAAAAAATGTGCAAAGGAAACGGGAATGGCAAGGTCCGATTACGATTTTATCAATCTGTCTCTGGAACATGAACTGAATGAGTGGCTGGCAGAGAGAGGTTATGCCGGACAGGCGGATAACCGGAACCGACTGGCAGAGGTGGTTACCCGCAAATTGCGGGACAGTTTTTATGTGGACGTCTCCTGGGATGCGCTGAATGTGGCATACAGTGAACACCCTGAGTGGTTTTCAGAGCTTGCCTCCGGGGATGAGGATTAACAGGCAAATTACGCTGCTATCGGGCAGAGTGATTACCTGCAGGGATTTCCATTTATAAGAATACGCCGCTTCGGGAAAGCTCCGGTTCTCCGGAGAGTTACGATTATTTTTACTCAAATTCACAACACCTGAACTGGAACTTGCGTTGTGTCCCGGATTGTTACTCCGCAGGAAGCATCCTTTTTACCATACGGATGTTTGTTTTCCATTTTCCTTCCGAAAAATACAACTCCGATCACATTTCTGATATTTTCCCCGGATTTTACATAACAGGATTGTTTCTGTATGTTTTTTATCTGGTGTAAATTTCAGCACTGACATTCCGCTTACGTTAATTTACACTGGATACCCCACGAGGAGAATATGCAGCACCGGCAGGATAACTTACTGGCGAACAGAAATTTGTTGCCTGGTATGGTTTCCGGTCAGTGCGCATTTAAGCTCCGCACTTTCTCTCCGGTGGCACGCTATTTTTCCCTCCTCCCCTGCCTTTGTATTCTTTCGTTTTCGTCTCCGGCAGCCATGTTGTCTCCGGGTGACCGCAGTGCAATTCAGCAGCAACAGCAGCAGTTGCTGGATGAAAACCAGCGTCAGCGTGATGCGCTGGAGCGCAGTGCGCCGCTGACCATCACGCCGTCTCCGGAAACGTCTGCCGGTACTGAAGGTCCCTGCTTTACGGTGTCACGCATTGTTGTCAGTGGGGCCACCCGACTGACGTCTGCAGAAACCGACAGACTGGTGGCACCGTGGGTGAATCAGTGTCTGAATATCACGGGGCTGACCGCGGTCACGGATGCCGTGACGGACGGCTATATCCGCCGGGGATATATCACCAGCCGGGCCTTTCTGACAGAGCAGGACCTTTCAGGAGGCGTACTGCACATAACGGTCATGGAAGGCAGGCTGCAGCAAATCCGGGCGGAAGGCGCTGACCTTCCTGCCCGCACCCTGAAGATGGTTTTTCCGGGAATGGAGGGGAAGGTTCTGAACCTGCGGGATCTTGAGCAGGGGATGGAGCAGATTAATCGTCTGCGTACGGAGCCGGTACAGATTGAAATATCGCCCGGTGACCGTGAGGGATGGTCGGTGGTGACACTGACGGCATCGCCGGAATGCCCTGTCACAGGGAGCGTGGGCATCGACAACAGCGGACAGAAGAATACCGGTACGGGGCAGTTAAATGGTGTCCTTTCCTTTAATAATCCGCTGGGACTGGCTGACAACTGGTTTGTCAGCGGGGGACGGAGCAGTGACTTTTCGGTGTCACATGATGCGAGGAATTTTGCCGCCGGTGTCAGTCTGCCGTATGGCTATACCCTGGTGGATTACACGTATTCATGGAGTGACTACCTCAGCACCATTGATAACCGGGGCTGGCGGTGGCGTTCCACGGGAGACCTGCAGACTCACCGGCTGGGACTGTCGCATGTCCTGTTCCGTAACGGGGACATGAAGACAGCACTGACCGGAGGTCTGCAGCACCGCATTATTCACAATTATCTGGATGATGTTCTGCTTCAGGGCAGCAGCCGTAAACTCACTTCATTTTCTGTCGGGCTGAATCACACACACAAGTTTCTGGGTGGTGTCGGAACACTGAATCCGGTATTCACACGGGGGATGCCCTGGTTCGGCGCAGAAAGCGACCACGGGAAAAGGGGAGACCTGCCCGTAAATCAGTTCCGGAAATGGTCGGTGAGTGCCAGTTTTCAGCGCCCCGTCACGGACAGGGTGTGGTGGCTGACCAGCGCTTATGCCCAGTGGTCACCGGACCGTCTTCATGGTGTGGAACAACTGAGCCTCGGGGGTGAGAGTTCAGTGCGTGGCTTTAAGGAGCAGTATATCTCCGGTAATAACGGCGGTTATCTGCGGAATGAGCTGTCCTGGTCTCTGTTCTCCCTGCCATATGTGGGGACAGTCCGTGCAGTGACTGCACTGGACGGCGGCTGGCTGCACTCTGACAGAGATGACCCGTACTCGTCCGGCACGCTGTGGGGCGCTGCTGCCGGGCTCAGCACCACCAGTGGCCATGTTTCCGGTTCGTTCACTGCCGGACTGCCTCTGGTTTACCCGGACTGGCTTGCCCCTGACCATCTCACGGTTTACTGGCGCGTTGCCGTCGCGTTTTAAGGGATTATTACCATGCATCAGCCTCCCGTTCGCTTCACTTACCGCCTGCTGAGTTACCTGGTGAGCAGTCTGCTTGCGACGCAGCCTGTGCTGCCCGCCGTTGCCGCCACGCTGACGCCAGTGGGCAATACCTCCACAGATAAAGCAGCAAACGGCGTACCGGTGGTGAACATTGCCACGCCGGACGGGGCCGGGATTTCGCATAACCGGTTTACGGATTACAACGTCGGGAAGGAAGAGCGTGACTGGCTCATTCGTGACGGGCTGTGGTACATCAGCATGCAGTGGTGGCGCAATATGAACGGGAAGAACGGTCGGTTCATTTGCCCGGCGTTCAGCTTTTGCGACATCCTGCGGCCATTCGCGAAGTGATGTGAAGGGAATATCGTTGAGTTCACAGTATTGCTGGCGTGTAAGACCACTGGCGCGCCAGGCAGCAACGTGCTGCCTTTTCTGTTCAATGGTCCATCGGGGTTTTGACATTGATTATCTCCGGTAAGTTGGTGAATGAATGTCGGTAATGCTAACTGACTGAAAATCGCTGTGAAGATGACTTCCCCGTAACGACACCGGCCTGTTGACATACGTTGTAAGCGTAATATTCCGGCGAACTGTAATATTCCGGTGAACTCATATTGACGCGTTTTTCGGGCGCATCATTGGCGGCGCATACGAACGCCGCGATGGTTGAGGAATGGTTTTCAATTTTTGCTGCGATTTTTAGAACGAGCTCCAGCACTTCGCGGCTAGGGGCATTTATTTTTTGATAAAACGGATTCATGTTTATCTCCTGATGCCGAGCAAAAAAAGCCCCTCAAATGAGGGACCCAAGGAATAGATTAAGCAACGGGAATAAAACACCAAGCCAGTGTCTGATTTCAGACGCGGTGAGACGTTATATCGTACACGCTTGACTATGCTCCCTCCTGGCACATTATCAGGCATTATAGGAAACTCGCTTTGTGAATGAAGCGATTTAATGTATGTATTAGTCAATACAAGCGGGCATTTGTGAATATTAATACGTTCTTAGTAAATAATTAATTTGCTTATGCACCAGAGCGACACGCTTCACCATCCGAGGAGCGACCCAGACGATACTGCTTCCGGCCACCACGCCTAAAATTTCTGGTAACTGGTGATAATCAAGGACACGTGCCACTGCGCGGCCATATCCAGCAACGGTATGGATAAGGATAAATTCTCTATTGTGCTCAACGCTCACCACCATTTCGGACACAGTGCGCGCGGCATCCGGAGCCGGACGCAACTGTGGATTCTGCGAATAGACTTTTAGCCCTTTGGCATTTCGAATTTTTATGACACCTAACAACTTGAGCAGACGAGAAACGGTGGACTGGCTGATTGTCTCAAAACCACGCTCCTGTAAGTCGCGGCGGAGCTCCTCTTGGGAAAAATAGCTCTTTTCTGCAATCAGACGTTGGCAGACCGTTAGCTGTAGTTGCTCTTTGGGAGAGAAATCTTCGTAATCCATCATAATCCTATATTCAGTTCTCGAAATAACCGGTGACACCACACCATTCCGTAGACCGGATAGGGGCAGCGCCATCCGGCAAATTACAACAATGCCCCCAGACTTAATGCCACCATAATTACCACTGTTAATATCCCAAGCAGCGGCGCAACCCATTTCAGATATCGCACGTAAGGCACGTGGGCGATAGCCAGTCCGCCCATCACAACGGCAGAGGTGGGAGTGATCAGGTTAACGATACCGGACGCAGACTGGTAAGCCGTAACTACCAGGTCGCGGTTGACGTTAGCGAAGTCGGCAAGAGGTGCCATGATCGGCATCGTCAGAACGGCCAGACCGGACGAAGAAGGCACAAGAAACGACAGCACCACTTCCAGCCAATACATCACGTTGATGAATGCTACTGTCGATAATCCAGTAACCATTCCCTCGGCGTAGTGCAAAATAGTATGGGTAATCATACCTTTATCCATGATCACTACGATACCGCGCGCGATACCGATAATCAGTGCAACGCCCAGCAAATCTCGCGCGCCGTTGATAAAGGTAGAGGTCAGTTCCTCTTCGCTCATGCGGGCGATCAGGCCGATGATAATTGCGCTGGCCAGAAATACCGTTGAGATCTCCGCCATCCACCAACCCAGCACCGCCACGCCGTAGATCATGACCGCGAAGGTAAGGGCGAAAATCACCAGAATAATTTTGCGTACCGGGGTGAACTCCAGAGCCTGTTCGCTTTTATTGCCGAGGAAGTGGGCGAGGTTCTCCTCTTGTTTATCCGCAATAATGGAGAGAGACGGCTCCTTGCGAACTTTCCGGGCATAGCGCATCACCCATGTCACGCAGATTATCCAGCCGATGACAAGCACCACCACACGCAAGGTGATACCGTTGGTGAAGGGGATCCCGGCTGCATTGGCGGCGATCACCGTCGCGAAAGGGTTAATGGTGGAACCGAGCGTGCCGATCCCGGCGCCGAGCAGCACGGTGGAGGCGGCTACCACAGGGTCGAAGCGTGCTGCCAACATCACCGGCACCAGCAGGGTATAAAACGGCAGGGATTCTTCGGCCATGCCGTAAATTGTACCGCCAGCAGCAAACAGCGCCATAAGGATCGGGATCATCCACTCTTCGCGACCACGTAGTCGGGTGGTGACGCGCTCGATTCCGGCGTCAATGGCCCCGGTTTTGGTGACGATCCCGAGGAATCCTCCGATGATCAGAATAAACAGCGCAACGTCTATCGCCCTAGCCTGACCGGAGTCTGGATCATACAACCCGGCAATTGGGGCCATCAGCACTGAAATCAGTCCCTGCGGATTGGCCTCTACGTGTGCATAGGTGCCGGCAACAGGAACCTCCTTGCCGAGAGCTTCGTTCATTGCCATGTGATACTGCCCGGCTGGAATGATCCACGTCAGGACGGCAACGATGGCAATCAGAAAAAAGAGAATGGTATATGCGGAGGGAAATTTGAACTTACCCATGATGTTCTCCTGAGACCCGGTGCACCCTACGACGCACCGGGTGGTGATTAGTCGCCGAGTGTCGCCACCATGACCGCTTTAATGGTATGCATGCGGTTTTCTGCTTCATCAAAGACGATAGAGTTAGGGGATTCGAAGACCTCTTCCGTCACCTCCAGTCCCTTCAGGCCGTATGCCATCTCAATTTCTCGGCCCACTTTGGTGTGCTCATTGTGGAAGGCTGGCAGGCAGTGCATGAACTTGACGTTCGGGTTGCCGGTGGCGTTCATCACGTCAGCGTTGATTTGATAAGGCTTCATCAGGCTGACGCGTTCGGTCCACGCCTCTTTCGGTTCACCCATGGAGACCCAAACATCGGTGTAGAGGAAATCCGTTCCCCACACGCCTTCTTCCACGTCATCGGTCAGGGTGATACGTGCGCCCGTCTCTTCCGCGATGGAACGGCACTGTTCAACAAGCACCACATCCGGCCAGAAGGATTTTGGGGCTACAAGACGGATATCCATCCCCATTTTGGCAGCCCCCACCATCAGGGAGTTACCCATGTTGTTGCGTGCGTCGCCAAGGTAGGCAAAGCTCAGTTCCGACAGTTTTTTGCCCGGGGAATGTTCCAGCATGGTCATCAAATCTGCGAGGATTTGGGTTGGGTGAAATTCGTCGGTCAGACCGTTCCACACCGGTACGCCCGCGTATTTGCCCAACTCCTCAACGATGGCCTGACCGTAACCACGGTATTCGATGCCGTCATACATACGGCCCAGCACACGGGCGGTGTCTTTCATTGACTCTTTATGGCCGATTTGCGATCCGCCTGGGCCGAGGTAGGTTACCTGCGCCCCTTGGTCGAACGCAGCCACTTCGAAAGCACAGCGGGTACGGGTGGAGGTTTTTTCAAAAATCAGGGCAATGTTTTTGCCAACCAAGGTCTGTTTTTCTCGTCCGGCTTTTTTGGCCGCTTTCAGTTTGATCGCGAGATCGATCAGGTACTGGATCTCTGCCGGGGTGTAGTCCAGCAGTTTAAGGAAGTTGCGTTTTTTCAAATTGATGGTCATTAGGAAATCCTTTTTAAATTTTAACTGTCTGATGCCCTCACTCTGCCATCTCCCCTTTGAGGAGAGGGTTAGGTGAAGGGGGATTCAGTTACGAATCAATGTGCCTTTCTTGCCCGCCAAAATCTCAGCCCCGTCGACCAGAGCGCCGATCCCGGCAATACCGTTGCAAGCTTCAACAAACTTGCAGCAGGCGGCCACTTTCGGCCCCATCGATCCGGTGTCAAACTGCATGCCTCTGAGCAGTTCTGGCGTCACCTGCGCTAGCGGACGCTGGGTCGGTTTGCCCCAATCGAGGTAAACCGCGTCGGCATCAGTGAGAATCAGTAGTGCGTCGGCCCCTATCTGGTATGCCAGCAGGGCAGCAGAGAGGTCTTTGTCGATCACCGCCTCAATTCCGCGATAGCCGTTAGCCTTTTCCACAACTGGCACACCACCGCCGCCGTTGCAGATAACAAGATGGTCGCGCTGGATCAGTGCCGTAATAGCATCGCTCTCGACAATGCGTTTCGGCTGTGGAGATGGCACCACGCGACGGAAGTAGCTGCCGTCGGCCTTAAACCCCCAACCTTTTTCTGCTGCCAGTGTTTTTGCCAGGTCTTCGTTGTACACCGGTCCGATATATTTGGTCGGGTTGCTGAACGCCGGGTCAGTAGCGTCCACTTCCACCTGAGTAAGCAGGACGCTCACCTCACGCTGTGGCAGGCTGTTTTTCAGCGCCTGCTGGAGCATGTAGCCGATCATCCCCTGGCTTTCGGCGCCAAGAACGTCCAGTGGATAAGGGGTTACTTTGTCGTAGGCGCTGTTCTGCAGCGCCAGCAGCCCAATCTGTGGACCGTTGCCGTGAACCAACACCACGCGCCAATTCACCGTGAGCCCGGCGATGGTACGGGCGGCCAACTCAATGTTCTGGCGCTGGATTTCTGCTTCCAGTGGTTCGCCGCGCTTCAATAATGCGTTGCCGCCCAACGCCACAACCAAAGTGGGTTTTCGTTCCATGATGGCTCCTTTAAATTCCGTCGCGTTCAAGCGGACAGCTCATGCAGCGTGCGCCGCCGCGGCCTCGTCCCAATTCGTCCCCCGGGATGGGCAGCACGGTGATGCCGGCTTTGTCGTATTTCTCGTTAGTCCAGACGTTGCGCTCGTAACCAATCACCACACCGGGGCGGATGGTCAGAACGTTATTGGCGTCGTTCCACTGCTCACGTTCGGCTTCAAAGGCGTCGCCGCCGGTGGTGATCAAGCGTACCTGGTCAATACCGAGTGCTTTCTCGATGGCGTGCAACAGGTCGGTTTCCTGGGTCCGTTGTAGGCCATCGCGTCCGTTCGAAGTGAGCGTCCAGCACTGGGCGTCTTTGCGCACCACTTCCGGGTAAACGGAGAAAGTGTCAACGTCGATGTGGGTCATGACGGTGTCAAGGTGCATACAGGAGCGGTGTTTTGGCAGCTCAACGGCGATCACTCGCTCGGCTTGACGATGTTTGAACAGGCTGTTGGCGAGGAACTCCACGCCCTGCGGTGTTGTGCGTTCAGACATGCCGATCAATACCGCCCCACGACCAATCACTAATACGTCGCCACCTTCCAAAGTGGCGTGGTCGTAATAAATATTTTCGTCGCCGAAATACTTAATAAAATCGCCGTCGGCAAATGCCGGGTGCCAGCGATATATTGCCCGGAGGTTATTGGTTTCACGTTGACGGGCTGGTTTGGCCATCGGGTTAATAGAAACACCGTTATAAATCCAGCAGGAGGTATCGCGGGTAAATAAATGATTCGGTAGCGGCTTCATAATAAAGTCATTAGACGTGTGGGTATCCACCACCATATTGTTAATGGCAGCCGGAATTTCACCGTAAGTTAATCCGCCGCTTAATCTTCGCGCCAGTTCACGGTGCGGCATGTCCGCCAGCCAGCTGCGCACATCGCCCGCAAAGGTAGGTCCGAGGCGGTAGTCAGAAATTTGCGTCTCCAGTAACCAAGTTTTCGCTTCTTTAATATCAAGGGTTTGTGTCAGGAGGTCTGTTAACAGCAGGACTTCCACCCCCTGATCGCGCAGCGTATTTGCGAAGATGTCATGCTCTTCACCTGCCCGTTCAACCGAGAGTACATCATCGAAAAGCAGTTCCTGACAATTCGATGGTGTCAAACGTTTCAGACTTAAATTTGGGCGGTGCAGCATAACACTACGCAATTGACCAATTTCAGAACCGACGTAATGCTTTTCCATAATTATTCCTTTAATTTTTTCAGAATAAAAAGGTATGCGCCATGTTGTGTATTTAATTTCATGGCGGCTAAGTTCAATTGATTTCGTGGTTCATACTAGGCGGTAAAATAAACATTATTGTGATGAGATTCACACAAGAATGGATATTAAGGTGTTTGTTTTAATTTGTGTTATTTGCATCAAATAATGATTAATTTCATAATGTCAGCTCATGAATAGATAATCATTATTTGGGTGGAAATATTTCTATTTGTTATTATTTTGTGGAGTTTGCTGTTTTAAAGTGATTATATATTTATATGATTTTAAAAGTAAAAAAACTGTAGCGCGAATAATTATGCAATAATTGCAATTTAACTTTTTTTGGCTTAATAAAAGGCTGTAAATAGTTATGAAATCATAAAGAAAAATTATTAATGTGATAAAATGTGATATGTTCTCAGGTTTTGTGATTTTATTTTATAATTCTGGTGATTGTGTTGGCGTTATCACACGCTCGAAATGAAGTTATGCATAACCGCTGCATAATTACCTGTGTATGATTAACAATGATCTAACACCCTTCCCGATAAACATGAGCTCGCTTAGATGTCACAGGAAAAGGGCTAGTATGGCAGCACTGGTTTTCGTATGAAAGAAAGATAAAACATTGCCTTATATCTAAGGCTTCTTGATTATCGGTAACATCCACCATCTCCAGCCATAGCTGGCAGGTGGTGACGTTGGTGCAGTACTGGCGGGAGCTTCGGCTCCGGAACTGGCATACCTGCTGAAATCAACAGAAAAAGACCCGGCAGTAAAGGCCATTGCTCACGCCATTCTGGGCGGTGCAGTAGCGGCAATGCAGAGTAATAATGTTGCTGCTGGTGCAGCAGGCGCAGCAACGGGAGAGCTGGCAGCCAGAGCGATCGGAATGCTGTATCCGGGAGTGAAGCTGTCTGACCTCAGTGAAGAGCAGAAGCAGACGATAAGTACGCTGGCAACCGTGTCAGCAGGGCTGACCGGCGGTCTAACCGGAAACAGCACCGCATCAGCTGCAGTGGGAGCACAGAGCGGGAAGAATGCTGTTGAGAATAACTACCTGAGCGTGTCTGAAAAGACAGAACTTGAGATAGCAAAACAGACGATTAAAAACAGTAAAGATCCGGCAGAGCGTGAAAAGGCACAGCAGAAATATGATGCATTGCTTGAAAAAGATATTGCCAGTGATAAGGAGGTTATTGCTGCCTGTAGTAATGGTAATGCGGGTAGTTCAGCGTGTGCCAGCGCAAGACTGAAAGCTATTGCGTCGAAAGAAGGGTACGAAGATGGCCCTTATAACTCGAAATACAGCCAGCAATACGCTGATGCGTATGGTCAGATAGTCAATCTCCTCGATATCACCAGTGTTGATGCACAGAATCAGCAGCAGGTGAAAAATGTCATGATTAACTATTTCATGGTCACCAAAGGGGTGGATCGTCAGACCGCAGAAAGCTACACCGAAACAAAGCAGGGCTTGGAGATCATTGCGGCTTCGGTAACGCCTCTTATAGGGCAAGCTGCATCAAATAAATTAAGCTATCTTGGTATTGGGAAAAAGATATCCTTTGATGGTGATTTTATACTGTAGATGGAATGAAATTCAGCAAAAGTTATTATGAGAAATTATGGGCGCAAGGCAGACCTGTGATCCTACCCACGTAATATGGACACAGGCCTAAGCGAGGTTCTGGTTTTCAAATTGTTCCGGACTGAGGCCGCCACACCAACTGTGCCGCCGCCACCGATTGTAATCACATTCGATATAATTAAACACCGTTGCCCGCATTATTTCCCGGCTGATAAAGTGTTCTCCATGGATACATTCCACTTTCAGCGAATGAAAGAAGCTTTCCACGCAGGCATTATCGTAGCAGCAACCTTTTGCGCTCATACTTCCACGCAGATTATGCCGCTTCAGTTGCGCCTGATAATCTGCTGAACAGTACTGGTCTCCACGGTCCGTGTGAACGATAACGTTCCGGGGCCTCTTACGCCGCCACAGCGCCATCTGCAGGGCATCGCAGGCCAGTTGCGCCGTCATGCGTGGCGACATTGACCAGCCAATAACGGCACGTGACCACAGGTCAATGACCACTGCCAGATACAGCCAGCCTTCATCTGTACGTAAGTACGTGATGTCTCCTGCCCACTTCTGGTTCGGGCCACTGGCGTAAAAATCCTGCTCCAACAGATTTTCTGACACAGGCAGGCCGTGTGCGCGGTAGCTGACCGGGCTGAACTTCCGGGAGGCCTTTGCCCTCAGTCCCTGACGGCGCAGGCTTGCCGCCACGGTTTTTACGTTAAAGGGGTAACCCTGAGCACGCAGTTCATCCGTCAGGCGTGGGGCACCGTAACGCTGTTTTGACCGGGTAAAAGCCGCGAGGACAACGCTGTCGCAGTGTTGGCGGAACTGCTGACGCGTGCTTATCCTTGTCCGCCGCTGACACCACGTATACCAGCCGCTGCGGGCCACCCGGAGCACGCGGCACATTGCTTTGATGCTGAACTCAGCCTGATGTTTTTCAATAAAGACATACTTCATTTCAGACGATTCGCAAAGTATGTCGCGGCCTTTTGGAGGATAGCCAGTTCCTCTGCCTGCTCCGCCAGTTGCCGCTTCAGGCGGGCATTTTCAGCGGCCAGTTCACTTTCACGCTCTGACGAACTCATTTGTTGCTGCAGTTTGCTGCGCCACGCATAGAGCTGTGATTCATACAGGCTGAGTTCACGGGCTGCGGCAGCAACACCGATGCGTTCAGCAAGTTTCAGGGCTTCACTGAGAAATTCAGGCGAATGCTGTTTACGGGGTTTTTACTGGTTGATACTGTTTTTGTCATGTGAGTCACCTCTGACTGAGAGTTTACTCACTTAGCCGCGTGTCCACTATTGCTGGGTAAGATCAAGTCTTACTTACCCTGTGAACCATGTTGATATTGATACTATATTGACTATATGCCATACAGGTGGTAATGATTAGTTACTACCATACAGGAAAAGGTAGAAAATGACTCTTTTGGTAACGGCTGAGTGTGTTGACGATCTGATAAACGATGTTCATCAAGCTATCCTAGCGGATGGACTCAGTAACGATCCTACAAAAGGATCAACTCTAGAGATTCTTGGTGCCTATCTTGTCCTTACCGACCCCCGCCGAAGAATAAGTAGAACAGAATCCCGAGGAAAACTAATTAGTTGCTTAGGTGAATTTCTGTGGTATCTCTCAGCTCAGAACGAGCTTGAGTTTATAAAACACTTCATACCACGTTACGCTGAATCCGCTGAGTCAGATGGGAAAATACATGGTGGTTACGGGCCACGGCTGTTTAATATGCGTGGTTTATATAATCAGCTAAAAAATGTCATCAACCTTTTGCAGGAGAAAAAACCTACCAGACGTGCAGTAATACAGCTTTTCGATGCCTCAGACTTGGTGCCCTCAAAAACTGAACAGCGAGAATACGTAGATATTCCTTGTACAATATCTATGCAGTTTATTGTCAGATGTGAAGAGCTGCATCTATTTGTTTGTATGCGTTCTAACGATGCCTTTATGGGGCTGCCTCATGATGTATTTGCGTTCACGATGCTACAGGAATTAGTTGCCCGCTTGATAGGATGCGAATTGGGTCACTATCATCACTTTGTATCCAGCCTACATCTCTATAAAAATGATTTAGAAAAAGTGAAGGCTCTTCAGAAAGAGGGGTTCATGAGCACCCTACCAGTCATGGGATCGATGCCTGAAATGCATTCCTTAGATGATATCTTACCCCTGCTTGAGGCAGAAAAAGCTCTTCGAGAGAATAAGGAATTTGATATTGACACTACTTCCTTGAATGACTACTGGAAGGATTTATTGCGTATATTAAAAATCCACTTTTTGTTACGTTCACATACACCCAACCACAAAGGACTAGCCTTCCAAGAGTTGGCTGCAATGAAAAATCAGGAATATCGGTTTATTTTTGAAGGAAGACTACAATGAAAAGACATAATCAAATCAGTCAGCTGGTTAGTAATTTGCAAAATTTTAGCCGCAATGAACACAACCTAAATGGTCTAAGTTCTCCTGCCTGCTTTGATGTTTTAGCCTGTCAGATTATCGACAGTATACGTCGTATACGCTATGTGGAAACTCTTGCATTACGGACCGATTATATGACTCCGTTACGAAAAGAGCCGAATTCTGATGTTTTTGATCCTCTCCGCGCTGCCTGCCTTTATCTTCGTGACAACAATTACGATGAAGCCTGCTGGCTGGTTTTCCTTGCCACACATTTCGGCAAGAGTAACAAAACCGGCTGGATTTTGTGTCGAGATATATACAGTGGACTCGGTACACAAACGTGGACATGGGATACGATAACTGATGACTTTGCTGCTTTTGAACAATGGTTCGCCAGCGTCTCTGATGAGTTGACAGCTAACAGTAGCCTAAGACAATATGGTAACCATCGGAAATATGAAACGAAGAAATATCACTCTCGTCGTTCAATACCTGCGGTTTTTCGCTCTTACATCGGATTCATTGGTGCTACACACAGTCATGAGGCTAGGTTTGCAGAGGCCAAGAGCTTTTCATCTTCACCAGAATCTTTATTCGAACTATTGTATTCAGGGCTAAATGCCGTGATCTCATTTGGACGAACCGCAAAATTTGATTACCTAACTATGCTCAAGAAAACGGGACTTCTGGATGTAGAGCCGGGTCATGCTTTTCTGAATGGAGCAACCGGGCCCCTTCAAGGAAGCCGGCTACTTTTCAGCAATAGCCGGACTGCTGGTGACACAATAGACGTATTGAATGAAAAACTAGCTGACCTTGCGGCAATTATTCCTGCACCCTACTTGAGAATGCAGGTTATTGAAGATGCGTTGTGCAACTGGCAGAAATCACCTGACCGTTATGTCTATTTCGGCGGCTGATATCAGACGATATCTTCTTTACGGAATCTCACTTTAAACCGATTAAGGTGAGAAAAAGGTATATTACCTTCATGCTGCAAATATCCCAGTACGATCCCTTTGGATACCCCCATTTTCCTAGCTAACCGGATGATCTCTTTCCAATGCCGGACACCATAGCGACTAAGTTGCTGCCGGTATTCTTCTGGGATAAGAACATCAACGGCAAATTTATCTGCTTCCTTTTCCTCTTCCGACGAAAGACTATCTTTACCTTCTACGCGAACTCGGACAGCTTCATGCAAGATGAGATGCCCAATCTCATGAAACAGCGTAAACCAAAAATGGTCATCGGTCAGATAACGGAAACTCATGACTAGGGTTGCGCGATCTGGTGTAAAAAAGCAGGTAGCACCACTTGCCCGACATCCCTTTGGCGTTGGCAACACAACGAGAGAAACTCCAGCAGTGGCGAGAAGGTCGCGAATGTAAGGGATAAAAATCCTCATGTCGGGTTCATTTGTAGCTTTGCGCAGTTCTGGCAACAATGCTATCAGCACCTCTTTATCCCATACAGCACAGTTTTGGTTTGAGGTAAGTTGTGCAGCCCTAGTCAGCCACACCAAATCGGCCATAGGCTCGGTTGCCAGATTAAGAGATTTACGAAAAGCGACCAAAGGAGCATCTGACTGAATTTTATAAAAAAAATCATTGACGGAATTTATTCCGAAAAACGATAGGCAGTGCTGGAATTTACTTTCCCGAGTTGTAGTTTTGGGGATCCAACCAAACTCCATCATATCACGTACAGGCAATGATTCGAGCCAATCATTATTCACTTTCTCGAGGTATCCAATTTGCTGGCGATAAGCGACTTCGCGCTTGATCCAGAAGTCTGTCGATACGTTGAATAACTCCTCAAGCTTACAAGCCAGAGACTCATTGAGTCGGATTTTTCCTTCAAGAAGTTGCTGACCCCGGATAAGAGACAATCCAATCCTCTTACTCAGCTCTTCACCAGAAAGCCCATGTTCATCCATTAGATCTATAATTGTATCACCGGGTGGAGATACCCAGTCAGGCTGGAAGTCCTGCGTAACTATCATTTCACGTCACCTATGAACACTAACCGTATCCGGCTAACTCGGGACCAGTTAATTGTATTATCTTGATTTTTGGGCTGAACTGTATTCCCACAGACAAATCCCATTTTTACATCACCGAGAATGGTAATTGTAATACACTCTTCCCCATCCTCAAAGCAGACCTCCGGCGAACCTACGGGCAACAGTAATATGTTGTCTGTCACGGAAAGATCGGAAAGTCGCGAGCGTAGTCTTGATGCCACTTTGTCACCAAAGATCTCATTTGCCTCATGCATACTCTCGCAAATAGTCCTTAACTTCTTGCTTTGAAAGGTAATGAACAAAATTATCCACTTTTATTTTTCTTGGTTGCTACGTTTATAGCAAACTCAACGCTCATTCACAAAATGAGATGTAGCGAATTAATGGACTCTGCACATATTAAATGTTAATGATGGACTTAAAATCACGGATTCGTAAGGGAAACATGAAAGGTAAACATCAAGACACTAAAGCCCTGTCTGACGTGCTAGCGGAAATGCAACGGCAGGATGCCAAATGGGGGGCAGACCGTAATCAAGATCCTTTTATCTGGGGAGCGATTCTCGGAGAAGAGGTGGGAGAATTTCATCAGGCTGTCCTCCATGATCGTTTTGGTGGTAAAGCAGCCGGTACCAGTAGGGAGGAAGCAGTACAAATTGCTGCTGTTGCACTGCAAATCATCGAATATTATGATCGCGTAATAGATTGATAAATTAGAATTAATCAACTAAGAGTCTTTTACACGCGAAGATGAACTCTGGCAGCCATCTACCTTCGTGGGCCTGTAGAACACATCTAATTGCAATACTCCCAGTTAATCACTAACCAGCCTCTCCAGTAAGGCTGGTCGATTAGGTTTAATTAAACAGATATAACAAGCAATTCACTTGGTATTACGCGGTTCACACAGACTTCTTTAGTTGTGTCATATCCTATAACTTTCAGAGGCTTATTTACGGTATTATCACGAACGGTGCAAAAGTGGCTCTTCCGCAACCTAGGTGGAGATTTTCATGCCAGTGGACTCATTACCCTCTGCCTAAGTAGTTCAAATCCGGCTCGACCATACATCAGACGTTTCAGCATCTTCAGGCGATTTACATGACCTTCGACAACACCGTTACTCCAGCGGCTGCTGGTTGCCTCACATATAGCCGCAGCATCAGCTTCCATCCCCGCAGCCACGCGCCGAAGTTCTGCTGAACCGTTTTCGTGGACTCGAGTGAACCAACTGCTTAGATTTGATTTATTTGGGGTTTTCAGAATACGGTAGAACTCAAGTACTAGTTGCTGCGCTATTTTCAGCGCCGGTTCTTTTTCACACATCAGACTAATAAATCGGGAAGCATAATTTTCTTCACCCCTGATTATTATCCAGGGCATCAACCAGCGGCTTACCCGGGACACTGAAGGAAGTCTGGCGGCAGTAGTAACTGGTGGGTTCCAGCCTTTACGCCATTTGGCAACAGCATCCCTGACGATGGTTTCACTGCCTGTAACCCCCGGGCCACCATTTCCCGCCATATCCAGTCGCTGGTGTGCTGAATTGGTCATGTATGAAGGAAGATATCAATGGTGGTATCTCCCTTTCAAAAGGAAGTGAAAAGCTTGATGCCTGCTGCCAGGCAATCAATATTACGTGCTTTTAACGACTATCCTAAATGGTGGTAGCTATGCAGAGCTCCCGGTCCTAGCGCTGGGAGCTTATCGCTTATCTTTACCGTAAGCGTAAACGGACCGCCGTATGTAGCCATTAAACCAGTATTGGTAACGTAGATACCCACCTTTTCAAAAGGGAAGTGGATAAAAGATAGCGAAAATGCGAAGAGTTGATTAATGCATTGAAACAAAATTCATTAATGATGAACTTGGAGAAAAGCTCCATCGTTTTATTGGCTCAAAAAACATATCCCATAGATGATCAGCCATACCTTCATTGGTTAGCAAGGTATCCTGTGAGTAGCCATGGCTGAAGATGCCCATTGATGGGCGAAAACCAAGGATCTGACCGTTAGAGCAGTTATGTCGTTAAACACATCACCACCATATGCCATCCGGCTCACTTCGTCGGCCAAATTAGTGTGATATTCTTTCCAGAAATGCTGTTGTATCCACGACATAAGGCGATGATTGATGGAGCAGTCTCTCAATTTTGAAATGTTGCGCAGCCAGTGGCCGGAACTGGCTGAACTCGCGTGTATGGCGGAACGCTATGTTCACTCCGATCCGGAAAGTTGTCTGGTCAAGCTGCGCAACTACACTGAATTGATGGTGCGCTGGTTGTATCGTCAGGAGCGGTTGCCGGAAGGTATTAAGGCTAATCTTTACGATTTAATGAATGCTGATGTCTTTACCAGCATGATGCCGGAAGCCATCATCATGAAAATGGATGCGCTGCGTATCCATGGCAACCGTGCCGCGCACGGCGGACGTATCAAAGCTAAAGATACTTACTGGCTGCTCAAAGAAGCGTATTTGTTGGGAATTTGGCTGTATGTTCGCTACGCCCACGGTAATGTTGATGACTGCCCCAAATTTACACTCCCTCCATTAACACAATCTTCAGGTCGTGCAGATGAAAAACGTCTGGAAGATGCAATCAGGGCTCAGGATGAAAGCCGTGAGCGCGAACTGGCGCTGCAACGCGCACTACAGCAAGAACAGGAAAAGGCCGAACACCTCACTCAACGCCTGAATGAAGCCAGAGCGCGTAACCAGCATGTTGCCGATATTCTCTCTATTGATGAAGCGGAAACCCGCCGTCGCCTGATTGACTCTCGCCTGCTTGCTGCTGACTGGAATGTAGGCGAAGGCCTTAAAAATACCGATCAGGTTACGCAGGAACATCCCGTTAAAGAACAACCTACCGCGACCGGAGACGGTTATGCGGACTATGTCTTGTGGGATGAGGCACACAAACCGCTGGCGGTGGTGGAAGCAAAAAAAACCAGCGTCAATGCCGAGCAAGGACGAATTCAGGCCCGGCTGTATGCAGACTGGCTGGAAAAAGAATACGGCCAGCGTCCGATCATCTTCTACACCAACGGCTATGATATCTGGCTGTGGGATGACCATAAAACTCATGGTTATCCCCCGCGTCGGGTGTTTGGCTTCTACAGCAAGGAAAGCCTGCAATATCTTATTCAACAGCGTGAAACCCGTCTTCCGCTGAACAGTGTGCCGCACGTAAAAGATAACGAAGGTAAGGCCGTTGCCGGACGTTTGTACCAGCTTGAAACCATTGCCCGTGTCAGCGAGCGGTTTACCAACAAATACCGGCAATCGCTAATTGTTCAGGCTACGGGTACAGGCAAAACCCGCGTGGCAATAGCGCTAAGCAAACTGATGATTGATGCCCGCTGGGTAAAACGCGTCCTGTTTCTTTGCGACCGCAAGGAACTACGTAAACAGGCGGCGAATGCCTTTAATCAATTCACCAATGAGCCGCTGTATGTGGTCGGGAAATCGAAAAAAGCAGACAGGCAGAATGCTAGGATCTACATCGCCACCTATCCTGGTATGATGAAAATCATGGACCATTTCGATGTTGGTTATTTCGATTTGATCATCGCCGATGAATCCCATCGCTCTATCTACAACGTTTACGGCGATCTGTTTAAGTATTTTGATGCCCTCCAGATTGGCCTGACGGCCACGCCGATTGACATGGTGAGTAAAACCACTTTCGGCCTGTTTGGTTGTGAAGGACGTATTCCTACCGCCAACTACAGCCTGGAAGATGCCATCGCCGATAACAATCTGGTTCCCTATGAGGTTGTCACGCACACCACAGAATTCCTGCGCGAAGGCATCAAACGGGAGAAATTAAGCGACGCACAAATCCGCGAGCTGGAAGAACAAGGCATAGATCCCAATACGCTGGAGTTTGATGGCAAGGCGCTGGATGAGGCGATCTACAACAAAGACACCAACCGCTATATCCTGCGTAACCTGATGGAAAATGGCCTGAAAGATCGGGACGGCCAGTTGCCAGGTAAAACCATCATTTTCGCCCGTAACCACAAACACGCGCTGCTGTTGAATGAATTATTCGACGATATGTACCCGCAGTTTGCCGGGCGCTTCTGCCAGGTCATCGACAATTACGATCCCCGCGCCGAGCAACTGATTGATGATTTTAAAGGGCTGGATGAAAGCACCAACAAAGAGCTGACCATCGCTATCTCCGTTGACATGCTCGATACCGGTATTGATGTCCCGGAAATTGTGAATCTGGTCTTTGCCAAACCGGTCAAATCAAAAGTGAAGTTCTGGCAGATGATTGGCCGTGGTACGCGCCTCTGTCCGGGGTTGTACGGTTACGACGATAACGGCAAACCTCTGGATAAACAGAAATTCCGCATTTTCGATCACTGGGGCAATTTTGAGTATCACGAACTGCATACCGAAGAGGCCGAAGTCACAGCGACAAAATCGCTTGCACAAAAACGCTTCGAAGCGTGGGTTATGCTGGGGGCCGCTGCGCAACGTAAATTCGACAAACAGGCGGTGGATTTAGTTGCTCACCAGCTACGCGAGCAAATCAATGCACTGGATGAAAAGTCGATTGCCGTCCAGGAAAAGTGGCATCAAAAAGCGCAGTACAGCGATGAAAAAGTGCTGCGCCAGCTTTCCCCGAAAACACAGCAGGATTTGCTATCTGTCCTGGCCCCGCTGATGCAGTGGCTGGACGTGCGCGGGCAAAGCGACGCTATGCGCTTTGATATGGATATTCTGGCGGCGCAAACTGCCCGTTATACCAACCCGGAAGAGCTGGATGTGCTCTGGCCGGTCATCGTCGAAAAAGTGGAGCGCCTGCCGCCGCATTTGGCGCAGGTCCAACAGCAAGGACCGCGGATCAATCAGCTTCGTGATTTAGGCTGGTGGAAGCAGGCCAGCCTGGAAGAGCTGGAAGATATCCGCATTCATCTGCGCGGCATCATGCACCTGATGGAAAAAGACGCGACGCCGAAATTTGGTTCGATACAGGTGGATATTACCGAAGATGCGAACCTGATTCAGACGGAAAACCGCAAAACCAACATCCGCTCGATTGACTTCAAACTCTATCGCCAGCAGGTGCAGGGAGCGCTGGAGCCGCTGTTCCAGCAAAATCCGGTGCTGAAGAAAATCCGCAACGGCGAGCCTGTGACGCAAAGCGAGCTGGATGAACTGGCTAAACTGGTGCTGATCCAGAACCCTAACGTTGATATCCGGGCACTGAAAGAGTTCTACCCGCAGGCGACCGCCAGCCTGGATAAACTATTGCGTACCATCATCGGGATGGACAGCGACGCGGTGGAAGTGCGCTTTGCTCAGTTCGCCGCTGATAACAGCCTGACCAGCCAGCAATTGCGCTTCCTGTCATTGCTGAAAAACCACATTCGCGATTACGGCACCATTGAAATGCGGCAGCTCTTTGAACAGCCTTTTACGCATATCCACAACGAAGGCGTTACCGGTGTGTTCCCTGATATAGAGCAGATCGCCCGCCTACAAAAGATAGTCGAAGAGCTGGGTGTTGTGACCGACGCAGCAACGGTATAATACGCACATGACAAGCCCCGGCAGCGGGGCTTTTGTATTTAAAACAGGATATAAAAGCTAACAATGATCACTGGTGACTTAAAAAGTAAAATCGACGGCCTGTGGGAAGATTTCTGGGTGGGTGGTATCACCAACCCGCTGACCGTAATCGAACAGATCACCTATCTAATGTATTCCCGGATGCTGGATACTCAGGAACAACGCGACGAGAAGCGTAAACAAATCGCGGGTATTGATTTTAAACCGCGTTTTGCACCAGAACAGCAGGAGTTCCGTTTCAGTCACTATAGCAATCTTGGCTCGGATGAGATGATGGAAGTGGTGCGCGATGGTGTATTCCAGCATTTTCGTCAGCTCGGCCAGGCTGATGCGTCGAAGGTAACGCTGCTGGGCAACTTTATGAAAGATGCCCGTCTGGAGATTGTTAAGCCTTCATTGCTGACCAAAGCGGTTGAGGTGATCAAAAACCTGCCATTGGATCGCGGCGACACCAAAGGCGACCTTTACGAATACCTGTTAAGCAAGCTGACCACTGCCGGAATCAACGGCCAGTTTCGCACACCGCGCCACATTATCCGCACGATGGTTGAAATGATGGAGCCGAACCCCGCCCGCGGCGAGACGATTTGCGATCCGGCCTGCGGCACCGGTGGCTTTCTGGCAACCAGCTATGAATATCTACTGGAGAAGTACAGCTCGCTGGAATCCATTCATACCGAGATTGGCACCAACGAACGTGGTGAGCTGGAAGAGCAAAAAATCTTTACCGGCGATCTGTTGACCCCGTGGCGTAACCATGTGGATAACAATATGTTCCACGGTTACGACTTTGACACCACAATGTTACGTATCGCCGCCATGAACCTGATTATGCACGGCGTGGAAGCGCCGGATATCCACTATCAGGACACCATGAGCCAGAGCTTCAGCACAAACTTCCCGCAGGCCAGTAAAAACGCTTTCAACCTGATTCTGGCAAACCCGCCGTTTACCGGTTCACTGGACGAAGAAGATATCGACTCCACGCTGTCGGCAATGGTGAAAACCAAAAAAACCGAACTACTGTTCCTGGCGCGTATTCTGCAAATGCTGAAAGTGGGCGGGCGCAGTGCCACTATCGTGCCGCAGGGCGTGCTGTTTGGCTCCAGTAAGGCGCACCAGTCACTTCGCAAAACGCTGGTGGAAGATAACCAACTGGAAGCGGTGATCAACCTGCCTTCCGGCGTATTTAAACCTTACGCTGGCGTGGCGACGGCGATCCTGATCTTTACCAAAGGCGGTCAGACGGACGAGGTCTGGTTCTACGATCTGCAAAATGATGGCTACAGCCTGGATGACAAGCGTAACCCAATTAAAGACAACGACCTGCCGCATCTGCTGGCAAGCTGGAAGCATTACCGTACTTTACGCGGGCTGCCGGTTGATAACTTTATGGGTGAGAAATTAGCCTCGTTGCTTAAACAGCAGCACCCGGAAGGGATTGATGTTGGCGTTGATTTTAAAGATCGCACGCAGGCGGCGTTTGTAGTTCCAAAAGAAGATATTGCTGCGCAGAAATACGATCTCTCTATTAATCGTTATAACGAAGTGGTGTATCAGGCGGAGGAGTATGAAGATCCGAAGGTGATACTGAAACGATTAAAAGATCTGGAAAAAGAGATTCTGGCGGATCTGGATGAGCTGGAGGGGATGCTGTGAGTTGGCCGATGGTGAGTATAGAAAGCGTTGCAAAAGTAATCACGGGCAAAACACCGCCTAAAGCAGATCCTAACTGTTTTGGCGGAAATATCCCTTTCATTACACCGTCTGAGCTAACGGATTCGGACTATTTACTCAAACCGGAGACAACGTTAACAGAAAAGGGATTAGCAACCACAAAGCTGATTCCTAAAAATAGTATATTAGTTTGTTGTATCGGTTCTTTAGGTAAAATGGCGATAGCAGATCTTCCAGTTGCTACTAACCAACAAATCAATAGTGTTATTTTTGATGACGATAAGATCTATTATAGATTCGGATTTTACGCCTTAAAATTATTGAAAAATGATCTAAAAAAAATTGCACCGTCAACTACTGTTGCAATAATTAATAAAAGTAGATTTTCAGAATTAAAAATACCATGCCCCCCATTAGAGGAGCAAAAGCGTATCGCCACTATTCTCGATAAAGCCGATGGCATACACAAAAAACGCGAGCAAGCCATCAAACTGGCTGATGATTTTTTGCGGGCTAAGTTTCTAGAGATGTTTGGAACTCCTGCAAACAACATACATCGTTTCCCGAAAGGAACGATTCGCGACTTGGTTGATTCAGTAAATTATGGAACTTCAGCAAAAGCCTCTATTGATTCTGGTGAATATCCTATATTACGGATGGGTAATATAACATATCAAGGTAGGTGGGATTTTACAGATTTAAAATATCTTGATCTCAGTGTAAAAGAAAAGGATAAATATTTGGTTAAAGAAGGCGATCTTCTTTTCAATCGTACTAACAGTAAGGAACTTGTTGGTAAAACAGCTGTGTATGAAGAAGACAGGCCTATGGCATTTGCTGGATATTTAATCCGCGTTAGACCTAATTCTATCGGAAATAACTACTATATTTCAGGGTATCTTAATTCCATCCATGGCAAAATCACATTGATGAATATGTGTAAAAGTATTGTTGGCATGGCTAATATTAATGCACAGGAATTGCAGAATATAGAGATATTAATCCCACCTAAGCATCTACAAGATGAGTATGAGATTATTTATAAAAAAATAAAAAAAGGACTAAGCATTTATGATAAAAGCGCAATGCAACTTCAACTTTTAGCATCAAACCTATCGAATAAATATTTCATGTAAGGTTCATTATGAAATTAACTAAACTTGTACTTGAAAATTTCAGATCTGTTAGAGAGCGGCAGGAAATTGATTTTGCACCTGTAACATTACTATTGGGGCCAAACAGCGCGGGCAAGACTACTATTTTAATTGCATTATTTTATCTTCAACAAATATTAGACCGTGAGCAGTGTGATCCTATATATTTAGAAGCTATGGGGAACAGGCGCATAGATGGATTTAGATCTCTAGTCCATAATGGGGATCTGAATAATGTAATTACTATTGGTATCGGTTTCGATCCTGAACAAACAATAGGTGTAGAATATAAAACATATTTAGAAGAACTTGGTGATATTTTCGATATTCATTTTATAAAAATGAAAGACATTGCAGATGAAACTGAAAAGGTTTATGTAGAAATTAAAATCGCATGGTCACAATTGCACAGAGCAGCATATATAAAGAACTATGCTGTTTCTATAAATAATGAATTTATTGGAGAGCTAAGTAATGATGAGTATACTAAATCATCTTTAGTAAATAGATTGAACTTTACTCATCCGTTGCTTCTTCCTATTGATTATAATTTATGGCTTGAATCTATTGATAAGGAAGGATTAGATACGATTGCCAGTGAATTTGAAATATCTTTAAATGACTTAATTCCTGGCTTAGAACGTAATAAAAGTGGTGCAACAGAGCGAGTAAAAACTGTTGATTATATATTTGAAGAAGATAAAGAAAAACCAATGTTTCCTGTTTTTTTAAAGACGAAAATTGGTGCGTTACCTCAACTGGGAAGAACTGTTGATACAAATTTGAAAGTTTTTGATATATCCGAGCCAGTTGAGTATTTTAATCGAGATATAATCACCAGAGTGCTAACGCAAGTTTTTACTTCTCCGTTAGATAAATTAAATAATTATTTAAAGGCTAGCGTATCTATTGGACCGTTAAGAATTATACCTGATTCTTCATTTACGCCAAATCCTTATCCAGAACAAAATGGATGGTTTGATGGTACATCAGCATGGGATAAGCTGTGTTTATCTCAACAAAATGATAGTGATTTGATTAAAAAAGTAAGTGATTGGTTTTCCAATAGAGATAAACTAAACACTAATTATAATATATTTAGTGGAGGAGAATTTGATATAAAAACCTCCCCTCAACTTTTAGGTCTGAAAGATAATGTTTACTTCTGTAAAATAGATTCAAGCCAAATGTTATTTCCAAATCAAGTCGGTGTCGGATTAACTCAGATAGCACCTCTTATTATTGCAGCCAATATAGTTCAGGATGGATTAATTGCTATAGAGCAGCCTGAGCTACATATTCATCCCGCTTTACAACTCGCTGTAGGTGATCTGTTTACCCAATATCCCCTTGATGTTAAAAGACCTATGTTTTTAGTCGAAACACATAGTGAGCACATTTTGCTTCGAATTTTAAAAAGAATTAGACAAACAACGGACAATGAATTACCTGAATCAAATTACCCAGTAAAACCTGATTTTATATCAGTGATCGTTTTCGAGGATAATAATGGTTCGACTGTTACTAGGAAAATAGATATTACTGATGATGGTGACTTCAAACAAAAATGGCCCAAAGGTTTCTTCGAAGAAAGAAGGGGAGAGCTTTTTTAATGTTCTACGAATGCGCCATTTCACCAGAGGCTTTGTTTGAGATCGCAATTGATCGGAGAAATTATCGTGACTTCATAAAAGGATTTTCTACGGGCGGTAATTTTCTCTATAGTGAATTACCAAAGCTGAAGAGAAATAAAAAACAATTGCTTGGGCTATTAAATGCTAATCATAGTGAACTTCAAAAAAAACGATTAGAGGACCTTATTATTTTTTTGAAAAATAATAAGGTTAGTAGGGTTTATGATTATGTTGGTGACATGTCATGGTCAGATAACATCTCTGCTGTAAATCGAATTGAACAATTTGATCATGTAGTGAGTTCTACTCCTTGTGATAACCTTGATGTAACTAATATAGATGATTTCTTTGGGTTAAATTATGCTCGGCAAAAAATTGTTGCTAGAATTGCTGAGGATATGATATCTATAATCTCACGCTTATTAAAAACATCAGAGCATATTATTATAGTTGACCCATACTTTAGTGACAAACAAAGATGGTGGAATGTATTTATTTCATTACTTAGCGTTAGTGCTAATAACTCTTATAAAAAAAATTTAAAGATAGATGTTATATTTGATGGGAGTAAAGAAAACTCCCCAACGGTGAATTATTTGGCTAATAAGTTGAACCGCGAAAACCTTGTCTTTCCAGACGATTTTAAATTATCAGTAACATTTAAGTCTTTAACTTCTCGCGAGGGTAATGAACGTCTGCATAATAGATATGTTCTTTCTAATGTTGCTGGAGTTTGTTTCATGCATGGTTTAGATGAGGGAGAAGGAACGGATGATGTCTCAATTTTGTCGAAAGAGGGATATAATAAAAGATGGGAACATTACACTACGAATAATGTTTTTGATTTAATAGAAGAGCGTGAAGTTATATGTTAAGTATTTCCCTTACTGTTTTCAATTAAATCCTACAAACTTATTAGGACCCTTTAAAATTTATTCAACACGCCAATAAAAAATCTAATTCTATTAATCTTGACCTGGTCTATCAAAATGATAGACCAGGCTTCTGTTATCTACATTACTTCTAGTGAAATAGCCAACCAATCGTCCCTATAAGGCAGGTTAAATAGTTTTAATTTAGCAAATTTGATAAACAACTCACTCGCCATTACCCCGATTGATCTTCGCATAGTCAAACGGCGTAATCGCTCTCTCCCGATTGGCATCCAGAAAATCTGCCCACCACTGCAGCATCAGCTTGCGCTCATCCAGATGCTCCGCTTTATGGATATACGCTGCCTGCACTGAGTTACGTCCATGTGGCTCATCTGACGTTCAGCCGCTTTATCTCGTGCTGTTCTGGTCTCAATACTTCCATGCCGTTGCAATTACCTCTTAAACCATTCCTTACCATTTTCATGTCTTCGATAAGAAATCTTCATCATGCATGATCGATTTTGTCGATCGATTCGATCGAATTTTCTCTTTTTACCCTGCCTTTTGCATGGTTTTAAAATAGGCAAAATTACTTGTCATTCGTGGAAAATGATGGCGGAGATAACTGAGCTTAAAAAGTTTCTCTTGTCTCCGTCACTTGCCATACCAGCCAAGAAAAGAAGATGTCAGCACAAGAAAAAACAGTACAGATTGATTCTTTTGATGCGAAATTTTTAGATATAAATACATTAAGCAAGCTTATCTATGAACGTAAGAGTTTTGTGATAGAAAATGTTTCCGATGTTAGTGAAACGGTAAAAAGAGTGGAGCATGAAATAGAGAAAAGGAAATTAAGTTGTCGTGTATATACTGAGTACAGGAGCACAGCTTTAGCTGGTTCTTTATGGTCACCAACCGTAATTCTGGGAGTGGCGAGTGCAGTAGCAATAGGTGTTCATAATTTATCTACATGGAACCCCGATTATGAAATCGGTAAGAACTATATTAAACGGAGATTATCGGTAAAATATAAAAAGGCAGAAGTATTGTGATCGGTTACTCCAGTGCCCCTGCCTGTTCGTATTCTGGTGAGGTTGTATACACATAATTTCAGGCTGGCGTTCACGTCCTCACTGAGGAAATATATTTATTTTGTGTAGAGTAAAAGTCTGGCTTCCGTAGTGTGGAGGGGGGAGGCTGCCTTTAGTCCGGTTTTTAAATATTAAAAATATATATTAAAGTGATGATACAATAACGGAGATAATTGAAATGAAAAAGGTTTTTGCTGTTTCAGTGGTGGGCGCAGCCTGTGTATTTGCAGCAAATGCAGGTGCTGAGGACGGTAAAAGCGGTTTTTATCTGACCGGTAAAGCCGGTGCCTCTGTGGTGTCACTTTCAGACCAGCGTTTCCTGTCAGGAGATGAAGAAGAAACGTCAAAGTATAAAGGTGGGGATGACCATGACACGGTATTCAGTGGCGGTATCGCAGCCGGTTATGATTTTTATCCGCAGTTCAGTATTCCGGTTCGTACAGAACTGGAGTTTTACGCACGTGGAAAAGCTGATTCGAAGTATAACATAGATAAAGGTAAAGGCAGCTGGTCAGATGGTTACTGGCGTGATGACCTTAAGAATGAGGTATCACTCAACACTCTGATGCTGAATGCATACTATGACTTCCGGAATGACAGTGCATTCACACCATGGGTATCAGCAGGGATTGGTTACGCCAGGATTCATCAGAAAACAACCGGTATCAGCACCTGGGATTACGGGTACGGATACAGTGGTCGTGAATCGTTGTCACGTTCAGGCTCTGCTGACAACTTCGCATGGAGCCTTGGCGCGGGTGTCCGCTATGACGTCACCCCGGATATCGCTCTGGACCTCAGCTATCGCTATCTTGATGCGGGTGACAGCAGTGTGAGTTACAAGGACGAGTGGGGCGATAAATATAAATCAGAGGTTGATGTTAAAAGTCATGACATCCTGCTTGGTGTGACTTATAACTTCTGACGACACTGCTTCTGAACGATAATTGCGCATATTTCTGCAATTAAGATAATTACGTATTTCTGTAATTAAAAAGGAACACCCTGCAGTAATATTATACTGCAGGGTTGTCTGTTATCTGTTTCACAGATAACTTCTGATTTTTATTATCCTGTTCTCTTCATAATAATGTTGTCGATATACTCCGATGAATATAAGAAAACTGTTTTGTCCGGGCAACACTCCCCGGATTATATTGTTTTTATTCTTTTTTGTTGTTTCTGTCATAACCACAATTGCATGCGGATACACTGAGAAGAATGCCACCGGGAATGTGTTGCTGCTGTTCCTTCTTCTGCTCCTTGCACACAGAAATACCCTCACATCCATTACAGCGCTGTTATTTCTGTTCTGTTGTGCACTGTATGCGCCTGCCGGTATGACGTACGGAAAAATCAACAACAGTTTTATTGTCGCGTTGTTGCAGACCACGGCGGATGAGGCTGCGGAGTTTACCGGGATGATTCCTGTTTATCATTTTCTGGTCAGTGCCGCGATTCTGGTGTTCATGGTTATTTTCTGGCGGACACACCACCGTGGTCAACGTAACGCGATGGCTCTGTTGTTATTCGTATTATGCTCTGTAAACAGCTGGCCGTTACGGATGGTTAAAGGAACAGTTGTGGGGACAACTGACACATTGCGTGAAATGCAGCGTTATGAACAACTGAGTCGGCACGGTGCTGACAGCTGGAAAATCCTGCCGGGAGCACCATTATATGACACGATTGTTATTGTTACTGGTGAGAGTGTCCGCAGGGATTATATGTCGGTATATGGTTATCCCGAGCCAACCACACCATGGCTGAATACGGCTCCCGGTTTATTTATTGACGGTTATACATCGACAGCAGCCAGTACCGTACCTTCCCTGAGCCGGACACTGATTTATGACTATGAGCAGAACCCTGACTCCGGCAACAACGTGGTGGCGCTGGCAGCAAAAGCAGGATACAGCACATGGTGGATATCCAATCAGGGAAAGCTGGGGGAGCATGATACACGCATCTCTGTTATTGCTTCTGATGCGGAGCATACCGTTTTCCTCAAGAAAGGCAGCTTTGCTTCCCGTAAAACGGATGACATGTTGTTGTTACAGGAAACAGAACGTGCGCTGGCAGATACATCCACTCCGAAGGTGATTTTCCTGCACATGATGGGGTCTCATCCGAACCCGTGTGATCGGCTTCACTCCTGGCAGAATAATTACCTGGAGCAGTATCCCCGAAAGGTTGCCTGTTACCTCGCCAGCATCAGTAAACTGGATAACTTTCTCGGTCAGCTTGATGGTATCCTTCGCCGGCATTCCCGTCACTTTGCAATGCTTTACTTTTCTGACCATGGGCTGTCGGTCAGCGACAGTGCTAATCCTGTTCATCATGATGGTCATGTGCAGGGGGGCTACAGCGTTCCCCTGATTATTACCGCCAGTGACATCTCGTCTCATCAGTCCGTCAGCAGGAAAATCAGGGCCCGTCATTTCGCAGGCATTTTTCAGTGGCTGACCGGTATTCGTACCGAAAATATACCGCCATTCAATCCGCTGACAGACGAAGATAATGAACCCGTTATGGTTTTTAACGGAGAGAAAAATGTGCCGGCAGACAGTCTGAAACCGCAGCCACTTATTCTTCCGGACAGAAGATAATCATGTCGGTATGAATGTTATAATTAAGGACTGTGCAATAATAGCCATTCCATTCAGCCATCTTGCGCTCGAAAACGATCGATAAGATGGCTACTCACCATTCTTGCTCTAAACCTGACGCCTCTCAAGACTATTATAAATAGCCTCAATCTCACCCTTCAGGTTATCACCGCAATAAACCATTGAGGTATCGTATCGTTCATATCGCGCTTCTCGCGTTGCGCTAAACCAGTTGAACGATCCCACGCACAGCAAACTATCATCACCAATAACAATTTTGCTATGAACGCGATTTACCAGCTTTGTAGTAATACCAAAAGCATTCAGTTTTTCCAGCGTCCCTTTAAGATTCTCCTGCTTCTCTTTTCGCTTCTCATAATCTTTATGTTCAGTGTTGTAGCTTCTGTCAGTGACTATCGTGACGTTAATACCACGTGAACACGCCGCAATCATGGAATCAAGAAAACCCGTTTGCTCCAGCTTTTGCCAGGTCAGCCATGGAGAAACTATCGTGATGTGTTTATCGGTATTTTCAAACGTCTGATTCAGGAAATTATCATGCTGCTCCACACCATGGAGTGTGTAGATTTTGGTCTCGGAAGTTTTTAAATCCTTACGCTCTTTATAATCAAAAGTGAGCGCATTCTTCTCTGACTCAAAGAGATATTTTGCCAGTAATCCCCGCGCAGATGAGGGAGGCTGGATCTCAAACAGATCCATATCGCCGAAGACCAGGAAGCTATCCTTCGCACGGGAGACTGCAACATTCAGCATGCTGTTATCGCTATCAATAAACCCGCCATCTTCATGTTTTGAATAGACTGGGGAGAATATAACAATCGCTCTTTCCGCTCCCTGAAGAGAGTGCACGGTGCCCACGGTGAGCGACTTTTCATTCGTGCCTGTACTGATACCTTGTTTACCCAGCGCCTGTTTGATAGTGGATACCTGCGCGCTAAAAGGCGTCACGATACCGACAACTTCATGAAGCGATTTGCCGTAATGCGCTTCAATATTTTGCTGGTTCTCTGCCAACCAGGCCGCTATCGTTTCAGCCTCAAGCAAATTATATCTACTTCCACTACTTGCCAGCTCTCCTTTACCATCAATATGGAGATAACCCATTGCGGGCATTAAATTGCTCTCTTCATGCCCTCTTTTAGGCAACAACTTACCGTGATAGCAGAGCGTATTACAGTATCCAATAATATTATCGAAGCACCGGCGGTGTTCATATAGGTACATACCACGAGCCAGTTCGGGATCATATTGATAGCGCGAAGCAAACTGCGCTATTTTCATAACGCTGCCAGATGCGGCACTTTTACCAAGGTCTGCGATTGCCGTATATTTCTCGGTAATCTCTTCTTGCGTACTGCCAGACAGAATTTTTTCCGCCAGCATGTTACCGACATCAATCGCAGGAGTAATACTCCATATTGGCGGGATCTGCTCCGTATCGCCAATCACTAATGCCTTCTTAGCTAATGCAAACGAGGCAGCAGCCACTTCAGGAAGCACCTGCCCGGCTTCATCGACAATGAGTAAATCGGCAAAATCATACAAATAACTTTTCTCGAATTTACGCTGTCCTTTGTACTCACTTATCTGCATATTGCCGGGCAGCATATAGCATGTCATCACCACACATGGAGTGAGTTTCATTCGACGTTGCCAACGGGCGGTTACCCCTTTAGCGCCTTTTTTCTTCTTCTCTTCCTGCAGATCATCAATGTTGGCCATATCTATCAGCCAACGACCTTCCCAGTAGTGAGTCGTCAGTAAAAATGCAGGGAAGCGAATCTGCGTATCAGCCAGTTCATCGGCCTGTGAGAAGCTCAGTTCCTCGTCGCCCTCATACCCTAAATCAAGAGCCAGTCTCTGCCACTCCTGAACCGCCTGCTGTTCTTTAAGAATGATTTCATGGGCGGAGTCAATCTGCTGCCGGTATGTTGTTTGCTCGCGCTCAGCGGAATTGAGCAGCCCATCAATATTACGTTCGATAGTTTCAGGATCAGACCACTGATTTCCTGCAATCAGCGCGCCTAATTTATCTTCGAGAAACAACTGTATTTGGTACTGTCGCTTACTACGAACCGCCGGGAGCCAGGAAAATAATGAATAGATCAGTGATTCACCGGCGCGATATTTTTTCCATTCCGTTTTAGCACTCTTCAGTAGAGTGACTTTTTGTTCTTGTCCGGAAAGTAATTTATTTAAATTATCGAGATATTGCTCAATGTCGTTAGCAATAAGCTCACGCGCAGCCCGTACCTGGCTTAACGTTTGCCATGTTGCGTTCAGTCTTATCAGTTGCTCGGATTTTGCTGCCAACTGACCATGCAGGAGTTCAATGACCTTTTCAGGGGATGAACAATCTTTTTCAGGAAAGGCTGCCTTAGCCTTCTCCAGATAAAACAGCAGTGCATCCTCTACATACTCTTTTGACTCAACCTGGTTGAAGAAATCTTCAGTTTGATATTTTTGGGCTGCCTCAGCTTTACGAGTGCTTGAGGGAAAATAAGCGCCGAAGCTTTTCAGCTCAGGTAACCATCGTCCGGCCATTGCACCAGTGCCCTGTGAAAAATCTTTCCCGAACGCTTCGATAATGTTCGTTACAGCCTGGTTGTTCGTTGAAGTCGCGATAATAACCGGAGGCTCAGATTTTTCGAGAGCCGCTCTGGCCCACTGCGTGGCGATGATAGAAAGCACCAGCGTGGTTTTTCCGGTTCCCGGAGGTCCATTAACAGCAAGGATATCGCCATGTCTTGCATCCAGAAAATGGCTTAAGGCATCGCGCTGAGCCTTTGCCAGCGGAAACTTATCTCCGGAGTGTCCAAGCCTGTCGCTGAATTTTGCGCCTGGGGCCAGCAAAGACTCTGCAGCATGAACCTCTCGCGAGGCGAAGCGATTGAAGAGCGGCACATCCTTCTTGCAAACAAGCAGGTGATCATAAAGAGAAAGGATATGGAAACTGGCACCGCCAGATTGCGCCGTTTTAACAATATAACCGTGCTCAGCGAGTTCATATTGCTCAGGATTTTTAATCCAGTCGCCGGCAACGTTCTTCAGCAGCCTCTCTGAATCATCCAGATATTGACGCCACTCCTGCTGCAAGGCTGCATATCGTGCTTCCCGTTCTTCATCCGTTTCGGCAGTCTTATCAATGCCGTCATCAAAGTTGATAGAGAACGAGGTATGGATTGTCTTGTATTTGTCATACTGCCCAATCTCACCAATCGAAAATGCTCCTTTTGGCAAAGGTTCAAGCAGGTCTCTGGGAATGGAGGTCGCTGGCGTCGGATATAAAAAACCCTCACGGCTTAGCAAGGCTGGCGTCACTATCGGGGTAACAATATCAGGCGCGCCTGCGGAACGGTCCTTACCATGCTGCAGTAACCGGAAATAAACTTTTGGGCGCAAGATGACATCGACCGTTTCGACATCGTCTTTTTCTCCCTCAAAAAATTTACTGACAATCGCTTCGTCAAGACGTCCCGCCGCTATCCCATGCCAGTGAGTGAAATTTTGGGCGTCTTTCCGTTCAAAACTGCCCTTTCCTGACTCAGCATCCGCAAGCGAGTTGCGCCAGTATGAGGCAAACCCTAAAGCATTTTCATCCATTACCAGTCCTGTGACTCAATGAAATCCATTGATTTATCGAATATAAAATCACCGTATGGACAGCTATTGTCCATATTGGAAAAGTTGGATGCAATGTTTTGTTTATAATTCGATATCAAATGAACTGGTTGTACGAGGTTCAGAACACAAGCTCATTAAACAGTATGTCAGGACTATTGATTTCATAACAGTGAATACATTTTTTACCGTTTATAATAACTGCCTGTGTTGGACGGGGATACCAGAGCAGCCGAAAACACCGGGGGTTATTACCTGCTCTCATGGAAACCATATATTCCTGGTGCTAATCACAGTCATAAATAGCCTGAAGAACGTGACGAAGGGACTTTAATGGAAGCCGGAGTAACTTGTCAGAAACATCAATCTTCGTCATCATTTCAAAGAAAAATAATTAGTTAAAGCAGTCCGGGCTGATTGCCCGGACTGCTTACTATTTTAATGGATTGTTAATCTTTGCATATTCAAACGGACTGATACCCTTCTCCCGGTTCGCATCCAGAAAATCGGCCCACCACTGTAGCATAAGTCGACGTTCTTCCAGATGTTCGGCTTTATGGATATACGCAGCACGTACACCATTACGCTCCTGATGGCTCATCTGGCGTTCCACAGCATCGCGGGACCACAAACCTGATTCTATTAATGCACTACATGCCATCGCCCGGAATCCATGACCACAGACATCCTGGGTTGTGTCATACCCCATCACCCTCAGGGCTTTATTTACGGTGTTTTCACTGATTGGTTTACGTGGGTCATGTGCTCCCGTAAAGATCAGACCATTTTCACCTGCCCATGTCTGAAGTTCTGCCAGTATGGCTACAGCCTGTTGGCTGAGTGGCACAAGATGTGGTGTTCGCATCTTGGAGCCCCGGTGTGAAAATTTTACGCCTGGCAGAGGTTCGCGTTCGGCTGGAATAGTCCACATGGCATTGTCAATATCAATTTCAGACCAGCGGGCATATCTGAGTTCACTGGAACGAATAAAAACCAGTAAATTCAGCATAACTGCCAGTCGGGTGACAGGCTGGCCTTTATAACCGTCAATACGCGACAAAAGTTCAGGCAGGCGAGAAAGATCAAGAGCGGGGCGATGCTGGCGTTTTACAGTGGTCAATGCGCCAGCCATATCCAGAGCAGGATTATATCTGATGATGCCAGACTGTACGGCATAACGCATTACAGCAG
>ENA-UEYD01000146-UEYD01000146.1-human-gut-metagenome-genome-assembly--contig:-NODE-146-length-63262-cov-16.766305_pt1 | contig 63262 bp, 58 predicted proteins | sample MGYA00242907_ERZ507875 | MGnify/ENA primary metagenome ERZ507875 (study PRJEB26167, sample SAMN06115506) | human gut metagenome | host: Homo sapiens | place: China:Shandong | collected 2015-08-07...
CACCTGGAGAATATACCCCTTTTTAAGGTATATCTGAAAACAAAGAAAATGACGGATATTTCGCAAACACAGACAGGATTTAAGGCAAAGAGCCGCAGGAATTCTTTGTGGATTCCAAGAGTTTTTAACGCAAAATCCTGCTGCGTTTGTAGAAACAGAATATATTTTCGACGTTTCAGAGACACCTTAGGGCTATCTCAAAAGGAAGTGACCCCCCTATGCCGGAAGGCTACACCCATGTGCGCATCGCCCAAAAGGCCGCGCATGCCATCCATTATAAATTGCAATGCCCCGCAGCGTTTGCCGCTGGTGCCAATGGGCCGGACAGCTTTTTCTGCTATGAAGTGTGGAAAAAGGGCCAAAACCGCACCTATAACCTGCCGCTGCTTGGCAACCGTATGCACGAGGATAAGACCGGCGCCTTTCTGCTGGCCCTTCTGCACCACACCCACACCCAGGCGCAGATCGAGTATACGCTGGGCTTTTTGTGCCACTATGCGGCGGATACCGTTATGCACCCTTACATTGTGTTCGTCAGCAGCCCCGGCCAGCCCTACGGCATGAAAGGCGGCCACGGCTACTTTGAAATTGCGCTGGATTCCACCCTGCATGCCGAGGATACCGGCGTTTCGGAGGTCCCGGCGGATGATTCCAGCCCGGTGCCGGTCGGGCAGGACCTGGCGGAAATTGCCGCATTGCTGCACCAGTGTATTCTGGAGGTATATGGGCAGGATATCAGCGTGGAAGCCCTGGCGGACAGCTTTTATTACACCTACCGCCTGCGCCGCCTTTTCACCAGCCGCCACGGCGTGCGGCGGGCGTTCTATTGGGTGCTGGAGCTGTTTTTTGGCGGGCGCGGGTTCATCACCGGGCATGTATCCCCGGCACACCTCAAGCTGAACCTGCCGGAGGATTGGACTGACCCCGCCACCGGCGAAGAGCGCCACGGCGGTGCCTTTGCCCTGCTGAAGGATGCCCAGCACCGCTGCGAGCTGTTTATGACGGCCGCCCTTGGCCACTGGATGGGCAAGCTGGACGAGGAAATTCTGGAAAAGACCCTTGGCAGCATGAGCTACATCACCGGTACCGAAACCGAGCAAAGCAAAAGCCAACAAGCGCCGGATGCGGAACAGGCAGGCGAAACCGCCTGACATCCCCGCGCCCGACCTTTGCGGATAGATTATTACAACACGAAAGGAACTAACACCTATGGTTCGTATTACGATGCAGAACGGCAAAACCATTGACATTGAACTGGATGCTACCGCAGCACCGATCACCTGCGAAAACTTTTTGAAACTGGTCAATCAGGGCTTTTATAACGGCCTGACTTTCCACCGCGTCATCCCCGGCTTTATGATCCAGGGCGGTGACCCGGACGGCAACGGCACAGGCGGCCCCGGCTACGAGATCAAGGGTGAATTTTCCGCCAACGGCTTCAAGAACGATCTTAAGCACACGCTGGGCGTTCTCTCGATGGCGCGCACGATGATCCCCGACAGCGCGGGTAGCCAGTTTTTCATCATGGTGGCCGACGCGCCGCACCTTGACGGTCAGTATGCGGCGTTTGGTAAGATCACCGAGAATGCGCAGGCCGCTGTGGACATCTCCCGCGTGAACCGCAACATGTACAACGACATGCCGAAAAAGCCACAGGTCATCAAGACCATCCGCGTGGATACGCAGGGCGTTGACTATCCCGAGCCGGAGAAGATGTAATTTTATTTCCTTTTGCTTTCGCATACCTGACGGGTTTCCCGTATTCGCGGCGCACTTGTCGTGCGCCGCTCACACGGGGGCGTACCGGTTTCGACGGGGGTGTGGAGGCAGGATAAGCGGGCAGAGGCGCCTGACCTCTATAAAACGGGTAACTTATAAATTAAAGAACAACAACGAAGTTGCTCTCGCTGCCTAAGTAGGCGGCCGTCTGAACCGGAGAGGCCACGGACCGGGGAAGGCGTCGTAAACGTGGCGTCCGTGAGGCGGGAAAGAGTTGACCCGCCCACGCATCATGACTCTACTGAAGCGTAAGGTCCGTCAGGTGTCCTTGCGCGGAGGGAATGTTTAAATCCTGACTGCGCCCGGAGAAAGTCCTGTTAAAGTGCTTTCGGACGCGGGTTCGACTCCCGCCGCCTCCACCATATGGAATGCCTACAGTAAATTGACCAGTCCTTTTCGGACTGGTCAATGCTGTAGGCATTTTCTTTTATCCTGATGCCGTGCGATAGAATTCCATTTCCACTTGATTTGGCGTCAAAAAACCGAGTCGCTGATGGGGGCGATAGTCATTATAGAATTCGATATATTTTGCTACTGCTGTGCGGAATTCATTTTCGGTCTTATAATAGTTGCGGCGGAAATCTTCTTTTTTGATCGTGGCGAAAAATGACTCGGCAACGGCATTGTCGTGAGGAGAACCAGGTGCAGAAAAGGACTGAACAACGCCGTAATTCCGCAGGGCATTGCGAAATTCAAAAGCAGTATATTGTGATCCTTGGTCGCTATGAAAAGTAAGACCGATAGGTTTTTTGCGAGTGAGATATGACTGATGAAGGGCAGAAAGTGTAAGACTGGTATCTATATTTTCAGCAATGCTGTATCCAATCACTTTCCGGGAGTATAGATCAATCACGACGCAGAGATAGAGAAAGTCCATGCCAACTTTGGCGTATGTAATATCGCTGACCCATACTTTGTTTGGAGCGTCTGTCAGAAAAGTTCGCTTGAGCTTGTTGGGGTAGTACTGATACTGACGGTCATTGGCAGAGTTCAAGCGCGGTTTCGCGCCCGCCGCGGATAAGCCAAGTTCCTTCATCAATCGCAGGATGCGACGCTCACTGACGATATGACCCTGCTCTGCAAGCTTGACCCGTATCTTGCGCGCACCAAACCGACCACAGCTCTTTTCAAAAATCACCCCAATTAATGGCTTTAACTTGTCATCTTGTAATTGAATCTGCGTTTTCTCTGGTGAACGAAGCGCATAGTGGTAGTAGGTCGAGCGATTGACGTTCAGTACACGGCATAATGCATGAATGCTGAACTTATCTTTGTGTTTGCATATTGCGGAAAGTCGTTCTGAAAGTAATGAAGAGGGAGAACAGTCACAGGCTTTGAAAATCGCATTTTCTGTTCGGAGGCGTTTCAGTTCTTTTTCTAGTAAATAGCGTTCTCTGGGAACTTCTCCGTCTGCATTAACCGAGTATTGCTTTACCCATAAAAACAATGTGCTGCGAGCAATGCCATATTTGGTACAAAGTTGTACAGATGTGATTCCCGATAAATAATGTTGGACAATGGTTGATTTGAAATTTTCTGAATAGTGATTTGACATAAACTTGCCTCTGCTTGTATCATTTGCTATAATAGTTCTTAAGCAATACTACATGATAGCATTACTTGTGATACGAGTGGTGATAAATGTGTTGGATAAACGATCAAGGAAAGTGCTAAAGTATATAGAAAGACACGGTCAGGCATCATTTTCTGAATTGATAAAGTTAGATCGAAATGATTCGCTTATGGCATTAATACTATGCAAACTGCATACGGGAGAATATATCATACGAGTAGCAAACGAATACGAAGGTAGGAGTGAAGCCGTATACGAACTACAAGAAAAAGGATACGGTGTTTTGGAGGACTACAGGAGACAAGCAATTTATGCTTATGGTCCAATGTTGATTTCTCTGACAGCCTTAGTAATTTCAATTTTATCATATTTCAGATAAAATGATATATGGAGATTAAGAGCAATGTAAAAAATATCCGAATTGAAGCCGCCTGACATAAGTCTCGCCGTGATTTTAGTCAAATTGCGGCGGGCTTTTTGCGTTGACACATTGATGTTTGAATTGGACAGGGAAGTGTATTGTATGAAAAAAGTTCTATCGGTATCAATAAAGACGATCATCTTTTTTGTGGGTTGGGCTATATGCGTATCGGTTATCCCGATACCGGATACCGCAAGTGCGGTAATCTGGAGATTTTGGGCAGAACTGATCCCGCTTTTGTCCGTTATTGCGATCACACTTATTTTCTGGCTGGCAGATCAGAAAAAGATACGATTACATCTGACCGGGAAGCCTGTTTATAACATCATATTGGGCGGCGTAACAGGGACGATTTGGCTGGGGGCATCTGTGGGGATATTATCTATCCTCGGAGTTGTACAGATAGAGGGCAAAAATCAAATCGCTATGCTGTGGTTGTGGCTGCTTGCGGCTTTTCTCAATACCGTTATGCAGGAAATGCTGGTTCGCGGCTATTTATACCAGATGATAAAAAGTAACAGCAACATCGCCGCCGCGATTATCGTATCTACGGGCTTATTTACATTTGCGCACGGCGGCGCGTTTGAGGCAGGGATCCTTCCTGTGCTCAATGTCATCACAATGAGCCTTTTTATGACGGCGGTTTTGGAATACACGGGTTCCTTGATCGCGCCGATCGTGATCCATTTTTTGTGGAACGGTGTGGGCGCGATCATTCTGGGAGGAGTCTCTCTGGCGGAAGATTATCCTCACTTGTTTGATATGACGATTCACGGCAATCCGATTCTGTCCGGCGGCAGCTGTAAAATCGAAGGTAGCATCATTGTGCTTTTTATGAATCTGGCGTTCTTGATTGGGTTTGTAGCCGCAAAAAAGAGAAAGGATCGGAATAGATAGTATCCGATTTGCTGTAATGAACTGTTCCTTACTTTGACGATGAGATGGGGGAATAACAACGTCCCGCTTTGCAATGTCCGCTGCAACATCATCTATGAAAAAATCCCGAAAGATCATCTTTCGGGATTTTTTGTCAGCCGCTGAGCTCGCGGATCTCGTCCTGAATGAGCCGGCCTGCCGCGTCGGCGGGATACGCCGGAACAGAGCGGCATGACAATGAAATAAGCATCCACGCAGGCCGGACAGAAATGTCCGGCATTTTTTATTTTACGAGGAGGAAAAGATGATGAAAATTTGCGGCACGATTCAATTCAGACTCATTCTCCCGCATATCCCCGGCTTCCAGCAGGAGCCGCTGCCAGAGCCTATTTGCAGCCATTCCCCGGATTGCAAGGACTGCCCCTATCCCCGCCACGGTTTTCTCTGCTGGGGCGCGGACGGGACCTGCCTGCGGACACGGATGAACAAAATCAACGGATCGGAGGAAAACAAAAATGATGATTCAAGCGGTTCTCAGTAATCCCAGCCACCCGGAATACGGCGTGGCGACCATTCCGTTCCCTATCCCCCGCGACCAGTACGCACATTGCATGGAGATGCTGGAGGCGTTGGAGATCGGCGACGCGCTCAAGGCGGACTGCAAGGTAGAGAAAATTGACAGCTTTTATTCCGTGCTCAAGCGCACGGAGATGCTCACGGTCAATATGGAGGAGCTGAACTACCTCGCCAAACGGCTGGAAAGCTTCGACACCGGCGAGGCCGCGCAGTTTCAGGCGATGGCGCACAAGCTGGAGCTGTTCGAGCTGAAGGATCTCATCAACCTGACCTTCTGCTACCAGCAGGCCACGGTCATCACCGACTTTTCCGACCTCACCGCCATCGGCCGCGACCATTACATGAACCTGCACGGCGGCAGCGCAAGCGTGGATGAACTGAACGCGCTGGACGGCAAGAGAACCGCACGGCAGCTCATTGAAAGCGGCAGCGGCACGGTGACGCCCTATGGTGTGGTCTACGACAACGGTATGAAATTAGAGAAGGTCTACGATGGCCGGTTCTTCCCCTGCTATTACTATGAGCCGAACGCCATCACCATTGCGGTGACCTCCAAAGCCGAGCCGGAGGACACAGAGCACATCTTGATTACTCTGCCAACACGCCGGCAGACCCTACCGTGCTGGACGCGTTTTATCAAACGGAGCGGCGCTATATCGGAAACCCCAATTCCACCCACCCCGCAGGGCGGGCAGCGCAGGTGGAAATGGCCCGGGTGACGGACGGCATCGCGGAACTTCTGGGCGCAGCGCCCGAGGAGATCATCTACACCTCCGGCGCGAGCGAATCCAACAACCTTGCGCTCAAGGGCATCGTGCAGGCGTCCCGCCATGTGGGAAAGCACATCATCTCCACGGCGCTGGAGCATTCCTCCGTGGGCGGTGCGCTGTCCGCATTGCAGCAGCAGGGCTGCGAGGTCGACCTCGTGGACATCCGGCGGGACGGCACCATTGATTTGGAACATCTGCGCGAGCTTTTGCGAAAGGACACGGTGCTCGTCGCCATCTGCGCGGTGGACAGCGAACTCGGCACGGTGCAGCCGATCCAAGAGATCGCGGATATTTTGAGAGACTATCCCAACTGCCGCCTCCATGTGGACGCGACGCAGGCCGTGGGGAAGACCAAGCTGGTGCTCTCCGGTGTGGACACAATGAGCATCGCGCCGCACAAGTTTTACGGCCTGAACGGCAGCGGTCTGCTGGTCAAAAAGAAGGACCTTGTCATCGAGCCGCAGATCCAAGGCGGCGGCAGCACCACGCCCTATCGCAGCGGCACGCCCGCACTGGGCATGGCGACGTCGATCGAGAAAGCGCTGCGTTTGGCGCTCGAAAATCAGAACGAGCGCATCGCACACGTTGCGGCGCTGAATCGTCTGCTGCGCGCGGAACTTGCGAAGTATCCAAAAGTCCGCTTCAACAGTCCGGAAAACGCCGTGCCGCACATTTTGAATCTGAGCGTCAACGGCGTCAAGGGGACGGCTTTTCAGCAGGAGCTGGGAAAAAATGATGTCTGCGTGTCCGTGAAGTCCGCCTGCTCGGTGGAGGGCACGCCGTCCAAGGCGGTCTACGCGGTGAGCCGCGACCGGAAAAACGCGCTGTCCTCGTGGCGCATTAGCCTCAGCCACCTGACAACAGAGGCGGAAATCGCGGAATTTCTGCAAATTTTTGACCGCTGCTATCGGGAGCTTGCGCAATGAACGCTCCGCCGCGGCGGAAGCAATTAGAGAAGAGGGAGTTATCCATGCCAAGAACGTTAGAGCCCTATCAGATGATCGAGCGGAGCATCATCAAAAAATACCGCGACGAGCTGTGGAAACCGTTTGTCTATGCGGTGAAAAAATATGAACTCATTCAGGCGGGCGACAAGATCGCCGTGTGCATCTCCGGCGGCAAGGACTCGATGCTGATGGCAAAGCTCATGCAGGAGCTGCACCGCCACAGCGACGTGCCGTTTGAGCTGGTGTTCCTCGTCATGGATCCGGGCTACAACGCCATCAACCGCCAGCGCATCGAGAGCAACGCGGCGCTGCTGCACATCCCCATCACGGTATTCGAGGCCAATATCTTCGAGGTGTCCAACAGCACGGACAAATCGCCCTGCTACCTCTGCGCCCGCATGCGGCGCGGCCACCTTTACAGCAAGGCCAAGGAGCTCGGCTGCAACAAAATCGCGCTGGGTCATCACTTTAACGATGTGATCGAGACGACGGTGATGGGCATGTTTTACGGCTCGCAGCTGCAGGCCATGCTGCCAAAGCTCCACAGCGACAACTTTGAGGGCATGGAGCTCATCCGCCCGATGTACTGCATCCACGAGGAGAGCATTATCGCCTGGCGGCAGTACAACCAGCTCGAGTTTATCCAGTGCGCCTGCCGCTTTACAGAAAACTGCACCATCTGCGACAACGGTGGAGGCGGCTCAAAGCGTCAGGAAATCAGGACCCTGCTGCGAAGATTGAAGCGGGACAACCCCAACATCGAAAAATCCATCTTCAACAGCATCCACACCGTCGCGCTCGACACCTTCCCCAGCTACAAGACAAAGGGCGAGGTGCACTCGTTTTTGGAAGGCTACGAGGAGTGAACGGCATATTTTTGCAGCAGGGAAGATCGTTGATTTAACAATGCAGCCCCGCCCAAATCAAATCGGGCGGGGCTGCTTCCATTTTGAAATTTACTTGGCCTGCTTCATGCTCAGGCTGATGCGCTTTTTCTTCTCGTCGACTTCCAGCACGACGACCTTGACAACGTCGCCGACGGACACGACCTCGGACGGGTGCTTGATGAACTTGTTCGACACCTGCGAGATGTGGACAAGTCCATCCTGATGCACGCCGATATCGACGAACACGCCGAAGTCGATGACGTTGCGCACCGTGCCGGTCAGCACCATGCCGGGCTTTAAGTCCTTCATCTCGAGCACGTCGGTGCGCAGGATGGGCTTCGGCAGCTCGTCGCGCACGTCGCGGCCGGGCTTTAAGAGCTCCGAGACGATATCGCGCAGCGTGGGAACGCCGACGCAGATCTCACCCGCGGCCTTGTCCTCGCCGTAGGCCTTGACGCGATCGGGCAGATCGGCGAGCCTGCCGCCCTTCACGTCGGCGAGCGTGTGGCCGGTCAGGTCGAGCAACGCCTTCGCGGCGTCATAGCTCTCGGGGTGGACGGCGGTGTTGTCGAGAACGCTCCTGCTCTCCGGCACGCGCAGGAAGCCTGCGCACTGCTGGAAGGCCTTGGGGCCGAGCTTTGGCACTTTCTTGATCTGCGCGCGTGAGGTGAACGCGCCGTTTTCCTCGCGGTAGGCGACGACGTTTTTTGCTGTGGTCGCGTTCAGGCCGGAAACGCGCTGCAAAAGTGACGGCGACGCCGTGTTGATATCCACGCCGACGGCGTTGACGCAGTCCTCGACCACACCGTTCAGCGCGTCGTCGAGCTGCTTTTGCGGCATGTCGTGCTGGTACTGCCCCACGCCGATGGCCTTGGGGTCGATCTTCACGAGCTCGGCAAGCGGGTCCTGTAATCTCCGCGCGATGGACACGGCGGAGCGGAGGTTCACGTCGTACTGCGGGAATTCCTCGGCGGCGAGCTTGCTCGCCGAGTACACGGACGCGCCCGCCTCAGAGACGATCATGTAGCTCACGTGCGCACTGCCCTCGTTCACCTGACGGATGAGCTCGACGGCCATCTGTTCAGTCTCGCGGCTGGCCGTGCCGTTGCCGATGGCGATGTGCTCCACACCGTGCTTTTTGATGAGCGTTGCCAGCGCGGCGATGGCTTCATTTTTCTGCCGCTCGCCGTAGGTCGGGTAGACCACGGCGGTATCGAGCACCTTACCTGTGCCGTCCACGACGGCGACCTTGCAGCCCATGCGGTAACCGGGATCAAGGCCCATCGTGACCTTGCCCTTGACCGGCGGCTGCATCAAAAGCGGCTTTAAGTTGAGCGCAAACTGGCCGATGGCACCCTCGTCTGCCTGCTCAGTGAGCTGATTTCGCACCTCGCGCTCGAGCGAGGGGAAGATGAGACGGTCGTAAGCGTCCTCGGCGGCGGACTTGACGAATTCCATCGCGGCGGAGCCGGGCTTCACGACCGCGCGGCGCAGCAGCGGGAGCGCCTGCTCGCGGTCGAGCGTGATGGAGACCTTCAAAATGCCTTCTTTTTCACCGCGGTTGATGGCGAGCACCTGATGCCCCTGCAAGCGGGCGACGGACTGCGTAAAATCGTAGTACAGGCGATAGACGCTGTCGTCCTCGGTCGCGGCCCTGCTCACAAGCTGGCCCTGACGGGAAATGAGCGCGCGAAGGCTCTTGCGGATGGCGGCGTCGTCAGAGATCTGCTCAGCGATGATGTCGCTCGCGCCCTGCAGGGCATCCTCGACCGTCTCGACGCCCTTTTCGGGGTCGACAAAGTCGCGCGCGGCCTCCTCGGGCCGCGGGCAGTCTCGCTCCTGCGCGAAGAGCAGCGCGGCGAGTGGTTCAAGGCCCTTTTCCTTCGCCATCGTGGCGCGGGTGCGGCGCTTTTGCTTGTAGGGGCGGTAGAGGTCTTCGACCTCGGCGAGCGTTTTGGCGCTGTCGATGGCGGCAGCGAGCTCATCGGTCAGCTTGCCCTGCTCGTCGATGGACTTTTTCACCGCTTCGCGGCGCTCTTCAAGACCGCGGAGGTATTGGAGGCGCTCTTCGAGCGTGCGCAGAGAGGTGTCGTCCATTGCACCGTGGAGCTCCTTGCGGTAGCGGGCGATAAAGGGGATGGTGTTGCCCTCGTCGAGCAGATGCACGACGTTTTCAACGTGCCGGGGGTCTTTGCCGAGCTCGGCAGCAAGGGCCTGAATGAGATCCATAAAATGTTCCTTTCGTATATCGGGCGCCGAAGCGGCGCGGTCAAGTGAATCAGCAATGTCCGCCCGAAAGCGGGCGGAACGCAAAATTTATTATACCGCATCGCGCGGCGATGCGCAAAGCCTTTTGCGCAGAAAAAAGGCGGAGGATCGGCGTGACGGCTGGGGCTTTACATTTTGCCGCTTTGGCGGTAAAATACGACGCAGCGTTCAAAGGCATCGAATGTTTCGCTTTGCCGCTCAAAGGCGGCATTTTTCAGCAAGAGAAGGAGAAAGCAAAATGCAGAAGAAAAACAACAAAGGCGTCATCGCCCTCATCATCGTGCTTGTGCTGGCGGCTGCCGCGCTCGTCATTTGGCAGACAAACAAGCGGGAGACGCAGCAGGGCGGTAAGGAGATCACCATCAACGTCGACCACCTGAACGGCGATGACACGACCTTCACCATCCACACCGACGAAGAGTACCTGCGCGGTGCGCTCGAGCAGGAAGACCTCGTCGAGGGCACAGAGAGCGAGTACGGCCTCTATGTGCTGACCGTGGACGGCGAGACCGCCGACGAGAGTGAGCAGCAGTGGTGGGGCTACAGCGTGAACGGCACGTTTGCCGAGCTCGGCGTGGACAGCCAGCCCGTCGCGGACGGCGATGTGTACGACTTTGTGCTGAATGTCGGCTGGTAAGTCCGCAAGACTCAGCATCCGCGAGATCGCGGAGCTGTCGCTTTTCTGCGCGCTGATGGTCGCGGGCAAGGAGTGCCTGCGCCTTATCCCGAACGTGCATCCCGTCACGCTGCTGCTGCTTTTAGCCACGGCGGTGTACGGGGCGAAGGCGCTCTATCCGGCGTTCGGCTTTGCCCTGCTCGAGATCGCGCTCTACGGCGCGGGGCTTTGGAACCTGATGTATCTTTACGTCTGGCCGATCGTCGTGCTCGCTGCGCTGCCGTTTCGCAGAAGCGAGAGCCGCGCATTCTGGGCGGCCATCGCGGGGCTGCACGGGCTGTGCTTCGGCGCGCTGTGCGCCATTCCGTATTTTTTTATCGGCGGATGGCAGATGGCGTTTTCGTGGTGGGTCTCGGGCATCCCGTATGACGTCATCCACTGCGTGTCAAATACGGTCCTCGTCTTCGTGCTCTTCCCGCCGCTGCGGCGCGCACTGGAGCGCGCGAAGAAAACGTCGGGCGGAAGAGAATAGCAAAAAGCACCTGCCTTCGGCTGTGTGCTCGTAAGACAGTAATTCTAAAAAATTGCTATTTTACGGCATCTGTCGAACAGGATTGGGAAACAAACGAACATACGGCATTCAGCTTCGGCTGAGTGCCGTTGTTTGTTTTTGGGGCGAAATACTCTATTTTTGCGCTCTGTATGGCAGGGATAGTGAAACGGTGAAATAGTTGACATTTTCGTAGTAAAACCCTTATGAAACAGCGAATCACGCCATAATGAACCCTGTTTACCGCTGAGTACGGTTATTTGCGATTATGTGGAAAACCCACAAAACAGAAAAGTCAATAGTGGTGTATTTTGATGCAAAGTACGTTGAACCCCGAAAAAATCGCCCAATCGCCTTTGATTCATAGAAAAGTTACACTTTAATGCGATAAATTTTTGAAAAATGATACATCTTCGTGTTATAATGTGTGTACACAATAAGCGTGAATGGAGGTAAGGCAGATGAAAAAGTTGTTGTCTTGTGCGTTCAATATGGATAGCGGTTGCGTGGAGCTGAAGTTTAACGATGGCAGTATGATTGCTATTAACTGCACCGCCGTCGAAAACGAAGTTGCCGACAATATGTATCAGCGGTCAGAGCTTGACTATCTTATCTACAATGACCCGTTGGCGTATGCCGACCTCGTTTTGAATGGTAACCCAGAGGCGTATCTCAAATCTGTTACTGAGTACAAGCCTTTGGACTAAAGCTCGGTATACCAAACACCGGATTAAGAATGGACTTTGAGAGAAAGTGAGGTATAACAATATAAAACAGATTATTACTATTCAGCACACGCAATCAATTCACCACACAAATGGTATGGTGGGTTCTTGGACAGATTGGGATCTTTCTGAATTAGGCATTGAACAGGCTGAAAGAATAGGGCAGAAATTAGCGAAGCAGTTATCCGGTCACAAAATTGTTATGTATGCTTCCGATCTTCTGCGAGCAAAGCACACTGCTGAAATTGTCGCAAAGCATATGGGAATCACACCGAACATTAGAACGGAACTTCGAGAGCGCAATTTAGGTAAATGCGTTGGCAAATCTGTTCAGTGGCTTCGTGAGAACATTGAGGTTCAAGAGAAAACCATCGATGACAGGATGTTTTCTGATGCTGAGAGTAGACGAGACGAATGGAATCGCTTAAAACCTCTTTTTGACGAGATAATGGCAAGTAATGATGAATGTATCATTGTAGTATCACATGGCGATTTGCTGAGCGTTTGGAATACGATGTTCCTCGGAATGGATGTGGAAACGCTGAATCAGTTTGAACTTTTTGGTATGGCAGGCGGCGTTTCTTTCATGCTTCAAAACGATGAGGGTAAGCGATTTATCAAGAAAATGAGCGATTTGTCTTACATGGCAAATCAATTTATATGAGAAAAGCGTGAGGTATAAATAAAATGGACTTTGAACAACTTGCAAAAATAGAAAATGAGAGTGAACGTGTAAACAGAACCTACGATATATTCAACGAGGATGCAAGGCTCAATCATTCCAAAGCCGCACGAGTTGAATTTTTGACTACCGTTCACTACATAGAAAAATATTTGAAAGATGGCGACAAGATACTCGACATTGGCGCAGGTGCAGGTGAATACAGCCTCTACTTTGCTCGTAAGGGTTATGAAGTCTCGGCTCTTGAACTTGCCGATGCCAATATTGCCGCATTCAAAAAGAAACTGACACCCGAAGATAAAATCGATCTTGTTCAAGGCAATGCCCTTGACCTCTCTCGATATGCAGATAAGTCGTTTGATATTGTCCTTCTGTTCGGCCCGCTTTATCATTTGAAAAATGATGCGGACAAACAGAAATGTATCAGCGAAGCAAAGCGTGTCTGCAAGGACGGCGGCAAGATCTTCTTCGCTTTTATTTCCAACGATTTTGTTTTCCTTACCGAGTTCGGATACGATGTGAATTATTTCAGCAACGGTGATTACGATAAGGAAACATTCAAGCTCAACGACTTTCCGTTTGTGTTCCATACGGTTGGTGCTGCGAGAAAACTTCTTGCAGATGGCGGTATAAATATCTTACACGAGGTTGCATCCGACGGAGCAAGCGAGCTTTTGGCGGCAAGGATCAACGAAATGAGCGACGAGGACTATACGCAGTATCTTCGCTATCACTTCTACATCTGCGAAAAGCCGGAACTGCTTGGTATGACCAATCACTTGCTGTTCATGGGAGAAAAGAAATGACCAAAATCCAATATGAAAACTTAACCATCCGTCAAGCCGAGGTTGCGGATGCAAAGCAGCTTGCCGCTTGGTGGAATGATGGTGCTGTGATGGCACACGCAGGCTTTCCTAACGGCTTGGGAACAACCGAGGGAGCGTTCCTGCACTGCTGCACGTTTGAAAACTGAGAGATCGGCGCTTACGGCGGCCTCGGCAGCTGGGTCAACGCCACGGGCTGCATATTTCGCGGCAACGACGTGGGGCTGTGGCTCGACAACCGCGGCGGCGCAACGTGCTCGGGCAGCTACTATGGCGACAGCGTGTACGAAGACAACGGCATCGCCGTGCGCATCGCCGCAATGCCGGGCACGGAGACGCTGGATTTCAATAACTGCGTGTTCCGAGGCAACGGGGTAAATGTCGAAAACGCGGCGGGGTACGCCGTCGACCTCTCGCAGATCGTAACGGCGGACAATTAAAGAGAAAAAGGAGGAAACGCGGCGTTTCCTCCTTTCTTGTGTTCATTCAGATGTTCAGCACAAAGTGCTCTTTATGATAGTCCAGCAGGCCTTCCTTTTTCATTTTTCCGAGCTCGAGCGACAATCCGCTGCGCTCAACGGCGAGAAAGTCCGCGAGCTGCTGGCGGGAGAACGGGATGTCAAACTCGACCGCGCCGCGCCGCTGCGCCTCGGCGGAGAGATAGGACATGAGCTTGGCGCGCGTCGTGCGCTGGGCGATGTGCGTGAGCTTTTCATTGAGCAGCAGGTTTTTGCCTGCAAGGTCGCTCAAAAGGTTTCGGATGATGCGGCTATGGTGCGCACAGGCGGAGGGACAGACCGTCAAAAGGCGCTTGACGTTTAAAAACAGCACCGCCGTCGGCGTTTCGGTCACGACGCTCACATTGGAGACACTGCTCGGCGCGCAGGCGAAGGCCGCGGCGTAGGTCTGCCCCGGTGCGGTGCGGGAGAGAATGTTGCGGTTGCCCCAGATATCCTCCTGCACGACGAGCGCGCAGCCGGAGAGCACCATGCCGATCTCCTCGACCGTGTCGCCGGGATGAAGGAGAAACACGTCCTTGGGGAATTGCTCGGTCTTCGCCGCAAGGCAGGTGAGCATCGCGACAAGTTCGTCCTCCGTGACGCCGGAAAAGAGCGGCGAGGCGGCGAGAATGGGAAAAAATTCTTTCATGAAAAATCGCCTTTCGTTGAAAATTCAACCGACTTGCTGGCCGCATTCTACTATAATACGCTTGAAAACGCAAGGAGGTATTGCAATGAAACGGAGAATCATTGAGATCGATCAAAATAAATGCAACGGCTGCGGCGCCTGCGCCGCGGCGTGCCACGAGGGCGCTATCGCCATGGTAAATGGCAAGGCGCAGCTGATGCGCGACGACTACTGCGACGGCCTGGGCGACTGTCTGCCGACCTGCCCGACCGGCGCGATTTCCTTTGTCGAGCGCGAGGCCGCGGCCTACGACGAGCAGGCGGTGCTTGAAAACAAGCAGAAGAGAATGCAGAAGGAGGGGATGACACTGCACCACAGCTGTCCCGGCATGCAGCTCAAGACCTTTGCGCACAAGGCGGCATCTGAAACGGCGGCTCCTGCTGCGCAGGAGAGCCAGCTCTCCCAGTGGCCGGTGCAGATCAAGCTCGTGCCCGTGAACGCGCCGTATTTCTCCGGCGCAAAGCTGCTCATCGCGGCGGACTGCACGGCGTACGCCTACGCGGCCTTCCACGAGAAATTCATCAAGGGCCACATTACGCTCGTCGGCTGCCCGAAACTCGACAGCGTGGATTACAGCGAAAAGCTGACCGAGATCATCGCAAAAAATGACATCAAGAGCGTGACGGTCGTGCGAATGGAGGTCCCATGCTGCGGCGGGCTCGAGCACGCGGCAAAGACCGCGCTGCAAAATAGCGGTAAATTCATCCCCTGGCAGGTCGTGACGATCTCGACGGACGGGAGAATACTGGATACGATTTGAGTCATCCTATGATCGATAAGACCACAGAATGAGGAGGATTTTTTCGGTGGACAACAAGATGTTTTGTTTTCAGTGCGAGCAGGCGGCGCACTGCACGGGCTGCACCGGCAGCGCGGGTGTGTGCGGAAAGAGCGCCGAGACGGCAAATTTGCAGGACGAACTGACCGGCGCGCTCATCGGCCTTGCCCGCGCTGCGGACGGCAGCCCCGGCGTGAACGAGGGCACATGGAGCCTCATCATCGAGGCACTTTTCACTACGCTCACGAATGTGAACTTTGACGCGGCGGCCATCCGCGATGTGACTGCACGCGTGAGGGCGGAGAAGAGCCGTCTTGTGCCGGACTGCGCGTCCTGCATGTCGCCCTGCGGGCACAACAATGACTACGATGTCTCGCGGCTCTGGACGGCGGACGAGGACATCCGCAGTCTCAAGTCGCTTATCCTGTTCGGTATCCGCGGCATGGCGGCGTACGCCTACCACGCGATGGTGCTGGGCTATACGGACGGCGAGGTCAACCGCTTTTTTGCCAAGGCATTGTTTGCCATCGGCGAGGACTGGGGCATGGATGACCTGCTCCCCCTTGTGCTGGAGGTCGGCGAGAAAAACTACCGCTGCATGGCGCTGCTCGACAAGGCCAACACGGAGACCTACGGCACGCCAGAGCCGACCACCGTGCCGCTGACGGTGGAAAAGGGACCGTTCATCGTGGCTTCCGGCCACGACCTGCACGACTTGAAGCGCCTGCTCGAGCAGACGGAGGGCAAGGGCATCAACATCTATACGCACAGCGAGATGCTGCCCGCGCACGGCTACCCGGGCCTTAAAAAGTATGCCCATCTCAAGGGAAATTTCGGCACGGCGTGGCAGAACCAGCAAAAGGAATTTGCCGACATCCCTGCGCCCGTACTATTCACCACGAATTGCCTGATGCCGCCGAAAGCGAGCTATGCCGACCGCGTGTTCACTACGGCGGTGGTCTCATATCCGGAACTCAAGCATATCGGCGCGGACAAGGACTTCACGCCGGTCATCGAAAAGGCGCTGGAACTGGGCGGCTATGCCGAGGATAAGGCGTTCACCGGCATCAACGGCGGCAGCACGGTCACGACGGGCTTTGCCCGCGGCGCGGTGCTGGGTGTGGCCGACAAGGTGGTCGAGGCCGTCAACTCCGGCCGGATCCGTCACTTTTTCTTAGTCGGCGGCTGCGACGGCGCGCGCCCCGGCAGGAACTACTACACGGAATTCGTCAAGCAGACGCCGCCCGACACCATGGTGCTGACGCTGGCCTGCGGCAAGTTCCGCTTCAATGACTTAGATCTTGGCACGGTGGCGGGGCTGCCGCGCATCCTGGACATCGGCCAGTGCAACGACGCTTACAGCGCCATCCAGATCGCGCTGGCGCTCGCCGACGCCTTTGGCTGCGGTGTGAACGAGCTGCCGCTTTCGATGGTGCTCTCGTGGTACGAGCAGAAGGCGGTGTGCATCCTGCTGACGCTGCTGTATCTCGGCATCAAGGACATCCGCCTCGGTCCGACGCTGCCGGCGTTCCTCTCGCCGAACGTGCTCGACTACCTTGTCAAGAACTTTGGCATCGCGCCCATTACGACGCCAGAGGAGGACCTGAAGGCCATTCTGGGGTAAAACTGAAACGTACCGGCGGGCATTTTGCCCGCCGGTATTTTTTGCAGAGAAAGAAACGCAAAAATTAAGCGTGACTTTTGACGTGAGATCTGATAAAATAAAATAACTTTGCGCAACAGCGGGGGAAAGAGAGAAATCAACAGGAGAGATCAATGAAAAAACAGTTTGACCTCAGCGCCGCGGCGCTGCACATTTTAGCGATGGCCTTCATGCTGCTCGACCACCTGTGGGCGACGCTTTTTCTTTCGCAGGAATGGATGACCTGCGTGGGACGTCTCGCGTTCCCCATTTTTGCCTTCATGGCGGTGGAGGGCTACTTCCACACGCACAGTTTCAAAAAATACGCGCAGCGGATGCTGATTTTTGCGTTGCTGTCGGAAATTCCCTTTGACCTGATGTACGGCGGCACGTGGTTCTACCCTGTGCACCAGAATGTCATCTGGACGCTGCTCATCGGCCTTCTCGGCATTCGGGCGATGGAGGCCGTGCGGGAAAAGGGGAAGACATGGCTCTATCTTCTGACTTGCGTTGCGGTCACGGTGCTGGGCTTTGCGCTCGGCACGCTCGGCATGGTAGATTATTACGGCATGGGCGTTTTGACGGTGTTTGTGTTCTATTTCCTCCGCGGCAGAGAGTGGTGGAAGCTGCTCGGGCAGATCGCGGCGCTCTATTGGATCAATGTGTCGCTCATCGGAGGACAGATTTTCCCGATCGAGCTTTTCGGACTGGAGTTTGAGGTCTGCGAGCAGGGGCTTGCACTGCTCTCGCTTGTGCCCATCTGGCTCTACCGCGGGCGGCAGGGACACCACAGCAAGACATTTCAGTACGCCTGCTACGCGTTTTATCCGGTACACATGCTCATCCTCGGCCTCATCCAGCTGTCCCTGTAACAATTGATGACAGAAAATGACACGGCGCGACAATGCTGTGTCATTTTTGTCATAAAATAGGGCGGCGTGCCAAGCGCGAGACGTCGATCAATAGATTTGACGAAATAATTCAATAAAATGATTTCAATGAAAAACCGTTGATTTTACATATTTTGCCGCGGAAAATGTAAAAAAGTTTCAGTGAAGACGCTGTGAGAAGAAGATGCGGCGAGAGGTTGGCACACATATTGCTTTAGCGTAGTACAGAAATGCCTTGGTCGCTTGTCGCCGCAGCTTTTGAAAGTCGTTTGCAGGCTTCCTGCGCTGCGCGATAAGTGGACAGGGGAAAATTAGGAGGAAAACTATGGAAGTCAACTATGGCCTATTGGCCCTGATCCCCCCCGTGGTTGCGATCACGCTGTGCTTTGCGACCAAGCAGGTGCTGGTGTCCATGTTCGCCGGACTCTTTGCCGGTGCGCTGGTCATCTGCGGATGGAACCCGCTCGGCGCTGTCGCCTATACGCTGCAGACGCTTGCGGACAACATGGCGGATAACGTGATCCTGCTCATGTTCACGCTCTTTATGGGAGTGGGCATCTCGTTTATCTGGAGACTTGGCGGCAGCTTCGCGTTGGCGGAGGCGGCCAAGAGAAGATTCAAAAAGAGACGTTCCGTGTGCCTCGGTACCTGGGGCCTCGGTATGCTGTGCTCCGTGAACGACTGCCTGGTCGCCGCGGTCGACGGCAACGTGTTCCGCGATATCTGCAAGGATTACCGCATTTCTTCTGAAAAGTTCTCCTACGTGCTCGACTCCACAGCGGCTCCCGCGGCAGCGCTGTTCATCTCCGACTGGATCGCCTACCAGATCAGTATGATCGGCCAGGGCATCGACGCCGCCGGCATCGAGGGCGTCTCCGCCGTCAGCGCTTACATCAACGGCCTGCCGTTCAACATGTACTCCATCCTGACGCTCATCTTCGTCGGCATGATGATGTACACCGGCCGCGACTACGGCCCGATGCTCAAGGCTGAGGTTCGCGCGCTCACCAAGGGCGAGTTCGTCTCTCCCACTGCCAAGCCCATGCTGAACGTCGGTTCCGAACTCGGCGAGGCCAAGAAGACCAAGCCCATGATCCGCAGCTTCGTGCTCCCCATTGCCGTCGCTTTCGTGATCATCATCAGCGGCATCCTTTACACCGGCATCACCAACCATGACCGCACCGGTTCCGGCCTCATGGCTATCCTTGATGCGTGCGACGCGCAGCTCGCGCTCTATTGGGGCTCTTTCGGCATGGCAATCACCGGCATCGTTGTTGCACTTGCCTCCAAGATCATGTCTTTTGAAGAGACCATGACCACCGTCGTCGACGGCTTCAAGCTCATGAGCATGACCGGCGCGATTCTCGTGCTCGCGTGGTCCCTCGGTTCTGTCACCAAGAGCATGGGCCTCGGCAACTTCGTTGCGACCTATGTCGGCGGCAATGTTCCGACCGGACTTCTGCCGCTGCTGGTTCTCGTCTGCTCCTGCCTCGTCGCGTTCGCGACCGGTACGTCCTGGGGCACGATGGCCATCATGACCCCGCTCGCCATCCAGCTCGGCTACGCCGTCACCGGCGACGTGCTGTTTGCCACCGGTATGACCGGCGCAGTTCTCTCCGGCGCGATCTTCGGCGACCACTGCTCCCCCGTGTCCGACACGACCGTTATGGCGTCCATCTTCTCCGGCGCGGATCACATTGACCACGTCGGTACGCAGGTGCCCTATGCCGCTACCGTCATCTCCGTCATCGCGGTGCTGTATGTAATCTTCGGTTTCACCGAGCTCTCCCCGTTCATCCTGCTCCTCATCGGCGTTGTGGCGCTGTACTTCCTGCAGATCATCCTGCACAAGTATTCGATGAAGAAGTACAATATCGACCCGAACTACACGAAGTACATGACCGAGGACCACAAGAAATAATTGCACATACTCTCTCATCTCTCTCATCCCTTTGCACACATGAAAAAGCGCTGCCGCTCTCCGGCGGCGCTTTTTCGCGCCTTTTCGGAACGTTCACAATTTGTTTATTGACTTTGCAGAGGAAACAACTATAATGATGACGTTCTAAAATTAGAAGATTATCATTCGATGACGAGCGAGCGCGGCGCGTGACCGAATGAGGTCGGAAAGGAACCGATATGATGCCGAAGGAACCGATGCGCGGGGCAACGCTTTTCAGCCACGCCAACAAGATGACACAGGCGTATCATATTATGTTAACTCCACTGTGCAAGGAGACCGGCCTGCCGCCGTTAGCGATGGATATTCTGCTCTTTCTCGCCAACAATCCCGAGCACAACACGGCGAAGGACATCTGCCGCATGCGCGGGCACAAATCGGGTATCGTCTCCGTGCATGTGGAAAGACTGGTGAATGACGGCCTTCTCGAGCGGCGGGAGATGCCGGGCGATCGGCGGCAGACAAGGCTTATCTGCACCGAACAGGCGCAAGCGCTCATTGAGCGCGGACGGCAGGTGCAGTGGCAGTTCGGAAGACGTCTGCTCGAGGGCATCCCGGAGGAGGATCTGGCGACGATGCGCCGCTGCCTTGAAAGAATGGATGGCAATCTGAACGGCATCTGCAAGGAAAAGCGCTGAGGGCCCAAAGAAGAAATCAGGAGAACAACAATGCTGAAATTACTCAAAAACATGCGCTGTAAAGAGGTGCTCATGGTGCTGCTGTGCACCGTGCTTGTGGCGGTGCAGGTCTACTTTGACCTGCGGCTGCCGGATTACATGACCGATCTGACGACGCTCATCAAAACGTCGGGGGCGACGGCGGATATCCTGTCCGTCGGCGTGAAAATGCTTGGCTGCACGCTCGCAAGCGCCGTGCTGGCCGTGGGCTGCGGGTATCTCGCGGCCAAGGCGGCGTCGGGCTTCAGCTTCATGGTGCGCGAAAAGCTCTTCCGCCACGTGATGGACATCGGCAGCGAGGAGATGCAGGATTTTTCCGTCGCCAGCCTCATCACGAGAACGACGAACGACATCACGCAAATTCAGATGATCGTGGCGATGGGCTTGCAGATGATGATCAAATCGCCAATCATGGCCGTGTGGGCCATCATCAAAATTCTCGGCAAGAGCTGGGAGCTCTCCGCCGTGACAGCGGCATTCGTCGTGGTTATCTGCGTGACGGTGATAACGGTAATGAGCATCTGCATCCCGCGTTTTCGCATCGTGCAGAAGCTGACCGACCAGATCAACCGTGTGGCGCGCGAAAACCTGACGGGCATCAATGTGGTGCACGCGTTCAACGCCGAGCAGTACCAGAACGACAAGTTCAACAAGCCGAGCCTTGACATGATGAATGTGCAGGTAAAGAACCAGAAGCTCTTCGCCCTCGTCCAGCCGACGATGACGCTCGGTATGAACGGCCTGGCGCTCACGATCTACTGGCTGGGTGCGGCGCTCGTCAACAACATCGCGCTGACCGATTCCGCAGCGCGCCTCACGATGTTCAGCGACGTGATAGTGTTCAGCACGTATGCAACCTACGTGGTGATGTCCTTTATGATGCTCGTGATGATCTTCATGCTGCTGCCGCAGGCGCAGGTCTCGGCCGAGCGTATCAACGAGGTGCTCGAGCGCAAGGCAAACATCCGCGAGGGCAGCGTGAGCGAATGCAAAGAGCACGGCACAGTGGAGTTCAAAAACGTTTCGTTCCGCTATCCGCACACTTCGGAGGATGAGCTTTCGAACATCAGCTTCCGTGTGAACAGGGGCGAGACGCTTGCCGTCATCGGCGCGACGGGCAGCGGCAAGACGACACTTGTGAGCCTGATCCCGCGCTTTTACGATGCGACGGAGGGCGAGGTGCTTGTCGACGGCGTGAACGTCAGGGACTACACGTTCGACACACTCTACAACAAGCTCGGCTACGTGACGCAGAAGGCGGTGCTCTTCGCCGGCAGCATCCGCGACAATGTCTACTTTGGCGAGAGCGAAGCGCCGGCGGACGATGAGGGCCTTGCGCAGGCCGTCGAGCTTTCGCAGGCGAAGGAGTTTGTCGACAAGCTCCCCGACGGCACGCAGCACCATGTGGCGCAGATGGGCCGCAACATGTCCGGCGGCCAGAAGCAGCGCCTTTCCATCGCCCGCGCGCTGGCGAGAAAACCGGAGATCCTCGTCTTCGACGATTCGTTCTCCGCTCTGGACTACCGCACGGATGCGAAGCTGCGCGAGGGGCTATCCAAGCAGCTGCACGACACGACGAAGATCATCGTCGCGCAGCGCATCAGCACCATCCGCCACGCAGACAAGATCATCGTGCTCGACCGCGGCGAGACCGTGGGCATCGGCACGCACGAAGAGCTGATGCGGAATTGTGACGTTTACCGCGAGATCGCGACCTCCCAGCTCAGCGCCGCGGAGCTCGCGTAAAGGAGGCGAGAGAAGATGAAAAAGAAAAACAGAAATCCCGTCGGCGCGCTCAAGCGCACGGGCGCGTATATGAGCTCGAGCATGGGCATTATCATTTTTGCCCTCGTGCTGGCGGCGCTGAGCGCCGTGATGACGATCATCGGCCCCGACAAGATCGGCAAAATGGCGACCATCATGTCCGACGGCCTGTTCACCGGCATTGACCTCGCCGCCATTGCGAAGATCGGCGTGTTCCTTGCCATTATTTACTGCCTGAGCGCGCTGTTTGGCTTCATCCAACACTATATCATGGCGGTCGTGACGCTGAAAATGTCCTACCGCATGAGAGGTGAGCTCTCGGAAAAGATCAACCGCGTGCCGCAGAAGTATTTCAACACCACCTCGCAGGGCGACATTTTGAGCCGCATCACAAACGATGTGTCAACGCTCCAGCAGGGACTTACCAACAGCCTGCCGACCATCATCAGCGCCGCGACACAGTTTGTCGGCTGCCTTATTATGATGTTCGTGACCGAATGGCGCATGGCGCTTGTCGCACTGTGCATCACGCTCCTTGGCATGGTGCTGATCGTCGCCATCATGTCGAAGTCGCAGCGCTACTTCACCGCGCGGCAGAAGAGCCTCGGCGAGCTCAACGGCTATGTCGAGGAGATGTATTCCGGCCACGAGGTCGTGCGCATCAGCCGCGCGGTCGATAAGGTCCTCGACCACTTCGACGGCCTGAACGCCGCGGTCTATGACGCAAACTGGCGCTCGCAGTTCCTCTCCGGTGTGATGCAGCCGCTCATGAACGTGATCGGCAACCTCTCGTATGTTGCCGTGTGCGTGTTCGGCTCGGTGCTGGCCATCAATGGCACGATCGAATTCGGCGTCATCGTCTCGTTCATCCTGTATGTGCGCCTCTTCACCACGCCGCTGACGCAGATCGCACAGGGCATGACGAATTTGCAGACGGCCTCCGCCTCCGCGCACCGCATTTTCGACTTCCTCGAAAGTGAAGAGCTCGGCGACGAGAGCGACAAGACCGAGAAGCTCGACGCCGTGCGCGGCGCGGTAATGTTCGACCACGTGCGCTTCAGCTACCCCGATTCGCCCGACAAGATCATCATCAAGGATTTCTCCGCTGAGGTCCATCCGGGCCAGAAGGTCGCCATCGTCGGCCCCACCGGCGCGGGCAAGACCACGATGGTGAACCTCCTGATGCGATTTTTTGAGGTCAACAGCGGCCGCATCACGATCGACGGCGTGGCGACGACCGACCTGCGCCGCGAGGATGTGCACGAGCTCTTTGGTATGGTCCTGCAGGACACGTGGCTCTTTGAGGGCACGATCCGCGAGAACCTGGTCTATAACATGGAGGGTATCACGGACGAGCAGCTCGAAACGGTCTGCAAGGCCTGCGGCCTCGACAAATTTGTCCACTCGCTGCCACAGGGCTTTGACACCGTGCTCAGCGAGAGCACGACCATCTCGGCGGGACAGAAACAGCTTTTGACCATCGCCCGCGCGATGCTCCAGAATGCGCCGATGCTGATCCTCGACGAGGCAACGTCCTCGGTCGATACGCGCACGGAACTTCTCATTCAGCGTGCGATGGACGAGCTGACGAAGGGCCGGACGAGCTTTGTCATCGCCCACCGCCTGTCGACCATCAAGAACGCCGACCTCATCCTCGTGATGCGCGACGGCGACGTCATCGAGAGCGGCACGCACGAGCAGCTGATGGAGCAAAACGGCTTCTACGCCGAGCTCTACAACAGCCAGTTCGCGCAGGCGTCGTAAAGAAAAACCAGCGCAGGTGAGCCTGCGCTGGTTTATATTTTCTGCGGAAGAAGTTAAAAGAAAGTTTATTGCCGAACTGGAAAACGGTGGTATAATAAGGAACATCCAAGGGCTGACAAAGTCCGCACCGCGAAAGGAAGCGGAAACATATGAATTGGTTTCAGGAATTGCTGTCGAATCCCTTTTTGCTCATCGGTCTCTCGTCGTGGTTCTGGGCGCAGCTCATCAAGACGATCATTCATGCCATTGTGACGAAGAGCATCGACTTTACGCGCCTGATCGGCGACGGCGGGATGCCGAGCGGCCATTCGGCCACGGTCTCGTCGCTCGCGACCGCGGCGGCGCTCGTCTACGGGCTCGGTTCGTTTGAATTCGCGATGGCGTTCATCTTCGCCATCGTCGTCTGCAAGGACGCGATGGGCGTCCGGCTCGAAACGGGGCGTCAGGCCGTCATCATCAACGACATCGTCGAGGCCTTCAACTCGCTCGCGTCGGAAAAGCTTCCGGAGGCGAAGCTCAAGGAGTTCGTCGGCCACACGCCGCTGCAAGTCATCGCCGGTATTCTGCTCGGCGTGGCGAACACATTTATCATGTACTACTGCGTACTGTGAGGGAAAGTACATGACGCTTTTTATTAACTGCTGCCCGCGCGGAGAATCGCGCACGGAAAAACTGGCCCGCGCGCTGCTTAAAGCGCTCGGCGAATACGAGGAGCTGCGCCTTTATGACGAGCCGCTGCACCCGCTGGGGCGCGCGGACATCGCAAAGCGCGACGCGCTGCTCGCGGAAAAGAAGTATGACGATGAAATGTTCCGTTACGCCCGTCAGTTCGCCGCGGCGGACAGAATTGTCATCGCTGCGCCGCTGTGGGACCTGTCGTTTCCCGCGCAGCTCAAGGTGTATTTGGAGAATATCTATGTCACGGGCATCGTGACGAAGTACAGCGAGGCGGGCGAGCCCGTCGGCCTGTGCCGCGCAAGCGAGCTCTACCATGTCACGACCAGCGGCGGACCGTTCGACGGCCGCTTTGGCTACGACTACTGGAAGACCATCGCGCAGGACTGCTTCGGCATTCCGACCGTCAAGCTCCTGGAAGCCGAAAACCTCGACATCATGGGCGCAGACGCGGAAAAGATCGTCGACGATGCCATCAAGGCCTACGGCCCTGCGTAAAATCAAACTTGTATAGCAAAAAAGCTCCGTGCCTTGGCACGGAGCTTTTTTATCGGGAAAAATCAGTTGGCGCTGTTCTGCTCGCTTTCGGGCAGGAGGTTCGTCATGCTCTTGAGGCCGATGGCGAGTGTGGACATGTTGTGCAGCAGCGCCGAGGTCGTCGGCGGCAGGATGCCAAGCACGCCAAGCACGATGAGCGAGAAGTTGAAGCTCACGATAAAGCGGTAGTTGCGGTGGATGCGGGCCATGAGCTCCTGGCTGAGAGAGCGCAGCGTGACGAGCGCGAACAGATCCTCGGACGAGATGGTAATATCCGCGATCTCGCGCGCGATGGCGGCGCCGGTCGAAATGGCAATGCCGGCATCGGCCTCGGACAGGGCGGGGGAGTCGTTCACGCCGTCGCCGATCATGATGACCTTGCGGCCCGCGGCCTTTTCGCTGCGGACGAACGCGGCCTTGTCCTCGGGCAGGACTTCGGCGTAGACATCGTCGACGCCGACCTCAGCGGCGACGGCTTTGGCAGTCTTGCGGCTGTCGCCGGTCATCATCACGACCTTGTCGATACCGAGCTCGTGCAGCGCGCGCACGGCGGCTTTCGCCTCCTTGCGCAGCGGGTCATGAATGCAGATGACCGCGGCGAGCTCGCCCGCGATACAGAGGTACAGGTGCGAATACTCGGGCGGGAGCGATTCAAACTTGTCCTCTTCGCCCTCCGGCACGCGGCAGCCCTCGTCCTCGAAGACGAAGTGTGCGCTGCCGATGAGCACTGTTTTCTCGTCCACCATGCTCGAAATGCCGTGCGCCACGACGTACTGGACCTGAGAGTGATACTCCTCGTGCGTCAATCCGCGGTCCCTGGCCTCGGCCACGACGGCGTTGGCGATGGAATGGGGATAGTGCTCTTCGAGGCACGCGGCGAGGCGGAGCATCTCGCTTTCCTCATTGCCGCCGAAGGTGACGATTCTTGCGACCTTGGGCGTGGCGTAGGTGAGCGTGCCGGTCTTGTCAAAGACGATGGTGTTCGCCTGGGCGACGGCTTCGAGGAAGCGCCCGCCCTTGACGGAGATGTGATGGCTGCTGCTCTCGCGCATGGCAGAGAGCACCGCGATAGGCATGGAGAGCTTGAGCGCACAGGAGAAGTCGACCATCAGCACGGCCAGCATCTTTGTGACGTTGCGCGTGATGAGATAGGTCAGGATCGTGCCGCCGAGCGTATAGGGTACGAGCCTGTCGGCAAGGCGCGAGGCCTTGTCCTCAGCCGTGGATTTGAGCTTTTCCGACTCTTCGATCATGCGCACGATGCGGTCATAGCGGCCGCCGCCGAGCGCCTTTTCCACGCGCACGACACACTCGCCCTCTTCGGCGACGGTGCCTGCGTAGACATAGCTGCCCTCGCGCTTGGGGACGGGCATGGACTCGCCCGTCATGGACGCCTGATTGACCATCGCCTCGCCGGAGACGACCTTGCCGTCGAGCGGGATGAGGCCGCCGGTGCGGACAACGACGCAGTCGCCCGCCTGAATATCGCCGATGGGAACGAGCGTTTCCGTCTCGCCCGTCTTGAGCCAGACGTGGTCAACGTTGAGCGACATGGCGCCCGCGAGGTCCGCAACGGACTTCTTGTGTGTCCAGTCCTCGAGAATTTCGGCGAGGCGGAGCATGAACATCACAGAGCTTGCCGTCGAGAAGTCGCCGCGCACCATCGACACGGTGACGGCGGTGGCGTCTAGCACGGCGACGGAGAGCTTGCCGTGCAGCAGTGCGGAAAGACCCTCGCGGATGTACTTGATCGAGTGATAGATGGCGAGCGCCGTGGTGACGGGGAGCGGGAAGAAGAGCTTCGAGATCACGCGGCGGATCACCGTCCACGAGAGTTTGTCTTCAAATTCACGGTTGAGTTTGCGCGTCGTATGGTCGGGGACAAGGTCCATTGTTTCGGCCTTGTCGAACGAGAACGCCGCGAGCGCGTGCACGAGCGCGGCGCGGTCCGCGCGGTAAACGATCACGGCGTCCTGCGTGCGGTCAAAGACCGAGACCTCTCGCACGCCGTCCACATTGCGCAGATAATATTCCAGAACGTCCGCCTGATGCAGCGTCATGCGGCGGCAATTCAGATGCACGCGTATGCGCCCGGCGGATTCGTGCAGAATTTTGCATTTCATAGTGTATCAATTCCTCCGAAAGTGAAAGAGAGCCGCGTGTCGCGGCTCTCCTGCGATTTATTCCTCGTCCGCTTTTTCCTCGGACGCGTCCTCAATGACTTCGGCGTCCTCTTCCGCTGCGCGGCGCTCGTTGATGTCCTTGGCGTCGGCGTAGACGTCCTCAGCATCCTCACGGACGTTCGTGACGGCCTGCATCACGCAGTCCTTGGCACGCAGCACCGCGGCGGTGGTGTGAGAGTAGACCTTTTTGGCATCCTTGCTGGAAAGGATCTTGAGGCCGGCGGTGCCGAACAGCACGCCTGCTGCAAATAAACCGAGATGTTTCATTGAAAAAACCTCCTGTTAGTATGAATTAGAGCTCTTTAACATAGTGGGAATATAACATAACGCCGTTTCAAATGCAAGTAGCGAAATGTTAAAATTTGACGGAGAATGGAAACCGCGGATTTGTTATGTTTTTTCAGATGTTCGCGCGCTCGTCCCAGAGCGTCAGCGTACCTGATTGCAGCGTTTTCGGAACGTCGATGATGCGCTGGTTCGACGAGCCGCGAAAGCGCAGCGAGATATCGTGCAGCGCGTCCACATAGCGCCCGTCGACGAGCACATCGAGCAGTGACAGCAGTTCGTCCGTCACCTCGCAGCTCGGGTATGCGGCGGGGTCGTGCAGCTCCTCCCACGTAAAGCCCGTGAACGACCAGATCGTCTTTTGCGGCAGCTCACGCCTCACGCGGCGGAGAAACGGCAGCAGTGCGCGCTGATTTTTAGGCTCGAACGGCTCGCCGCCGAGCAGCGTGAGGCCGTTGATATAATCGGGGGAGAGCAGGCGGATGAGCTCGTCCTCCGTTTCACTCGTGAAAGGCTTGCCGTAGCAGAAGTCCCACGTCTGCGGCTGAAAGCAGTTTTCGCAGTGGTTCGTACAGCCGGAGACGAACAGCGTCACGCGCACGCCAAGGCCGTTGGCGATGTCACAGTTTTTGATCTCACCATAGTGCATGTGAAATGACCTCCTTATCAGAAAAAGGTGGGAGCGCACCGCGCTCCCACCTAAACAGCAATTTTATGGCGCAGCCTTACAGATGCAGCACGCGCTCTTTGATCTCCTGCGTGCGGCCCTGGTTCCAGAACTGGGTGCCGATGTAGCCGCAGGTACGGCGGGCGACGTTCATCTTGTCCTGATCGGTGTTGCCGCACTTCGGGCAGCGCCAGATGAGCTTGCCGCCCTCCTCGACGATGTCGATCTCACCGTCCCAGCCACAGACCTGGCAGTAGTCGGACTTCGTGTTGAGCTCGGCGTAGATGATGTTGTCGTAGATGAACTTCATCACCTGCAAAACCGCTTCAAGGTTCTGCTGCATGTTGGGCACTTCGACATAGCTGATCGCGCCGCCGGGGGAGAGGTGCTGGAACTGCGCCTCGAACTTGAGCTTGGTGAACGCGTCGATCTTTTCCGTCACGTGGACGTGGTAGGAGTTCGTGATATAGCCCTTGTCCGTCACGCCCTCGATCACGCCGAAGCGCTTTTGCAGGCACTTGGCGAACTTGTAGGTCGTGGACTCGAGCGGCGTGCCGTAGAGGGAGTAGTCGATGTTTTCGGCGGTTTTCCACTCCTTGCACTTGTCGTTCATCTTCTGCATGATGGAGAGGGCGAACGGCGTTGCGCTGGGGTCGGTGTGGCTCTTGCCGGTCATGTACTTCACGCACTCGTAAAGTCCCGCGTAGCCGAGCGAGATCGTGGAATAGCCGTCGTAGAGGAGCTTGTCGATGGGCTCACCCTTTTTGAGTCTTGCGCACGCGCCGTACTGCCAGAGAATGGGCGCCGCGTCGGAGAGTGTGCCCTTCAGGCGGTCGTGACGGCAGCGCAGCGCGCGGTGGCAGAGCTCAAGACGCTCTTCAAAGATCGTCCAGAACTTTTCAATGTTGCCGCCGGAGGAGAGTGCCACGTCGGGCAGGTTGATCGTGACGACGCCCTGATTGAAGCGGCCGTAGTACTTGTGCTTGCCGGGAACATAGTTGCCGGCATTCGCGATGTTGCCGACGCCCGCGTCGGTGAAGCGGTCAGGCGTCAGGAAGCTGCGGCAGCCCATGCAGGGATACACATCGCCCTTGAGCTCGAGCATCTTCTTTTCGCTGATGTAATCGGGCACCATGCGGCGCGCCGTGCACTTGGCGGCGAGCTGTGTGAGGTAATAGTACGGCGAGTCGTCGTGAATGTTGTCCTCTTCGAGCACGTAGATGAGCTTGGGGAAAGCGGGCGTGACCCACACGCCCTGCTCGTTTTTGACGCCCTGATAGCGCTGCTCGAGCATTTCCTCGATGATGACGGCAAGGTCGCGCTTTTCCTGCTCGCTTCTCGCCTCGTTAAGGTACATGAAAACGGTGATGAACGGCGCCTGGCCGTTCGTGGTCAGAAGCGTCACGACCTGATACTGGATGGTCTGCACGCCGCGGCGAATCTCCTCGCGCAGGCGCTTTTCGACGATTTCGGTGATCTTGTCCTCCGTGGGGTCGACGCCGAGGGCCTCGACCTCGGCGAGCACCTGCTTTCTGATTTTCTGGCGCGATACGTCGACAAAGGGGGCAAGGTGCGTCAGCGAGATGGACTGGCCGCCGTACTGGTTCGAGGCGACCTGCGCGACGATCTGCGTCGCGATGTTGCACGCGGTCGCGAACGAATGTGGGCGCTCGATGAGGGTTCCCGTGATGACGGTGCCGTTTTGCAGCATGTCCTCCAGGTTCACAAGGTCGCAGTTGTGCATGTGCTGGGCGTAGTAGTCCGTGTCGTGGAAGTGGATGATGCCCTCTTCATGCGCCTTGACGATATCCTCGGGCAAGAGCAGACGGTTCGTCAGATCGCGGCTCACCTCGCCGGCCATATAGTCGCGCTGGGTGGAGTTGACGACGGGGTTCTTGTTGGAATTCTCCTGCTTGGCCTCTTCGTTGTTGCACTCGATGAGGGAGAGAATTTTGTCGTCCGTCGTGTTGCTCTTGCGCACGAGCGAGCGGTTGTAGCGATAAGTGATGTAGCGCTTAGCGACCTCGAACGCGCCGTGCGCCATGATCTGGTGCTCGACAAAGTCCTGGATCTCCTCGACCGTGGGTGCGCGGCCCAGACTCTGGCAGGAGAACTCCACGCTCTCGGCGATGCGCTGGATCTGGACGGGCGTCATGCGAGCCTCCTCGTCCACAACGTCGTTAGCCTTAGTCACTGCGGCGATGATCTTGACGATATCAAATTCTACTTCTGCGCCGTTGCGCTTGATAACTCTCATGTATTCCCGTCTCCTCTTCTTTTGGTATGTCCTTTACATAACACTATATCTTGTGGTGACCTTCATAACAGCAAACTAATTATTGCACATGAGACTCAACATTGCAAGTCCTAAGTGCTGAAAAAAGGAAACAATATCAGAGCCTCAACTTTGGACACTATTGACGAAACACCTTGAATGAAGCGGAATAGCGCATTATTTCAATTTGACGCAAAAATCAACAAGACATAAGTAATGCTAATGATAGCTATGCAAAATTAACTCTTTTCATGGGCGGAAAATGTGACTATAATAACTCGGTTGAAAAATTTGAGCAGGACTCGCAGAGCGGGCCCGCTCCGGATCGGAGGATCAATACAATGGCAAATTGCGCGATCGTAGGCATCAACTGGGGCGATGAAGGCAAGGGCCGCATGGTCGACTACCTCACGGACCACTATGACGTGGTCGTCCGCTATCAGGGCGGCGGCAACGCGGGCCACACTGTGGTGAATGAAAAGGGCAAGTTTGCCCTGCACCTGCTGCCGAGCGGCATTTTCCGCGACGGCGTTGTCAACATTCTGGGCAACGGCGTGGCGCTGGACTGCGAAAACCTGCTCAAGGAAATGGAGACGCTGCGCGCCGCGGGCGTTATCATCACGCCGGAGAATCTGAAGGTCAGCGACCGCGCGTCGCTGCTGCTGCCCTGGCACCGCGAGCTCGACGCGCTCGAGGAAGCGCGCCTTGCCGACAAGAAGTACGGCTCGACCAAGCAAGGCATCGCACCGTTCTATGGAGACAAGTACCAGAAAAAGACCGTGCAGGCGGGCGAGCTCCTGCACCCCGAGCACTTAAAGGAGCACCTTGCCGACCTTCTTGAGTGGAAGAACCTGATGCTCCAGAAGATCTACGGCGCAAAGGGCTACACGATGGACGAGCTCATGGCGTGGGTCAACACCTACTGCGGCGCCATCAAGCCCTACATCACCGACACCGGCCGTTTCCTGAGAAACGCGCAGAAGGAGGGCAAGTCCATCCTCTTTGAAGCCCAGCTCGGCGCGCTGCGCGACCTGGACTACGGCATCTATCCCTACACCACCTCTTCGAACGCCGTTGCGGCGTATGCGCCCGTCGGCTCGGGCCTTCCCACGGCGAAGCTCGACGAGGTCGTGGGCGTGGTGAAGGCGTACTCTTCCTGCGTGGGCGAGGGCCCGTTCGTCTGCGAGTGGTTCGGCGAAGGGGCGCAGCAGTTGCGCGACGCGGGCGCGGAGTACGGCGCGAAGACCGGCAGACCCCGCCGCGTCGGCCCCATCGATCTGGTCGCGACGCGCTACGGCGTGGAGACGCAGGGCGCGACGAACATCGCCCTGACGAAGCTCGATGTCCTGAGCTACATGGACAAGATCCCCGTCTGCGCACACTATGAATTAAACGGCGAGCAGACCGATGACTTCCCGTTCCCCGTGCTGCTGCAGGACGCCAAGCCCGTCGTCGAGTATCTGCCCGGCTGGCAGTGCGACATCTCCGGCGCGCGTAATTGGGAGGACCTTCCCGAAGCCGCCCGCAGCTACGTCGAATACGTTGAAAAGGCCATCGGCTGCCACATCGGCTTCGTCTCCGTCGGCGCGGAGCGCGAGAGCCTGATCATCCGCTGAGAAACTAAAGTAAAGAGGGGACGAAGGCCCCCTCTTTACTTTTCTATTGCAACTTTGCCTCATTCTACATAAAATATGAACAGCAACCGCTGAGAAAGAAAAGGAGAACCCTATGCGCAAGGATATTTACGAGTCCCCGCTTTCGTCCCGCTATGCGTCCGAATACATGCTGCACCTCTTTTCCCCCGATGTGCGCTTCCAGACGTGGCGCAGACTGTGGGTGGCGCTTGCCCGCGCCGAGCACGAGCTGGGCCTGCCCATCACGCAGGAGCAGGTCGACGAGCTCGCCGCGCACATCACCGACATCGACTACGAGGTCGCCGAAAAGCGCGAGCACGAGGTGCGCCACGATGTGATGGCGCATGTGTACGCGTACGGCAAGGCGGCGCCTTCCGCCGCCGGCATCATCCACCTCGGCGCGACGAGCTGCTATGTGACGGACAACGCCGATTTGGTGCTGTATCGCGACGGCCTCAAATACCTGAGAGGGCAGCTTCTCAGCGTGATGGTGAATCTTGCGGCATTTGCCCGCGAATACGCCGCCACGCCGACGCTCGGCTATACGCACTATCAGCCCGCGCAGCCCGTGACGATCGGCAAGCGCGCGACGCTGTGGATGCAGGACTTCCGCTCGGACCTTGAAGAGCTTGATTTTGTCATCGGCTCGATGCGCTTCCTCGGCTGCCGCGGCACGACGGGCACGGAGGCGAGCTTTGTCGACCTCTTCGAGGGCGACGGTGACAAGGTCGACGAGATGAACCGCCGCATCGCCGCGGAGTTCGGCTTTGAAAAGTGCTTCTCTGTCAGCGGCCAGACCTATCCGAGAAAGGCCGACAGCCGCATTCTGAATGTGCTCTCTTCCATCGCACAGAGCGCCTACCGCATGGCGAACGACATTCGCCTGCTCCAGCACGACCGCCAGGTCGAAGAGCCGTTTGAAAAGAACCAGATCGGCTCGTCCGCGATGCCCTATAAGCGAAACCCCATGCGCTCCGAGCGCATCTGCTCGCTCAGCCGCTACCTGATGGCCGATGCGGCCAACGCGCCGATGACGGCCTCGACCCAGTGGCTCGAGCGCACGCTCGACGACTCGGCCAACCGCCGCATCTCGCTGCCGGAGGGCTTCCTCTGCGCCGACGCGGTGCTGCGCCTGTGCCAGAGCGTGACGAACGGCCTGCATGTGAACGAAAAGATCGTCGAGCGCACGCTGCGCGAGTATCTGCCGTTCCTTGCGACCGAGAACATCATGATGGAGGCCGTCAAGCGCGGCGGCGACCGTCAGGAACTGCACGAGAAGATCCGCCAGCACTCCATGGCCGCGACCGCCCGCATGAAAGAGGGCGAGCCGTGCGACCTCTTAGACCGCCTCGCGGGCGACCCCGCGTTCGGCATGACGCGCGAGGAGCTCGATCAGGTCATGGAGCCCAAGCTCTACATCGGCCGCTGCGAGCAGCAAGTGCTGCGCTTCCTCGACGAGTGCGCGCCGCTTTTGCGCGACGCCGCCGCGGAGGATGGCGCGATCGACCTGTAAGCGGGCAGAAATTGAGAATGATCCCTGAGCGGGAGAGATGGACGAGCCATCTCTCTCGCTTCTTTTTTCACCTGAAAAAATGTGCGGCGGCGCGCGTTGCCTTGGCAAAAGCGGGCAGAATACCAGTAAGTGAACAAATTGTAAAGGGTGTACGTTCCTATACAAAAGGTAGCGAGTGTCCATGGATTCGGGTATCGAAGTGTGCTATAAAGAAGCTGTATAGAAAAATGCACAAAACGATCACTAAATTGCATAACATATTTGAAGAATAAATATTGATTTATTTATTGAAACAATCTATAATATGGAAAAGCTGAGCGGGAAACATTTTCCCGCCGCAGTGCTAAAAGAGGTGAACGACAACATGGCAATGGAAGAATTACAGCAGGTGCAGGAGCTCGAAAAAGAGCTTGCAGCGCAGTATGCCGCCGCGCAGGCGGATGCCAAGCGCCGCATCGCCGTTGAGCAGCGCGCCGCTGCCCGAGAGATCGAGGACAGCCGCCGCAACGCCGACGTGGAGGCGCGGCAGCTGATGGCGGAGGCCGAGCAGCGCGCCAGTGAGGAGACGGAAAAGATCCTCGCCAAGGCGTGCACGGAATGCGAAAAGATGCAGAGCGCGGCGCGCGCAAACCTTGAGCGTGCGGCGCAGTGGATCGCGGAAGAGGTTGTGAACGACAAATGGCAATCGTAGCAATGAAGCATCTCCGCCTCCTCGGCATGGAGAGCGAGCGCGAGGCGCTGCTCAAGGCCATGCAGGACATGGAGTGCGTGGAGATCTCAAGTATCGACGGAAGCGAAGAGGCACTGAAATCAGGCTTTGCCAAGCCCGACGACAAGGCGCTGATGAGCGCGCAGGAAGCGTCGCGTGCGTACCGCACGGCGCTTGCCTCGCTCGACCGCTTTGCGCCGGAGAAAAAAGGCATGTTCCGCAAGCGGCAGGGCGTTTCCCGCGCGGCGTTTTTCAGCGCCGAGAGCGAGGAAAATGCCCGCACCGCGGCGGAGACGATCAACAAGGATACACGCCGCCTCGGCGAAATCGAGAGCGAGCGCACGAAAAATGAGGCGCTGCGAGCGACTCTTGCCCCGTGGCTGACGGTCGATGCGCCGCTCGGCGGCGCGGACGGCGCGCTTGCGGTGTTCTTTGGCACGGCGGGCCTGAATGTGACGGACGATGCGCTCAAAGCGCTGGCCGATTCGCTGGACGGGCTTCTCACCTGGCAGCAGGCCTCGAGCGACAGGTCGCTGCGATATCTTCTCGTGATGTGTCACGGGAGCGTGAAGGAGCGGGCGCTGAGCGCGCTGCGCGACCTCGGGTTTTCGACCGTGAGCTTTCGCGGCATGACCGGCACGGCCAAGGAAAACGACAAGGCGCTTGCGGAAAATCTCGCTGCGCTCGAAAAAGAGCGGCAGGAGATCGAACAGCGCATCGCGGGCCTTGGCGGCAAGCGGGAGGCGCTCTTGGAAGCGAGCGACCGCGCGGCCATCGCGCTGCGGCGCGAGGAGGCGAAGAGCCGACTTGTCGGCACTGACAAGGTCTTTTTATTGGAGGGCTGGCTGCCCGCCGACCGCTGCGCGGAGATCGAGAAAACGCTCGAGCCGTTTACCTGCGCGATCGAAACGCGCGAGCCGACAGAGGACGAGTACCCGCAGGTGCCGGTGCAGCTCAAAAACAACAAGCTGACGCGGCCGCTCAACATGGTCACGGAGATGTATTCGCTCCCGGCCTACGGCACGCTTGACCCGAACCCGCTGATGGCGCCGTTTTTCATTTTGTTCTACGGCATTATGATGGCGGATATGGGCTACGGCTTACTCATGATGATCGCCTCGGTCATCATCAGCAAAAAATACCGGCCCAAGGGCACGAGCGGCGAGCTGTTCAGCCTGCTCGGCCTCTGCGGCATCAGCACGTTCATCATGGGCGCGCTGACAGGCGGATTTTTCGGCGATTTCCTCACGCAGCTCGTCGCCATCGTCAGCCCCGGCACGGTCTTTGCGCTGCCGAATCTCTTCGACCCGCTCGACGATCTGACGATGATCCTGATCGGCTCGATGGCGCTCGGCATGGTGCAGATCGTCACCGGCATGGCCATCAGTTTGATCGAAAAGTGCAAGCGGAAAAAGTTCCTCGACGCCTTTTTCGAGGAGATCACATGGTGGATCGTGTTTATCGGCATCGCGCTTTTGGCGCTCGGCAAGGGTGCGGCGGTGCTGTATGTCGGATGCGCGCTGGTGCTGCTCGGCCCCATCGTGCAGGGCAAAGGCTGGGGCAAGCTCACGGGCGTGTTCGGCTCACTCTATAACCACGTGACGGGCTACTTCGGCGACATTTTGTCCTACACGCGACTGATGGCCCTGATGCTTGCGGGCAGCGTGATCGCGCAGGTGTTCAACATGCTCGCGGCGATGCCGGGGAACGTGATCGCGTTCATCATCATCTCGATGCTCGGCAACGCGATGAACTTCGGGCTTAATCTCCTTGGCTGCTACGTGCACGATCTGAGATTGCAGTGCTTGGAATTTTTCAACAAGTTCTACGTCGACGGCGGAAAAACCTTCCGTCCGATGACGCTGGACACAGAATATGTCGATCTACAGTAATAAAACGGGAAAACCGTAAGGAGGAACATCATGGGTATTTTTCAACTGACGACGGGCGGCGCCATCGGTATGCTGGGCGCGGGTCTTGCGGTGTGTCTTGCCGGCGCGGGCAGCGCGCGCGGCACGGGTCTTGCCGGTGAAGCCGGCACGGGGCTTCTTTGCGAGGACCCGAGCAAATTCGGTAAGGTGATGATCCTGCAGGTCATCCCCGGCACGCAGGGACTGTACGGCCTCGTCATCGGCTTTCTGTGCCTGATGCGCATGGGCGTGTTCAACGGGACGTATGTCGATATGTCGCTGCAGGATGGGCTTCGTTACTTCGCGGCCTGTATGCCCATCGCCATCGGCGGCGGCATTTCGGCGGTCGCACAGGGCCGCGTGGCGGCAGGCTCGATCAACATTCTTGCCCGCCAGCCCGAGCACTGGACGAAGGGCATGGTGCTGTGCGTCGTGGTCGAGTTCTACGCGATTCTGTCGCTGCTGGCGTCGATCATGATGCTGCTCAACATCGGTTAACGCGCCGACAGAAAGGCGGAAACGCAATGAACGGAATGGAAAAGATCACCGCGCGCATGAAAGAGGATGCGGCGCGCTCGCTGAGCGAGCTGAATGCGCAGACCGAGCAGGAGCTCCGGCGCATCCGCGAGGAGAGTGCCGCACGCGCGGAAAAAGAGCGCGAGACGGCGGGCGGGCGCGCGCATCTCGCCGCGCAGGAGCGCTATGAGCGCCTCTGCTCCGCGGCGGAGATGGAGACACGCAAGCTGACGCTCAGCGCCAAGCAGAAGGTGCTCGCCGAGACCTATGACCGCGCGCTGGAGATTCTCTGCTCCATGCCGCGCGAGGAGTACCTTTCGCTGTTGGTTCGCCTGCTGAAAGCGGCGGGCGGCAAGGGCGACGAGAAAATCGCCCTGAGCGCAAAGGACCGCGATGAGATGGGCGAAACGCTCGTCGAGCGAGCGAACAAGGAACTGAACGCGCATTACACGCTTGCGGGCGAAGCGGCAGATATCCGCGCGGGCCTCGTGCTTATAAGTAAAGAATGCGACGTGAACTGCTCGTTTGAAACGCTTCTCGCCCTTTCGCGCGAGAAGACCGAGCGCGGCGCGGCAAAGCTCCTCTTCGCGGAATAAGGAGGGGATCGGATGCAGCAGTATCGGGATACGGACTACGCAGCGGTCTCCGCGGCGCTGCATGCGCGCGAGGCGAAGCTCCTGACGCAGGCGATGGCCGAGCGGATGATCGACGCCGCCACGCCGGAAGAGAGCTACAAGACGCTTTTGGAATGCGGCTACGCGCCGCTTGAGCGATGCACGCTCGAAAATGTGGAACACGCGCTCTCGCAGGCGCGCAGAGAGCTCTACCGCGAGGTGAGCGTGCTGGCACCGGACAAGCGCATCATCGAGCTCTTTCAGATCAAGTACGACTATCACAACGCAAAGCTCGCACTCAAGAGCAAGCGCACCGGCGAGGACGTCTCCCGCCTTGCGATGGACTGCGGCCGCTTCGACGCGCAGAAGGTGCTTCGCGGCGAGACGAGCGCGGTTTCCGCGGCGATGAGCCGCGCGATGGCGCAGGCGGAGAGCGAAGTGGGCCACAGCGGCGATCTCCGCATGGCGGAGCTGCTGCTCGATCGCGCCTGCTACGAGGAGATGAGCGCGCTCGCAAGCGAGACGGGCAGCACGTTTTTGAAGGACTATGTCGCCTTGCAGATCGACGCGGTCAACCTGCGTACGCTCGTGCGCGCACGGCGCATGGGCTGCGAGGACGATGTGCTTGCTGCGGCGATGCTGCCGGGCGGACACATTCCGGCGGGTCAGCTCAAAGGCGCGCGCGGCGATCATTTATCGTCGCTCACACACGGCACGCCGCTTGACAGCGCGGGCGAACTCGCGGCCAAACTGCTTGACAGCGGCGGGGGCCTGACGGAATTTGAGCGCGCGTGCGACGATGCGCTCATGTCCTATTTGCAGCGGGCGCGGCGCACGCCGTTCGGCCCAGAGGTCGTGGCGGGCTATCTTGGCGCAAAAGAGGCGGAGTTCACCGCCGTGCGCACCATTTTATCCGGCAAGATCGCGGGCATCGCGGCGGAGGACATCCGCGCGCGGCTGCGCATGAGTTATCTCTAAGGGAGGCGGCAGCATGAATAAGATCGGAGTTATCGGCGGGCGCGACAGCGTTTTGGGCTTCCGCGCCCTCGGGCTCGACACCTGCATCGCGGAAAACGGCGAGCAGGCGAAAGCCGCCCTCCACCGCATGGCGAAGGAGAACTACGCCATCATCTATATCACCGAACACCTCGCCGCGCAGATACCCGCGGAGATCGAGCGCCGGCGCGGGGATGTTTCGCCCGCCGTCATCCTCATCCCGGGCAGGGAGGGGAGCCTCGGCATCGGCACAGCGGGCGTGCACGCGGCCGCGGAAAAGGCCGTCGGCGCGGACATTTTGTAAAAAAGGAGCAAAAGCCTTATGGGAAAGATCGTTAAGGTCTCCGGCCCGCTGGTCGTGGCGTCGGGACTTTCGGAAGCGAATATGGCGGATGTCGTCCGCGTGGGCGAGCAGCGGCTCATCGGCGAAATTCTGACGATGAGCGGCGATTCCGCCGCCATTCAGGTCTATGAGGAGACCTCGGGCCTCGGCCCCGGCGCGGAGGTCGTGACGACCGGCGCGCCGCTCTCGGTCGAGCTCGGCCCCGGCCTCATTGAGAACATTTACGACGGCATTCAGCGCCCGCTGGAGGTCATCCGCCAGAAGACGGGCGGCAACTTCCTGCCGCGCGGCGAGGAGGTCCCCGCGCTCGACCGCGAGAAGAAGTGGGACTTCACCGCTGTCGCCAAGGTGGGAGACCACCTGATCGGCGGCGACGTGCTCGGCACGGTGCAGGAGACGCCGTCGATCCTGCACAAGATCATGATGCCGCCCAAGATGAGCGGCACTGTGAAGGAGATCAAGTCCGGCAGCTTCACTGTGGAGGACGTCGTCGCTGTTATTGAGACCGACAAGGGCGAGACGAAGGAGCTCACGATGATCCAGAAGTGGCCTGTTCGTGTGGGCCGTCCCTACACGAAGAAGTACCCGCCCGTCACGCCGCTCCAGTCCGGCCAGCGCATTGTGGACACATTCTTCCCCGTGGCCAAGGGCGGCACGGCGGCGATCCCGGGGCCGTTCGGCAGCGGCAAGACCGTCATGCAGCATGCGCTTGCCAAGTGGGCGGACGTGGACCTCGTCGTTTACATCGGCTGCGGCGAGCGCGGCAACGAGATGACCGACGTTCTGCGCGAATTCCCCGAGCTCATCGACCCGCGCACGGGCGAGAGTCTGATGAAGCGCACGGTGCTGATCGCCAACACCTCGGATATGCCGGTCGCGGCGCGCGAGGCGAGCATCTACACCGGCATCACCATCGCCGAATACTTCCGCGACATGGGCTATGCCGTCGCGGTCATCGCGGATTCGACCTCCCGCTGGGCGGAGGCGCTGCGCGAAATGTCGGGCCGTCTGGAGGAAATGCCCGGTGAAGAGGGCTATCCTGCTTACCTGTCCTCGCGCCTCGCGCAGTTCTATGAGCGCGCGGGCGTGGTCGAATGCCTCGGCAGCGACGAGCGGCAGGGCAGCCTGACCGCCGTCGGCGCGGTCTCGCCTCCGGGCGGCGACCTCTCCGAGCCTGTCTCGCAGGCGACGATGCGCATCGTCAAGGTCTTCTGGGCACTGGATTCGTCACTTGCCTACCGACGCCACTTCCCAGCCATCAACTGGCTGAATTCCTATTCGCTCTATCTCGATTCCCTGCGCCCGTGGTACAGCGAGCATCTGGGCCACGAATTCCTCGAAAACCGCGAGTGGGCCATGGCGATGCTGCAGGAGGAATCGAACCTCAACGAGATCGTGCAGCTCGTCGGCAAGGATTCGCTCAGCGCGAAGGACCAGATCACGCTTGAGGTCGCGCGTATGATCCGCGAGGACTTTTTGCAGCAGAACTCCTTTGCCGACAACGACGCCTATTCCGAGTACGACCGTCAGGCGCGCATGCTGGCGATGATCCGCCGGTACGACACGCAATGCCTGAGCGCCGCCGAGCGCGGCGGGAATTTAAGCGAGCTCTTCGCCATCCCCGCGCGCGAGAAGATCGGACGCGCCAAGGGCGTGCCCGCCGACCAGTATAAGGACGCCTATGCGAACCTGCTCGTCGAGATGGAGGAGCAGATCGCCGCAATCGCTGAGAAAGGAGAGAAAGAAGAATGATCCGTGAATATAAGACGATCCGCGAAATTTCCGGCCCTCTGATGGTCGTGGACCATGTGCAGGGCGTCACGTATGACGAGCTGGCAGAGATCGTCCTCTCCGACGGCAGCACGCGCCGCTGCAAGGTGCTCGAGGTCAACGGCGACCGCGCGGTCGTGCAGCTGTTTGAAGCGTCGGCGGGCATCAACCTCGCCGATTCGCGCATCCGCTTTTTGGGCCATCCGCTCCAGCTCGCCGTGTCGCGCGACATGCTGGGCCGCGTCTTCAACGGCATGGGTCAGCCCATCGACGGCGGCCCCGAGATCATCGCCGATGAGCACCGCGACATCAACGGCCTTGCGATGAACCCCGCGGCGCGCAACTACCCCAACGAGTTCATCCAGACCGGCATTTCAAGCATCGACGGCCTCAATACCCTTGTCCGCGGACAAAAGCTGCCGATCTTCTCCGGCTCGGGCCTGCCGCACGCGCAGCTGGCCGCGCAGATCGCGCGACAGGCGAAGGTGCTGGACGGCGAGAGCAACTTTGCTGTTGTCTTTGCCGCCATCGGTATCACATTTGAAGAATCTGAGTTCTTCGTCAACGAATTCAAGCGCACCGGCGCCATCGACCGCACGGTGCTGTTCACAAACCTTGCCAACGACCCCGCGGTCGAGCGTATCGCGACGCCGCGCATGGCGCTGACCGCCGCAGAATATCTCGCCTTCGACTGCGGCATGCACGTGCTCGTCATCCTGACGGATATCACGAACTACGCCGAGGCGCTGCGCGAGATCAGCGCGGCGAAAAAGGAGGTCCCCGGCCGCCGCGGCTATCCCGGCTACCTCTACACCGACCTTGCGACGATGTACGAGCGCGCGGGCCGTCAGGTGGGCAAGGACGGCTCGATCACGATGATCCCCATCCTGACGATGCCCGAAGACGACAAGACCCACCCCATCCCCGACCTGACGGGCTATATCACCGAGGGGCAGATCATCCTTTCGCGCGAGCTGTACCGCCGCGGTATCAATCCGCCGGTCGACGTGCTGCCGAGTCTTTCCCGACTCAAGGACAAGGGCATCGGCGCGGGCAAGACGCGCGAGGACCACTCCGGCACGATGAACCAGCTCTTCGCGGCCTATGCCACCGGTAAAGAGAACAAGGAGCTCATGTCGATCCTCGGCGAGGCGGCGCTGAGCCCGACTGATTTACTCTACGCCAAGTTTGCCGACGAGTTTGAAAAGCGCTATGTCGCGCAGGGCACGGACGAGAACCGCTCCATTGAGCAGACGCTCGACCTCGGCTGGGAGCTTTTATCCCTTCTGCCGCGCAGCGAGCTCAAGCGCATCAAACCGGAGTATATCGACAAGTATCTCAAAAAGGAAGAGTAAGGGGGGAGAAAAGTGCCTACGACCACTGTTAATCCCACCCGCATGGAGCTCACGCGCCTCAAGGGGCGGCTGCGCACCGCCCAGCGTGGGCACAAGCTCCTCAAGGACAAGCGCGACGAGTTGATGAAGCAGTTCATGGAGGTCGTGCGCGAGGACTTAGCGCTGCGGCAGAAGGTGGAGCAGTCGCTCACGAAGGCCTACGGCTCGTTCACCGTGGCGAGCGCGCTGATGTCGCCGGAAATGCTTGAGCAGGCGCTATTGTGCCCCAAGCAGAGCGTTTCGCTCGAAACGGGCACGGAGAACGTGATGAGCGTCGAGGTGCCGCGCTATGAGTTCAAGCTCGCGAGCGAGGACGGCGGGAATATTTATCCGTACGGCTTCGCCCAGACGAGCGGCGAGCTCGACGACGCGGTGCGCGAGCTCGGCGACATTCTGCCCGACCTGCTCCGCCTTGCCGAGGTCGAGAAGGCCACGCAGATGCTCGCCGCCGAGATCGAGCGCACGAGACGGCGCGTCAACGCGCTCGAATACGTTAAAATTCCGCAGATGCAGCAAAACATCAAGTATATCACGATGAAGCTCGATGAAAACGAGCGTGCCAACACGATCCGACTGATGAAGGTCAAGGACATCATCCTGAAAGAGGCCATCGAAGAGCGCCGCGAGACCGATAAGGCCGAGGGCGCGGACGTGTGAATGGCGAAAGTTGTCAAAACACTTGAGCGGAGTAAAGCAAAACCCATCCGTTTTGTATAATTTGTCGGTTGACATTTTCGGTTAAGGCTCCTATACTGAGACCAACAAAGTTCCACGAACGGAGAAACAACACAAGATGAAGAGCATTTTCGTTTTTGCATACTATTATTACTTTACTATGGATTCGTAGTAAGGCTAATTTGTGATGCAAAGATGCAAAAAGGCTCTGAAAAGAGATTGCTTGATGCGGCACAGGTTAGACCTGTGCCGCATTTTTTCGTTGTGGCGATATTTCACGGTCAATAAGGAGGAAATTATTATGATCGTCGTACTCAAGCGTGGCGCAGAACAGGATAAGCGCGAGCAGCTTATCAACTGGCTCAAAAATCAGGGCCTTGGCGTGCACATCTCCGAGGGCGAGTACCAGACCGTGCTGGGCCTGATCGGCGACACGGCGCGCGTCGACATGGACCTGATCGAGAGTTTGAGCATCGTCGACTCCGTCAAGCGCGTGACAGAGCCCTTCAAGTGCTGCAACCGCAAGTTCCATCCCGACGACATGATCGTGCAGGTGGGCGACGTCAAGGTCGGCGGCGGAAACTTCTGCATGATCGCGGGCCCGTGCTCGGTCGAATCCGAAGAGCAGATCGTCGCGGTCGCCAAGGCCGTGAAGGCCTCGGGCGCGAACATGCTGCGCGGCGGCGCATTCAAGCCCCGCACTTCTCCTTATGATTTCCAGGGCCTCAAGGCCGAGGGCATCGAGCTGCTGAAGATCGCCCGTCAGGAGACCGGCCTTCCCATCGTCACCGAGATCATGGGCACGAATTACCTGCCGCTTTTTGAGGATGTAGACGTCATTCAGATCGGCGCGCGCAATATGCAGAACTTCGACCTGCTGCGCGAGCTCGGCAAGCTGAGAAAGCCCATCCTCTTAAAGCGCGGCCTCGCCAGCACGCTCAAGGAGCTTTTAATGAGCGCGGAGTACATCATGGCCGGCGGCAACGAGCAGGTCATCCTCTGCGAGCGCGGCATTCGCACCTACGACGACTACACGAGAAACACGCTCGACCTTGCGGCTGTGCCGATGCTCAAAGAGCTCACGCACCTGCCGGTCATCGTCGACCCCAGCCACGCGACCGGCATTGCGCGCCTCGTGCGCCCGATGGCACTGGCAGCTGCCGCCTGCGGCTCTGACGGCCTCATCATCGAGGTGCACAACGACCCCATCCATGCGCTGTGCGACGGCGCGCAATCCCTGCGCCCCGAGCAGTACGATGACCTCGCCAAGGCTGTGCGCCGCGTGAGAGAGGCGGTGGCAGAATGACCGCCGGCATCGTCGGCCTCGGCCTGATCGGCGGCTCGCTCGCCAAGGCATACCACGAGGCGGGCGAGCGTGTGCTCGCCCACGACATCGACCGCGATGTCTTGTCGTTCGCCGTCATCAGCGGCGCGGTGGACGAGGCGCTGACGGACGAGACGATGGCAGAGTGCGATGTCATCCTGCTGGCCGTCCGACCCGCGGCGGCGGTCGAATGGCTCAAAAATCACGCGGCAAAGATCGACAAGCACACGGTCGTCATCGACTGCTGCGGCACCAAGCGCAAGGTATGCGCGGCGTGCTTCCCAATCGCCGAGCAGTACGGCATTACGTACCTTGGCGGTCACCCAATGGCGGGCACGCAGTTCTCGGGCTTCAAGTACGCCAAGGCGAACCTCTTCGTGGGCGCGCCGATGGTGCTCGTGCCGCCGCGCTTTGACGACATTGAATTACTCAGCCATGTGAAAGACCTGCTCTCGCCCGCGGGCTTTGGGAGCTACTCCGTCACAACCGCCGGGCAGCACGACGAGATGATCGCCTTCACCTCGCAGCTGGCGCATGTGGCGTCCAACGCCTACATCAAGAGCCCCACAGCGAAAAAGCACAAGGGCTTTTCCGCCGGCAGCTACAAGGATATGACGCGCGTTGCCTGGCTCGCGCCGCACATGTGGGCGGAGCTCTTCATGGAAAACAAGGAATTCCTGCTCAAGGAGATCGACTGCTACATCGAGCACCTGAGCGAATACAAGACCGCCATGGAAAATGACGACGAAGAGACCCTTATCCGACTTCTGGACGAGGGCAAGAAGAGAAAGGAAGAGGTGGACGGCTGATGCGAAGCATCCATATCAAGGCCTCGTGCGAATACGACGTGCTGGTCGAGCGCGGCTTACTCGACCGCGCGGGCGAGCTTCTCCGGGAGGTCAGCGCCCCCGGCATGGCCGCCATCGTGTCGGACGACACGGTCTACGCGCTCTACGGCGAGCGCACGGTCAAGGCCCTTGAAAAGACGGGCTACCGTGTGCACTCTTTCACATTCCCCGCGGGCGAGGGGAGCAAGAACCTCTCGACCTACGCCGATGTGCTGCACTTCCTCGGTGAGCACCGCTTCAGCCGCAGCGACGTGGTCGTTGCGCTCGGCGGCGGCGTGGTGGGCGACCTCGCGGGCTTTGCCGCGGCGACGTATCAGCGCGGCATGGGCTTTGCCCAGATCCCGACGACGCTGCTGGCCGCGGTCGATTCGTCCGTCGGCGGCAAGACCGCCGTCGACCTGCCCACGGGCAAGAATCAGGCAGGCAGCTTCTACCAGCCCTGTATTGTGATCTGTGACCCCGACACGCTTGAAACGCTGCCCGAGGAGCAGTACCGCTGCGGCTGCGCCGAGATCATCAAGTATTCGATGCTCGGCAATGCAGCGTTCTTTGAAGAACTCTACAAAACGCCCGTGCGTGAGCAGTACGAGCACGTCATCGAGGTCTGCGTGCAGATGAAGCGCGACATCGTCGGCGCGGACGAGTACGACCTCGGCCGCCGCCGCACGCTGAACTTGGGCCACACGTTTGGTCACGCGGTGGAGCAGTGCAGCGATTTTTCTCTTCTGCACGGCGAGGCGGTCGCCATCGGCATGGCGACGGTCACGCGCGCGGCAGTCAAGCGCGGCATTTGCGGCGAAGAGACACTGGCGCGCCTGCTCGACATTCTGCACCGCTATGGTCTGCCGACCGAGACGGGCTACGAACTCGACAAGCTCTATGAGGCCGAGCTCGTCGACAAGAAGATTTCCGGCGGCAAGATGCACCTCATCGTGCCGGAAAAGATCGGTCAGGTGCGCATGGAGACGATCCCCGTCGAGGCGCTGCGCGACTGGATGCAGGACGGTGGCATCCGATGAAAAGAACCATCATACCCGGCGCGCGCACGGGACGTGTGCGCATCCCGGCATCCAAATCGCAGGCGCACCGGCTGCTGATCTGCGCGGCGCTCGGCGAGGAGAAGACCGAGGTCGTCTGCGACGGCATTTCCGCCGATATCGCGGCCACGGCGAAGTGCCTGAGCGCGCTCGGCACGAAAATTGAAGAAATGGAGACGGGCTTTCTCGTCTCTCCGATCAAAAAAGTGCCCGAGGGGCGCTGCGACCTCTACTGCGGCGAGAGCGGGTCGACGCTGCGCTTCCTGCTGCCCATCGTCGGCGCGCTCGGCGCGCAGGCGGTATTCCACCGCGAGGGGCGGCTGCCCCAGCGCCCGCTCGCCCCGCTGGATAGCGTTTTAAAAGAGCATGGCATGACGCTCCGCGAGGACGGCGACCTGCTGTATTGCAGTGGACAGCTGATCGGGGGAAACTATACGATCGCAGGCAATGTGTCTTCTCAATATATTTCGGGCCTTCTCATGGCGCTGCCGCTGCTGATCAGAGACAGTCTTCTTATGGTGTCCGGCCCGCTGGAATCCGCGGCTTACGTCGCCATGACGGAGGATGCACTTCAGCTTTCCAAGCTGACCATCCCCAAAATGGGGGCGATGTGGGCGATTCCCGGTCAGCAGAGATGTCATCTGCCGAAGCGCACGGTCGTCGAGGGCGACTGGTCGAACACGGCGTTCTTCCTCTGCATGGGTGCGCTGTCGAAAGAGGGCGTGACCGTCGAGGGGCTGAATTTGCAGTCCTCGCAGGGCGACCGCGGTGTGCTGGACGTTTTGCGCCGGTTCGGCGCGGAAGTCACCGAGCACGGCGACGCCGTGACGGTCAGGCGCGGCACGCTGCATGGCGTGATGATCGACGCCGCGCCCATCCCCGACCTCATCCCCGTGCTGAGTGTCGTTGCGTCGGTCGCAGAGGGGGAGACGCGAGTCGAAAACGCCTACCGGCTGCGGCTCAAGGAGTCTGACCGCCTCAAGAGCACGGCGAATCTCCTGCGCGCGCTCGGCGGACAAGTCGAAGAGAAAGAAGACGGCCTTGTCATCACGGGCGTTCCCGCGCTGCACGGCGGGAGCGTCGAAACGCAGAACGACCATCGCCTCGCGATGTCCGCCGCCACGGCGGCCTGCGCCGCGACGGGCGAGATCACAGTCGACAACGACGGCTGCGTGGCAAAGTCCTACCCCCGCTTCTGGGAGGATTTTAGCAGCTTGAAAGGAGAGGGCTTATGAGCAGCACCTACGGCGAAAATCTGCATCTGACCATCTTCGGCCAGTCGCATTCCCCTGCCATCGGCGTGACGGTCGAGGGCATCCCCGCGGGCGAGAAAGTTGATCTGGACGAGCTCCAGCGCTTTCTGAATCGCCGCGCGCCGGGCAAAAACGTCTGGTCGACGCCGCGCAAGGAGGCCGACGCGCCGGAGATCCTCTCCGGCCTTGTGAACGGCTATACCTGCGGCGCGCCGCTCACGGCCATCATCCGCAATACGAACACCCGCTCGCAGGATTACGCGAATCTTGCCGTCACGCCGCGCCCCGGTCACGCGGATTACACCGCTGAGGTCAAATACGGCGGCTATCAGGACCGCGCGGGCGGCGGACACTTTTCAGGCCGCTTGACCGCGCCGCTGTGTATCGCGGGCGGCATCTGCTTACAGATTTTAGCGCGCGAGGGCATCACGGTCGTGAGCCGCATCGCTTCCATCGCGGGCATTACTGACGAAGGTGAGCTGACAGGCTCGCTTGCTGGCAAGGAGTTCCCCGTCGTCAGCGATGCGCGCGGCGAGGAGATGCGCGAAGCCATCGCGGCGGCGCGCGAGGCTGGTGACAGCGTCGGCGGCGTCATCGAATGCGCGGTTTTCGATGCGCCCGCGGGCCTTGGAGATCCGATGTTCGGCGGCATGGAAAATCGCATCGCCGCGGCGGTTTTCGGCATTCCGGCGGTCAAGGGCGTTGAGTTCGGCGCGGGCTTTGGCGTGGCGAGCCTTCGCGGCAGCGAGGATAACGACGCCTTTACGGTCGAAAACGGCAGGATCATCACTGAGACGAACCACTGCGGCGGCATTCTCGGCGGCATCACGAACGGTATGCCCATCGTGTTCCGCGCGGCGTTCAAGCCGACGCCATCCATCGCGCGCGAGCAGCAGAGCGTCAATTTGCAGACGATGGTGCCGGAGAAGATGGCCGTCACGGGCCGCCACGACCCGTGCATCGTGCCGCGCGCCGTGCCTTGCGTGGAGGCGGCAGCCGCCATCGCGGTCTATGACGCGTATCTGTCGCGCAAAAAGGAAGTGAGGTAAGGGAACATGGACTTAAACGACTATCGAAAAGAGATCGACCGCATCGACGATCAGCTCATCGCGCTCTTTGCCCAGCGCATGGAGACCGCTGAAAAGATCGCGGAATATAAAAAGGCCAACGGCCTGCGCGTGCTCGATGCGCGCCGCGAGAAGGAGAAAATGCGCGAGATTCTGGACAAAACGCCGGACGACCTGCGCGAATACGTCTCCTCGCTCTACTCCCTCATTTTCGAGCTGAGCCGCAGCCGCCAGAGCTGTCTTCTCGGCACGAAGGGTGATCTGCCCGCGAAAATTGCCGAGGCCATCGAAAAGACGCCGCAGCTCTTTCCCGAGGACGCCGCCGTCGCCTGTCAGGGCGTGGAGGGCGCGTATTCCGAGCAGGCGTGTGAGCGGCTGTTCAAGCGCCCGAGCACGTTCTTTTTCAGTTCCTTCGAGGCGGTGTTCTCCGCCATCGAAAAGGGCCTCTGCCGCTACGGCGTGCTGCCGCTGGAAAACAGCACGGCGGGCAGCGTGAACGCGGTCTACGACTTGATGACGCAGCACAACTTCCGCATTGTGCGCTCGGTTCGCATCAAGGTTGACCATAATCTTCTCGCCAATCCCGGTGCGAAGCTCGAAAACATCCGTGAGATCTACTCACATGAACAGGCCATCAGCCAGTGCGCACACTTTTTACAGGGGCTTCCCAATGTGAAGGTCATCCGCTGCGAAAATACCGCGGTGGCGGCGCGCATGGTGGCCGAGTCCGGCCGTGACGATGTGGCGGCGCTGTCGTCCCGCGCATGCAGAGAGCTCTACGGCCTTGACTGCCTCGCCGCCTCTGTGCAGGATCAGGGCAATAACTTCACGCGCTTCATCTGCATTGCGAAAAACCTCGAAATTTACCCCGGTGCAGACCGCACGAGCCTGATGATGGTGCTGCCGCACCACCCCGGTTCGCTCTACAAGGTGCTCTCGCGTTTCAACGCGCTCGGCGTCAACATGAACAAGCTCGAGAGCCGCCCGATGCCGGACCGCAACTTCGAGTTCATGTTTTACTTCGACCTTGAAACCTCGGTCTATGCCCCGCAGTTCACCCAGCTCATGGGCGAGCTGCCCGAGCTGTGCGAGGAGTTCACGTATCTTGGCTCTTACAGTGAGGTGGTTTGAATGAAGCGCTGCGGATTACTCGGTGAAAAGCTCGGCCACAGCTATTCGCCCGCTATCCACGCGGAGCTGGCGGACTATGAATACCGGCTCTATGAGGTCGCGCCCGAAAAGCTCGGCGAATTTCTGACGGGCGGCGGCTTTGACGGCATGAACGTCACCATTCCCTATAAAAAGGCCGTCATCCCGTACTGCGCAGAGCTTTCACCCATTGCGCAAAAACTCCAGAGTGTGAACGTGCTGGTCAGGCGCGAGGACGGTACGCTGTACGGCGACAACGCCGATGCCTACGGCTTTGCCGGTATGGTCAGGGCGAGCGGCATTCAGATCGATGGCAAAAAGACGCTCGTGCTCGGCTCCGGCGGCGCCTCCTCGACGGTCTGTGCCGTGCTCGAGGAGATGGGCGCGCGCAGCGTGACCATTATCTCCCGCAAGGGGGAGGACAACTACAACAATCTGGATCGTCACGCGGACGCGGAGGTCATCGTGAACACCACGCCCGTCGGCATGTACCCGAACTGCGGCGTGTCGCCCGTCGACCTGTCGCTCTTCCCGAAGCTCGAGGGTGTGCTCGATATCGTCTACAACCCCGCGCGTACAGCGTTTGTCTTGCAGGCGGAAAAGCTCGGCATTCCTTATATGAGCGGGCTCTACATGCTCGTCGCGCAGGCTAAGCGCACGGCGGAGGTCTTTGAAAACAGGAAGATCCCCGACAGCGAGACCGAGCGTATCTGGAAAAAGCTGAGCCTTGAGATGCAGAACATCGTGCTGATCGGTATGCCCGGCAGCGGCAAGAGCACCGTTGCCGCGCGCCTTGCCGAGAAGCTCGACCGCATCGCGCTTGACAGCGACGCCGAGATCGAAGAGAAAAACGGTATGAGCTGTGCCCAGCTCATCGAAAAGCACGGCGAGGCGGAATTCCGAGAGCTCGAGAGCGAGGCCATTGCCGCGCTCGGCAAGCGCTCGGGAGCGGTCATTGCCACGGGCGGCGGCTGCGTGACGAGAGAGGAAAACTACGACCTTCTGCACCAGAACGGCATCATTTTCTGGTTGAAGCGTGATATCGACCAGCTGCCGCGCGAGGGGAGGCCTCTTTCGGCGGGCGACCTTGCGGCGATGTACGACAGGCGCAAGGCCTGCTATGAAAGATTTGCCGACCACATCGTCGACAACAACGGCACGGTCGATGAGACTGTGCAGGCAATTTTGGATTGTCTGAAATAAAGGACAAAAACATCCCGCCGCAATTTGCGGCGGGATGTTTTTGCGCGATGGCGGCAGCTACGGCAGGGGATGGCGAGATCGCTGCGCGAGCGCTTCGTCATAGCATCTCGCGCAGCGCCGCCAGTCGATCACCTGCGCACGCAGGGCGAGGGACTCCTCGCTGCACGGCACCACCGGCGCAGTCAGGTCGAGCAGCACCGCGCCGAACGAGATGTCGGGGTCCTTCGTGCCGGTGAGCCGGAGTGAGCCGTCCGCCATCAGCGAGAGCAGGACGCGACCGCCGCAGCCGCGGCGCAGCGCATGTGTGAGCACGCGCTCAAAGTCCTCCCGCTCGCCGAAATCGCGCAAAATCGCGGCCTCAAATGTATTCAAAACAGACCACCTCGCCACAAGGTATGCAAAAAGTCCATCAGACAGCACAAAAAAGCAGAAAGTCCTGTGACTTTCCGCTTTTCATTTCAATTTGGACTAACTTAGATGTGGACGACCTTCAGCTCGCTCGCCTCGAAGAGACCGAGGCGCTTGCCGACGTTGACATATACCTGCGGGTCGCCGCTCGTGCAGATGACGAATTTACCCTTTTTCTGCGGGTTGAGCGCGTTCTGCTCGGTGAGGTATGCCTTGACGGCGTTTGCCTGCTCGAGCGCGGGGTTGATGAGGTGCATTTCGGGATAGCACTCGTGGAAGTTCTCTTCCACGATGGGATAGTGCGTGCAGCCGAGGATCAGGTTTTCGACCTTTTCGCGCGCGAGAATGTTGTCGACCTGCGTACGGATCTCGGTGTTAATGTCGTGCTGGTTGAAGTCGCCGCGGTCAACGAGTGCCGCGAGCAGGGGAGAGCCCTTGCCGACGACCTTGCACTCGGGATCACCCTCATGGATGAGCTCGGCGTACTTGCCGGAGGCAACAGTGAACTCCGTCGCGATGAGGCCGACGCTCTTGAGATGCTCACGCAGGACGTATTTGGCAGCTTCTTCCACGATGCTGACGATCTTGTAGTCGAAGCAGGGGCGCAGGCGGTCGGCCATGGTGGAGATGGTGTTGCAGGCGATGGCAGTGCACTTGACACCGTTGTCGCCGAGGAACTGGAGCATGTGGCTGCTCAACTCGAAGATCTGGTCAGAGGTCTTGTTGCCGTAGGGGCAGTTGGCACTGTCGCCAAAATAGATGATATCTTCGCCGGGGAGAATGCGCTGTAATTCGCGCACGACGGTGAGACCGCCGATGCCGCTGTCCATCACGCCGATGGGGTTGCCTGCGTTCAACATGGTTGAAAGCCTCCTTTTTTTGTCTATAAATATTGTACCACGCGCACACAAAAATGCAAGGGATAAATCATTTTTGCTGTTTGTAACAAATCTTGGGAAAAGGATTGCAATTTTGCCCTCACCTGATAAAATAGTATCTGGTGAGAGTTAGGTATTTTACAGCCCGAAACCTGCGCCGCGCGGCGGCATAATACAGAAGAAGAGGTTTGAAACGCTTATGACGATTTTCAACTTGATCACCCTCTTTGGCGGTCTGGCGCTGTTCCTGTACGGCATGCGCCTGATGGGCGACGGACTGAAAAAAGGTTCGTCCGATGCCTTCAAGCGCGCGATGGAAAAGGTGACGAACAATCCGCTCGTCGGCTTTCTGCTGGGCCTTGTGGTCACGGTGGTCATCCAGAGCTCTACGGCGACGATCGTGCTGACGTCGGGCCTTGTCGGCGCGGGCGTGATGTCGCTGCACCAGTCGATCGGCGTTATTCTGGGCGCGAATGTCGGTACGACGATCACGGGCCAGATCATTCGCCTTCTCGACGTGAACGCATCGGAGACATCGCTGCTCAATTTCTTCAAGCCCTCGACGCTCGCGCCCCTTGCGGCGATTATCGGTATCCTCTTTCTAATGGCGGTCAAGACCCGCCAGTCCGATACCATCGGCTCGATCGCGATGGGCTTCGGCATCCTCTTCACCGGCCTTCTCAGCATGACCGCGGCGGTGAGCCCGCTGTCGGAATCTGAGACGTTTGCCAACATGTTCTACCAGCTCTCCGGTAAGCCAGTGCTCGGCTTCCTGCTCGGCGCGGGCGTTGCGTTCCTGCTGCAGAGTTCGTCGGCGACCATCGGTATTTTGCAGGCCATTGCCACGACCGGCGCGCTGACGTTCTCGTCCGTTTACGCCATCATCATCGGCGTCAACATCGGCGACTGTGTGACGACGGCCATCGTCTGCTCCATCGGCTCGAAGGCCGATGCCAAGCGCACGGGCGTGATCCATATCCTCTTCAACATCGCCGGTTCGATCCTCGTGATCGTGGGGCTGATGCTGCTGCACTCGTTCGGCGTGCTCGATGCCCTGTGGGACGAGGCGCTTTCCTCCGGCGGCATCGCGAATGTGCACACGGTGTTCCGTCTTGTTTCGGCCATCGTGCTGCTGCCGGTGTGCGGCCAGTTTGAAAAGCTCTCGCGCAAGCTCGTCAAGGACGATGTGCGCCTTGGTGAAAATGTCGACCACGAGCTTTCGCTGCTCGATGAAAAGTTCTTCACCTCTCCCGCCATCGCGCTCTCGGGCGCGGGTGAGGCCATCACCACCATGGCGCGCCTTGCGCGCACAGGCGTGATGAGCGCGATGGGCGTGCTCGAGCAGTACGACGCCCACACGATCGAGGTCATCAACGAGAACGAGGAGCACATCGACAAGCTCGCCGACCATGTGGACAACTACCTCATCCGCCTGTCGCCGCACATGCCGAGCGGACACGGAAGCGACATGCTCAACTACTATATCCAGTGCTTCGGCGAGTTTGAGCGTATCGGCGACCACGCCGTGAACCTGACGGAAAATGCGCAGGAGTTCCTTGACCGCAGCGCGAGCCTGTCGCCCACGGCACATCAGGAGCTCATGGTGCTGCGCGAGGTGCTCGGCGAGATTTTAGATTACACCTACAAGGCCTTTGCCGCCACGGACTACGAGGCCGCGCGCCACATCGAGCCGGTCGAGGAGGTCGTGGACGACCTTGTCGCCACGCTGCGCGCCAATCACATCCGCCGCGTGCGCGACGGGCAGTGCACGGTGTACGCGGGCCTCACGTTTCTCGATATCCTCGTCAATGTGGAGCGCATCGCCGACCAGTGCTCGAATGTCGGCGTTTTCACGCTCTCGATGTTCGATGAGCACATCATGAACAACCACCACGACTATATTCAGGCGCTGCACCAGGGCAAAGACCCGGTCTTCAACCGCGCCTATCAGGAGGCGCACGACAAGTATTTCGGCGAGCTCAAACGCATCGAGCGCAGCAAGTGAGCCGCGCCAGATATGCGCGCCCCTGATTTAATGGAAAATAACGATCAATGCGACTTTTGTGCGCCGCGGCTTGCGTTTGCCGCGGCGCTTTGCTATAATGCAGTGCATAATAGCAGCGTGATTCTCTGCAAAGGAGCATGAAACTATGAAAGCGATTCTTGATGAAATGCTCGCGGCCCTTTCGCGCGGCGAGCGTGTGGTGCTGAGCAGCATTCTGGCATCCTCGGGCTCTGTGCCGCGCGGCGCGGGCGCGAAGATGGCCGTCTTTGAAGATGGCCGCGTGCTCGGCACGATCGGCGGCGGCGCGGTGGAGCGGCTGAGCATCCAGCGCGCGCAGGACGCGCTCAAAAATGGCGGCAGCAACGAGCTCAAGTCCTACAACCTGCACCCGAGTGAGGTGGCCAGCACGGGCATGATCTGCGGCGGCGCGGTCACGGTCTACTTCCAGTTTTTCGCGCCCGAGCAGACTGCGGACGTCGCGGTGCTCAAGCTCTGGCGCGAAATGCTCGACAAAGACGTCGACCTATGGCTGCTGCTGTCTCTCGACGGCGACGGCGTGAACGAGTTCCACGTTGTCACGCGCGAGGAGATCCTGCAGGACAAGGTAGACTATTTCTCCGCCAAGGCTGTGTGGAAGAACGGCATTTATGTCGAGCCGCTGTGCCACGCGGGCAGCGTGTATATCTTCGGCGGCGGCCATGTGGGCCGCGCGCTCGTGCCGGTGCTGGCGACGGTGGGCTTCCGCGTGGTGATGTACGACAACCGCGAGGAGCTTGCGAAAAGAGAAAACTATCCCATGGCGAGCGAGGTCATCTTCGGCAGCTTTTCCGATATTTCCGGCAAGGTGGCGCTCACGGCGAACGACTATGCCGTCGTGATGACGCCGGGCCATCAGGCAGACTATGAGATCCTCTCCCAGGTGCTTAAGAGCAGCGCGACCTATATCGGCTGCATCGGCAGCCGCACGAAGGTCGCCAAGACGCGCGAGCGCCTCAAGGGCGACGGCTATACCGAAGAGGACATCGCGCGCGTCCACGCGCCCATCGGCCTTCCGATTCTGGCTGAGACGCCGGAGGAGATCGCCATCAGCATCGCGGCGGAGATGATCGAGCACCGCGCGCGCCTCGCCGGACAGCGGCACTGAGGGCGCTCACATGCAGATCGCACCGCTTTTGCACGTCGGCCGTGGCGTGACGGCCATCATCGGCGGCGGCGGAAAGACGACGCTGATGGAAACGCTCGCCGGGGAGCTTTCGAAAAAGGGTAAGGTCATTATCACGACCACAACGCACATCTGCCGTCCGAAGCAGTATGAAACGCTGCTGGATGCGGACGAGGCCGCCGTTTCGGCGGCATTGGAGCGGTTGGGCATCGTCTGTGTTGCCTCGCAGGCGGAGAGCGGCAAGCTCTGCGCGCCGTGGCTCTCAATGGGCACGCTGGCGCAGCTTGCGGATTTTGTGCTTGTCGAGGCGGACGGTGCCAAGCGCCTGCCGCTCAAGGCGCACGCTTCCCATGAGCCAGTGATTCCGGAGGAGGTGCAGCGTGTCATCATGGTCATCGGCATCGACGGCGTCGGCAAAACCATCCGCGAGACCTGCCACCGCAGCGCGCTCTACGCGCAGCTCGCGGGCGTGGATGAGAAGACGGTCGTCACGCCGCAGCTCGCCGCGCGCGTTGTCAACGCCGAGGGTTACGGCGACCGCGTTTATATCAACAAGGTGGAGTCTGCCGCCGATTATGAAGCGGCGCAGGCCATGGCAAATGAATTTTCCTGCCCGGTCATCGCGGGCAGTCTGCATCAGGGGGTATATGTATGCTTGCATTGATTCGCGGCGCGGGAGACATCGCGAGCGGCGCGGCCATGAGATTGTGGCGCTGCGGGATCGACGTGGTGATGACCGACCTCGCCCGCCCGACGGCCATCCGCCGCACGGTGGCGTTTTCCGATGCCATCGTCCACGGGGAAACGACGGTCGAGGGCCTGCGCGCCGTGCGCGCGGAGAATGCCGCGGAGGCGAAGAAGCTGCTGCGCGAGGGTTCGCTGCCTGTTTTGGCCGACCCTGAGTGCGCCTGCCGCGAGGAGCTCGCGCCGGATGCGCTCGTGGACGCGATTCTTGCCAAGCGCAATCTCGGCACAAAGATCGACGACGCGCCGATCGTCGTGGGCGTCGGCCCCGGCTTCACGGCGGGGGAGGACTGCCACGCGGTCGTCGAGACGATGCGCGGCCACACGCTCGGGCGCGTCATCTACTCCGGCAGCGCGCTGCCGAACACGAACATTCCCGGCCTCATCGGCGGCTTTGCGGGCGAGCGCGTGCTGCGCGCGCCGTGCGACGGCATTTTTACTGCCGTCCACCGCATCGGCGACACGGTCGAGGAGGGCGAGACCATCGGCTTTGTCGAGGGTCAGCCAATGAAGTGCACCATCAGCGGTGTGCTGCGCGGCGTGCTGGACGATGGCGTGCCCGTTAAGAAGGGGATGAAGTCCGGCGATGTCGACCCGCGCTGCAAGCCGGAATACTGCACGACGATCTCGGACAAGGCCCTCGCCGTCGGCGGGGGAGTGGTCGAAGCAGTGCTGTATTTGCGCGCCAAGGCGCAGGGAAGAAGATAAGGTCCCCACACCGTGTGGGGACGCGGGAAAGGGGGCCATTCTCTCACGTGAGAGAATGGCCCCCTTACACCCCCAAGAGAACGCAAGGGGCGCTGCCCCTTGACCCCGCCATTGCGAGATTTGGGCTTGAAGAGCTGCGCAGCCTGCGGAATCGGGTGCCTGCTATTTTTTGTATCTAAACGACTTGACTATCTCCTATCTTCGCTGTCGCTTTGCCTGCGATTTGTTACCCTTACGCAATCTCCGCCTACTTTGGATTTTGGCAGACTTGTTGGTGCCTGCCAGGGCGGCATTGCTGCGCTCGCCGCATCTCTAATAGAAAAAAACGACCGCGTCAGCGGTCGTTTTTATATGAATAAGTCATCGTATGGTTTTCCGAGGGCTTGGTGCAGGGCTTTCATTTCGTCAGGATAAATGTGGCGTTGACCGACTTCAATTTTAGCGAGGGCGCTTCGCGTCAGGTCGCAGCCGAGCACTTGGAGCTTGGCGGAGAGCTGTTCCTGCGTCAGGTGATTGCCTTTTCTGATTTTCGCAAGATGTGCGCCGAGACGCTTTGAGTATTCGTAGTCCAAGCCCAACACCTCCTGCACTGATTTAGCACATTTCGGTATTGAGTTTATCCGCAAAGTTCATTATAATTGCACTATATCAGTGCAAAATAAAAATTTTGTTGCGGAAAGGAAAAGACGATGGAAAACTATCGGAAGATGTACTCGACTCTGTTCAACGCTATCACCGACGCACTTGCTCAGATTGAGAACCAAAACTACGGCGACGCAAAATCCACACTCATCGCCGCCCAGCAAAAAGCAGAAGAAATGTATATCACAGCACAGAACTGAAATAGAAGCAGCCCTGAGCGGCGAGCGAAGCAATGCCGCGCCGTCAGAGGCGCGGGGAGGATAATCCAAAAAGGAGGGGCAAGGCCCCTCCCTTTTGGTCGTTAGGGGGTGCAGGGGGCGAAATCGAAACGCCCCCTGCCTTTCTCTTGGGGGATTCAAAGGGGGAGGTTCTCTTTTGAAAGAGAACCTCCCCCTTTGCCCCGTGCAGCGCCGCTGACGCTGCCATCCTTATTGATGTTTATAAATCCGCCGGTTGTCGAGCGCGAAGACACGCTGGCTGAATTCGCCCGCTTTGAGCGGCGCGAGCACCTCGCGGTAGATCTCCATGCGGCTGTCGATCTGGTCGACGAGCGACAAAAGCTCTGCCTCCGCGCACTGGGGCAGCACCGCCGCGCCGAATTCCGGTTGGCCGTGATGCGAGAGAATCAGGTGCTCCAAAAGCGTCGCCTTTTCCTCGGGCAGGTCGAGCTCGGCGGCAATCGCCGCGACCTCCTGCGCGCCCATGACGAGGTGGCCGAGGAGCTGGCCCTTCGTCGAATAGTCCGTCACAAGGCCAAGCTCGGAGAATGTGAACTCCTGCTCCTTGGCGAAGTCGTGCAGCAGCGTGCCGGTGAGAAGCAGGCTGCGATTCACGGTGTCTGCGTACTGCGCAGACAGAAAATCGGCAAGGCGCAGCATGTTGAGCGTGTGCATCAGAAGGCCGGACAAAAAGCCGTGGTGCACGCTCTTGGCGGCGGGAATGGTGCGGAACGCTGCCTCGTGGCGGCGGAGCATTTCCTCGCACACGGCACGGTAGTCTGCGTCCTCGATGGTCGAAACGAGTGCCTTGACCTCGTCATAACCCGCCTCGCGGTCGATGGGCGCGACGCTCACGAGCTTCGAGACGTCGACGCGGTCATTGTCTTCGGCGAGGCGCAGCTTGTCGACTGTGAGCTGGGGCATGCCGCGGTAGTCCGATACGCTCCCACGCACCTTGAGCACCTTGCCTACGTCGCGCTCGCCGATGGGGCCGCTGTAGTCCCAGACCTTTGCTTCGATCGTGCCGCTCGTGTCGGCGAGCACTGCGCTCAAAAACGGCTTGCCGCTGGCTGTCACCTTGGCAAAGGCGGTCTTGAGCAGATAAAAGCCTTCCACGTCCATACCGCGCTGCATCTGCGCGATGGAAAGACCAACTTCCATGATAAAAACCTCTTTCTGCCCGCGCGCAGCGGGCGAATCTTTCTTCTTTCGTTAACGAACAGCATTATAGCATGCCTGCGCGGAAAGCGCACGGAAAATTTAGTGTGCAGCCTTTTCCCTCTGCGCACGCTCGAGCCAGTCTTTTCCCTCGGTGAAGCGTGCAACAAGGAACGACACGACGTAGTCGCCAGCGGAATTGATCATCGTCGCGGGTGGGTCGACGAGGTTGCCGATCGTCACGGCGATGGGATAGGCGATGGCCATCTGCGCGGGGAAGAAGAGCGTACAGATGATGTACTCGCCGATGTACCCGCCGCCGGGGATGCCGCTCATCGCGACCGAGCTGAACACGGCGACAAGCAGAATTTTGACGATGAGCCCCGCGCCCTCAAACGGGATGCCAAACACGCCGAAGAGGAACGCGATCTTCAGCACGCAGCTGAAGCACGAGCCGTCCATGTGCATCGTCGCGCCCAGCGGCAGGACGAGGTCGGAGATATCGCGCGGGACGCCGCTGTCTTCCGCGGCCTCTAAATTTGTCGGGATCGTCGCGACGGACGAGCAGGTGCCGAGCGCCGTGACCGCGGGACGCAGGATGTGCCGCCGCATGACGCGCACGCCCTCCTTTCCGCCGCCGAGATAGGCGTAGAGCGGAAACGCGACGAGCGCGTAGACAAAGCAGAGCGGATAGTAGACGAGCATCGCGCGGCCATAGGCCGCGGTGATCTGTGCACCGTAGGTCGCGACGAGTGAGGCGAAAAAACCGAAAAACGCGACGGGCGCGTAGTAGGAGATGAGCGAGACGACCTTCAAAAGGCAGTTCGTCATGTCCTGCAGGACTTTTGCCGTCAGGCAGTCCGCGCCGCCGCTCAAATTGACGCCAAAGCCGATGAGGATGGAGAAGACGATGAGCGGCAGCATCGCGCGGCGGGACAGCAGCGCCGCGAAATCCTCGACCGTGAAGAAGTTGACGAGCAGCTGTGCGACGCTCGCCTGTTCATCGACCGCGCCCGCCGCCGCGTCCGCCCACGGCTCGAGGACCGGGGGATAGAGGCGCATCGCAAAGAGCATGATGACTGCGGCGATAAGGCCCGTGACGATGAAGACCAAAAGCGTCGTGCCCATGATCTTCCCTGCGCGCTTCGGGCTTTTCATGCAGGCGATGGAGCTACTCAGCGAGCAGAACACGAGCGGCACGACGATGCAGAACATCAGGTTAATGAAGATCGTGCCGAGCGGGGCGAGACACGTCGCCCCCGGCCACAGCGCGCCCAGCACGCATCCGAGTACGATGGCGAGCAGCATCGCGCTCAGAAAGCCGTAGGTGCGGAAAAAGGAACGAGACATAGAATTCCTCCCTTAAAAATTGCGTTCAACACAATATAGCGGGAGGACTTGGACGATATGCGAAATCCAAAAAGGACACATCCGTACGGATGTGTCCTTTTTTTGAGTTATTCAAGCTCGAATGCGCCGGTGTAGAGTTGGTAATAGGTTCCTTTTTCCGCAATCAGCTTTTCGTGGCTGCCGCGTTCGATGATGCGGCCGTGGTCGAGGACCATGATGACATCGGAATTCTTGACGGTGGACAGGCGGTGCGCGATGACGAACACCGTGCGGCCCTCCATCAGCTGATCCATACCGCGCTGGACGATGGCCTCGGTGCGCGTGTCGATGGACGATGTCGCCTCGTCGAGGATCATGACCGGCGGGTCGGCGACCGCCGCGCGGGCGATGGAGATGAGCTGGCGCTGACCCTGCGAGAGGTTTGCGCCGTTGTTGGCGAGCTCCGTCGCGTAGCCCTGCGGAAGGCGCGTAATGAAATCGTCCGCGCCGGCGAGCTTTGCCGCGGCGATGCACTCTTCATCCGTCGCGTTGAGTTTACCATAACGGATGTTGTCCATCACCGTGCCGGTGAAGAGGTTGACATCCTGCAAAACGATGCCGAGCGAGCGGCGCAGGTCGGCCTTTTTGATCTTGCTGACGTCGATGCCGTCGTAGAGGATCTGGCCGTCGGCAATGTCGTAAAAGCGGTTGATGAGGTTCGTGATGGTCGTCTTGCCCGCGCCGGTCGCGCCGACAAAGGCGACCTTCTGGCCGGGCTCCGCGTAGACGGAGACGTCGTGCAGGACCTCTTTGTTCGGCTCGTAGCCGAAGTCCACGTCGATGAGGCGCACGTCGCCGCGCAGCTCGCGGTAAGAGGCCTTGCCGTTGTCGTTCGGGTTCTTCCACGCCCAGCGGCCGGTGTGATGGTCGCTCTCGGTGATCGTGCCGTCGGGGGCGATGTCCGCGTCGACGAGCGTAACGAAGCCGTCGTCCGTCTCAGCCTTTTCATCGATGAGGGAGAACACGCGCTGCGCGCCTGCGCCTGCCATGACGATGGAGTTGATCTGCTGGGAGAGCTGGTTGATATTGCCCGTGAACTGCTTGGTCATGTTGAGGAACGGGACGAGGATCGAGATATCCAGCGCCTTGCCGGAAAGGCTCAGGTTCGGAACGCCGATAAGCAGCAGCACGCCGCCCACGAGCGCCAGAGCCACATAGAGGAAGTTGCCGATGTTGCCGATGATGGGGCCGAGCACGCTGGCATAGGCGTGGGCGCGGTAGCTGTCTTCAAAGAGGGCGTCGTTGATCTTGTCGAACTCCTCGATGGAGCGCTGCTCGTGGCAGAAGACCTTGACGACCTTCTGACCCGCCATCATCTCCTGAATGAAGCCCTCGGTGGAGGCGACGGCCTTCTGCTGGCGGACGAAGTATTTCGCGCTGCCGCCGCCGATCTTCTTCGTGACCGCGACCATGGCGATGATGCCGAGCACGAGCACCAGCGTCAGCCAAAGGCTGAAGTAGAGCATGATGGAGAACACCACGAGCACGATCGCGCCGGACTGAATGAGCGCGGGCAATGCCTGCGAGACGAGCTGGCGGAGCGTGTCGATGTCGTTCGTGTAGTGGCTCATGATGTCGCCGTGCTGGTGGCTGTCAAAATAGCGGATGGGCAGCTTCTGCATCCCGCCGAACATCTCGCAGCGCAGTTTGTGCAGAAAGCCCTGCGTCATATACGCCATGAGCTGCGTGTAGACCGTCATGGAGAGAATGGAGAGCGCGTAGAGCACGACGAGCAGCGTGAGATAGGGCACGATCTCCGCCTTGGCGGCGGCCCAGTCGCGGCTGATGTACCACTTTTCAATGATCTGGATGATGTTCTGCGTGAAGAGCGAGGGAACGGAGGATACGATGGAGGAGAACAGGATGCAGACGAAGGTGACGGGGGCGAGCACGGGGTAGTAGGAAAAGAGCTTCTTCACCGTGCGCCCCAGGGCGGCGGGACCGAGATCGCGCCGCGTAGGATCGGCGTGCGGATTCACTTTAGGCATTCTCGTCGCCTCCGTTCGTCTGGGATTCGTAGACCTCGCGGTAAATCTCGGAGGTCTTGAGCAGCTCCTCGTGCGTGCCGGAGGCGGCAATGGCGCCGCCGTCCATCACGAGGATGAGGTCGGCGTCCTGCACGGACGCGACGCGCTGGGCAATGATGATCTTGGTCGTCTCGGGGATATAGGACTTGAAGCCCTCGCGGATGAGCGCGTCGGTGCGCGTATCGACCGCGGAGGTCGAGTCGTCGAGGATCAGGATCTTCGGCTTCTTGAGCAGCGCGCGGGCGATGCACAGGCGCTGTTTCTGTCCGCCGGAGACGTTCGTGCCGCCCTGCTCGATGTGGGTGTCATAGCCGTCGGGGAAAGATCGGATGAAGTCGTCCGCCTGCGCGAGGCGGCAGGCATCCTCAAGCTCCGCGTCCGTGGCGTTCTCATTGCCCCAGCGGAGATTTTCTTTGATGCTGCCGGAAAACAGCTCGTTCTTCTGCAGCACCATGCTTACGGCGCTGCGCAGCGCGTCGAGGTCGTACTCGCGCACGTCCACGCCGCCGACCTTCACGCTGCCCTCCGTCACGTCGTAGAGGCGCGGGATGAGCTGCACGAGGGTCGATTTGCTCGAGCCGGTGCCGCCGAGGATGCCATTACAATTTATAAATCCGTTAACCACGGAAATATCACCATAAACAGGAACGCCAAGTATTATGGCGCAGGAGGTATCTTGGGGTATGTAAAACAAGGTGGAGCACACATCCGTTACTGCTGTAACCGGGCAAATATAGACTATCCGAAAGATAAAGAAGACAGCCATGGCATTGGAGGCATCGTGGGGAGCATAGAAAAGGCGAGTGATAACGACGACAGTTACGTACTGGATTGCTACAATATGGGAGAAATCAACGGACAGCAAAAAGCGACCGGCACGCTTGGTTCCGACTACCGGGGAGGGATCGTAGGAAACCTCGGAAGCCACGGGAGATGTTACCGGGCCGTGAACGGGGGCTATGTCCGCTTTGGAAACGCAGGTGTCGGAAATGGCAACAAGAAGAATCTGACACATATCTATATCTTGCCCGGTACAGGCAAAGACTTTGGAGCAACGTATATCCCCCAACCAACCAGAGAAGATAAAAATATCTACCAAGGATTCGACTTCACGGGAGATCATGATCCCAACCGGCAACCGGTTTGGGTTCTGGGTGGCACATATAGCTCGGAGAATAAAATGCTACCC